>JGI994J12354_10001426_pt1 | contig 24088 bp, 18 predicted proteins | sample IntmicLarv3ML3BL_FD_12354 | JGI IMG/M metagenome (IMG submission 12354)
CTTTATAAACTAAAAGAATGAAGTGTTTTTAAAACTAATCATCTCTTGTTGTTTTTGAGCCCTTTTTCTTTTGTTTCTTTAGATAATCGTGTTATAATATCTATATGTAGACTGGAGTGAAGTTTATGGCAAAAAGAAAAAAAAGAAATGATGAAGGTAGTAAGTTTGAATATAGTGCAGAACTATATGGACTAGCTTATATGATACTTGCAGTATTGGGGTTTGGTGTAGGTAAACCTTTAGGATTTATTGGTAAGCTGGTACGATCATTTTCCGTATTTTGTTTTGGTACACTAGATGGAATCTTTTTATTGGCATTATTTTCATTAGGTGTTTATTTACTTATAAAAAAAAGACCTCCTACATTTTTGTCAACTAAGTTTATAGGTGTTTTTATTTTATTAGTTGGTGTATTAGTATTTTCACATTTGAAGTATGTAGAGAGCTTTGATGGGAATGCTAGTAAAATATTTAAAGAAACGCTAAATAATTCACTTCAACAAATTGATTTGATTAGAAGTGGATTGCATTTTTCATCATCAGGAAGTGGACTAATTGGTTGTTGCTTTGCAGTAGCATTTAATATTTTGTTTGATTACACTGGTACTAAAATAGTAGCAATTGTTTTAATTGTGGCAGGAGCTTGTTTCTTTACTGGGTTTTCTATACGTTCTTTCTTTAGAAAGGGTATTGAGACTAGTAAGAAATTGTTACCTAAAGGAGCTAAACAAGATGAGAAACAGCAACCTCTTGTGGTTATAAATGATAATACTGGAAGCAAGGAAGAATTGGAGAAAGAGGAGACTGGTAAAACGGTTATCTCTAGTATTGATGAACTTAAAAACGTTGATTCACATAAGGAAGAAGTTGTTCAAGTTGAAAAAGTAGCAACTAATGAGAATTATATATTACCACCACTTTCTTTATTAAATAATCCCCCTAAAAGTAAAAATACTAATTCACAAGCTAGTATTGAAGGTAATATAGAAGTGTTAGAGAATGTACTTAAAGATTTTGGGATAATAAGTAAAGTAGTAGAAGTTAATTCTGGGCCTAGTGTTACACAATATGAGTTAGAAGTACAAACTGGTACTAAGTTAAGTAAGCTTACTGGTATTAATAAAGAGATATCATTAGCTGTAGCAAAAAAAGATGTTAGAATTCAAGCTCCAATACCAGGCAAAAGAACAGTAGGTATTGAGCTAGCAAATGATTCCATTGCATCAGTGTCACTTAAAGAAATATTAGAGAAAGTTCCTGAAAATAAAAAGGATAGTAGATTACTTGTTGCACTTGGTAAAAATATAATGGGTAATAGTATTTTTGCTGAAATAGATAAAACTCCACATTTACTTGTCGCTGGTTCAACTGGTAGTGGTAAATCTGTTTGTATTAACTGTATTATTGCATCAATATTGATGAGAACTAAACCTGATCAAGTTAAAATGGTTATGGTTGATCCTAAAAAGGTTGAGTTAAATATTTATAATGGTATACCTCATTTGATGATGCCTGTTGTTACAGATCCTAAGAAAGCTTCTATTGCTTTACAAAAGATAGTTGCTGAAATGGAAGACAGATATGAAAGATTTAGTGAGAAAAATGCTAAGAATATAACCTCTTTTAATGAGATGATTGAAAAAGAGAATGTAAATAGACCTGATGGTGATAAGATACCTAAGATGAATTATATTGTTGTAATTATTGATGAGTTAGCTGATTTAATGTTGGTTGCTAGAAAAGAAGTGGAAGATTCGATAATGCGTATTGCTCAAATGGCAAGAGCTGCTGGTATTCATATGATTATTGCTACTCAAAGACCTTCAACTGATGTTATTACTGGTGTGTTAAAAGCTAACATACCATCGCGTATCTCTTTTGCAGTTAGTAGTAATATTGATTCTAGAACAATACTTGATATGTCTGGTGCTGAAAAGTTGTTAGGTAGAGGAGATATGTTATTTTTACCAATGGGTGAAAATTCTCCACAGCGTGTGCAAGGTGCTTATGTATCTGATGAAGAAATTGGTAAACTTGTAGAATATACAGTTGGCCAGCAGAAGGCTCAATATGATGAAAGATTTATGAATCTTGCTACGGCAGCAGCTGAACAGGGGAATGCTGGTGGTAGAGTTGAAGATATGGATGAAGAATATGACGATGCATTATATTCAGAAATTGTTGAGTTTGTAATTAAGCAAGGTAAAGCTAGTGGTTCTTTATTACAACGAAGATTTAAAGTTGGATATAATAGAGCGGCTAGAATAATAGATTTACTAGAAGAAAGAGGAATTATTGGACCTCAGAATGGTTCTAAGCCAAGAGAAGTTTTAGTTGAACTAGATGATGATATGAACAATGAATAGAAAATATTAATTAATGTTTGTAGATTATTTTTGTTGATGGTATAATTGAACTGAAAAATAGGTAGGTGGAATATGAAAGATAATAATAAAGGTTTTACTTTAATAGAATTATTGGCAGTAGTTTTGATAATGGTATTTATACTTATGGTTGCAGTTCCTTCTGTAGCAAGACTTATAAAAGAAAATAATAGTAGAAGATATGGTATATATCATGACTTAATAGCAGAGGCAGCTCTTGCTTATTCTTCTACAAAGTCTGATGAACTTGGTGGATTTGAAGGCAAGGGGTGTATTGAACTAGATTTAGATGACTTAATAAAGAGTGGTTATGTTAAGAAATTCGAGGATGCAGAGATATCTTGTGATACACCAACATCTAGTTCAAAAGATAAGATACGTATTTTTAATAATAAAGGTGAGAAACATGTTAATGTTAGTCTTATCTGTGAGAAGAATGGAAAAGTAGTTTATTCAGAATTAATTGATAAGCAAGGAACTTGTGTTCCTTATGCAGCTCCTGTAAAAAATGTGTTAGTAACAAAGCTTAAAGAGGTACTTGATAGTACGGCATCTTTAACAGCAACTGACAGTAATGGAGATAGATTTGTAATAGGAAATACTGATAGAAATTATGTTTACTATTCAGGTAAACTATGGAGAGTTGTTTCGATTAATGAGACTACTAAGACAGTTAAATTAATAACAGATGAAGTAATTTCTACAGTTTTTTATGGTGGTAATAAAGGTATTGTTAATAGTGATAAAGATTACCTTAATAGTGATATATATACTTGGTTAAATAGTGATTTCTTGCCTTCTTTAAAAGATAAGGATACTTATTTAGAAGCAGTTAATTGGGACTATACGCGTGTTGCAAGTATTACTCCAGCATTACCAGTTAGTCCTGTTACACAAAAGTCACAAGTGGGTTTGCTTAGTCCTTATGAATATGCAAGAGTGATGAATGGTACTTCATCTTCGTTTTTGAATAAAGATAGATATTGGTGGTTGTTATCTTCTAAAGATGATGCTAATGCATGGTATATAAATAGTTCTAATGTAGCTTCAAGTTCAGCAAAAACTAACTTTTATGGAGTTAGACCAGTTATTACATTAAAAGCTAATATGATATTTGTTGGGACTTCATCAGGTACAGCATCTCTACCATATAAATTGATGGGTGATGATCCAGTACCAAATGGAACTTATGTGAATACTAGATATAGTGGTGAATATGTTACATTTAATGGTGCCCCATATAGGATTGTTGAAGTTAATAAAGATTATACTAAGATAGTTTCTGATACTATTATAAACTCATCACAAATGTTTGATGATGCTTATTGTCAGTTATCACCAGAATTAATTATTGGTAATTATTTAAATAGTACCATATATGGAAGCTTAACTCCTGACTCTAAGGAATTGTTAACATTTTGGGATTGGTGTGTAGAATCAGTATCACCAGTAGAAGGTATTCAAGGTGGACGATGTACTAATATTAGATACCTTACACGTGCTAATGACTTTAAGGTTGGTCTTTTAAAGGCAGGGGAGATGTATGCATCAAGTCTTAATTTTGAATATTGGACAATGAGCCCAGTTGAAACTAATAATTGTTTATCTCATCAAAACAAAAAGATGAATGTTGTAACAACAGATGGTAGAATTGTTCAAAAAACTTATGAAGATGAATTAGGTGTTAGACCAGCTTATTATTTAAACAAGGATGTAAAAATAAGTAGTGGTACAGGAATGAGTAGCTCTCGATTTGTTCTATTTAAAGGTTAAGTATTAAGAACGCTAATTAATTAGTGTTTTTTTGTGTTATAATGTTAATGAGAGGATGTGTTTATAATGCCAACACCACATATTGAAGCAAGTAAGGAAGATATTGCACCTTTAGTACTGATGCCAGGAGACCCTTTAAGAGCAAAAATGATTGCTGAAACATTTTTAGAAGATTATAAGTTAGTCAATTCTGTTAGAAATATGTTTGCATATACTGGAACTTATAAAGGAGTACCAGTTACTGTATTTGCATCAGGAATGGGAATGGCAAGTATGGGAATATATTCATATGAGTTGTTTAGCGAATATGATGTAGATTACATAATTAGAGTAGGTTCTTGTGGGACTTATACAGAAGACATAAAGATAAGAGACCTTATTATAGTCGAGTCAGCATATTCTGATACTACATATGATGAAAAGGTAACAGGAATAGATAATAAAGTTTTATATGCATCAAAAATAATAAATGATACAATAATTAATTCAACTGAAGGAATAAAAGTAGATATTCATAATAGAAGAGTATTTTGTTCAGATGTATTTTATGGTGATAGAACACCTATTGATAAAATATACTATGAGTATGGGTGTGTAGCTGTTGAAATGGAATCGTTTGCACTATTTCAAAATGCTAATTTATTAAATAAAGATGCTGGATGTATTTTAACAGTATCTGATAATGTGATTACTCACGAAGCTACTACTAGTGAAGAAAGACAGAACTCTTTTAAAGATATGGTAGTGTTAGCTTTAGAGTCAATTATTAAATTTCACAAATAAAATAAGTATATTTACTTATAATAAAGAAGAGGTGACATATGGAATATATTAAACGGAAGATAGGCACATATAATTTGCATATGATAAAGACAGATAGGTTTAAGTCTTCCTATATAGAAGTTATGTTTAGGGATGTAATAAGTAAAGAGCGTATTACTAAAACTAACTTTCTGACTAATATGTTAATATATTCTAATGAGTTTTATAAAACAAAACATGAATATATTATAGCAACAGAAGAATTGTATGGACTTACTATTACGACAACTAACTATAGATTAGGTCATTATTATAATACTGATTTTAATACAACAATACTTAATGAAGAGTATACTGAAAAAGGTATGTTTGAAAAATCAGTAAAATTTTTGGCAGAGACTGTGTTAAATCCTAATATTGTTAATAACAAATTTGATTTAGAAGCTTTTAATGTTATTAAAGCTAAAACAATAGCTAAAATAAATAGAGTAAAAGAAGACATTTCAAGATATAGTGCAATTAGAATGTTAGAGACAATGGATAGTAAAGCAGATTATGCACTTCATGGTTATGGTTATTTGGATGATTTAGAAGAGATTAGTGTTGATAGTTTATATGATTATTATAAAGAATTTATAAACGATAGCATAATTGATATTTATATTGTTGGTAATATAGAAATTGAAAAAACAGAAGAGTTAATTAGAAAGTATTTTAATTTTAAAGTGCTTAAGAAACCAAAGAAAACAGTTTTGATAGAGCATGGAAATGTTAGGATGCGACCTTTAAAAGTTGTTGAAGAATATGATAGTGAACAGGCAAATTTGTGTATAGGTTGTAAGATAAAAGGATTATCAGATGAAGAGAGGTCTTATGCTCTAACTCTTTATACTTCTATACTTGGTGGTATGGAATCTAAACTCTTTAATACAGTTAGAGAGAAGAATTCACTTTGTTATTATATTTATTCATTTACTAACAAGCTTGATAATTTACTTATGATAATGTCTGGTATTGATAAAGGAAATTTCAATAAGACAAATAAATTGATAAAAAAAGAAATGAACAATATGCTTAAAGGTAAGATAACTGAGAAAGAATTAGATATTGCTAAGAAAGAGTATTTGTCTTCATTAGATGAGATATTTGATTTTCCTAATAAAATAGTAGCATCTTATTATGCGATGGAACTTATGAATGCTGACTCACCTGAAGTTCGTAGAGAGAAGATTCAAAAAGTTACAGTGGATATGGTAGCTAAAGTAGCGAAAAGCATTAAAATAGATACAGTTTTCTTGTTAGGAGGTAAGTGATGAAAAAGATTACCTTAAATGGTCAAGGAGTAGAAGTATTTTATGAGGAACTTGATAATGGTTTGAAAGTTTGTTTAATACCTTTTAAAGATAAAAAGAATTATTTTTTAAGTTATGCTACTAAGTATGGGTCATTACATTTAGATTTTATGGTTGATGGTAGGGAAGTGTCTACTGTTCCTGGAATTGCTCATTTTCTTGAACATAAGATGTTTGAACAGGAAGATGGTGTAAAACCTTTTGAATTTTTTGCTAAGACTGGTACTGACTGTAATGCTTCAACAGGATTTGAGAGAACAAGATATATAGTTTATGGAACTAATGCATTAGAAGAAAATCTTAATTTTTTAATAGATTATGTTAACAGTCCATATTTTACTGATGATAATGTTGAAAAAGAAAAAGGTATTATTATTGAAGAGTTAAATATGTATAAAGGTATGCCTGATAGAGTTATAAATAGTTTACTTAATGAATCAGTTTTTAATAAGCATCCTGCTCGTATTGATATTGGTGGAACTGTGGATAGTGTTAAGAGTATTAGAAAAGAAGATTTATATAAGTGTTATGATACTTTTTATCAACCATCTAATATGGTATTAGTAGTTGGCGGAACTTTTGACTGTGAAAGCATAATGGAGCTAATAAAAAATAATAGTAAATTAAATAGTAAGAAAGAAAAAAATAAAATAGTTTTAAAGACTGTAAAAGAAAAAGAAGTTGTAAAAGATAGCTATAAAGAAATTGAACTTTCGCAACTTACTATGAATAAAGTTGCATTTGCAATAAAAACTGATGTTGGAGTTGAGAGTGCAAAAGATTATAAGTTTAGAGAGTATATTAGTATGATTATTAATATATTGTTTGGTTCTTCATCGATATTTAAAGAAGAACTTTACACATCTAGACTAGTTACAACGTTTGCAGTTGATACTTATTATATAGATAATTTTATGATGATAGAGTTTAATGCTGAAACTAATGAGCCGACAGTATTGGTTGATAAAATAATTAAGCATTTTAAGAATCAAGCTATTACTAAAGAAGAGTTAGAAAGAAGTAAAAAAGTGTGGATTGCTTCAATTGTGTTTGGAACAGATATTGTATATTCAATGGTTAATAATATAATTGGGGATTTACTTACTTATGGTGAAGTAATAGAAGATAGAATTGATAGTATAAGGGGTATGAATCTAAAGAAACTTAATACGATAAGAGATAGTATTAATTATGATAATAATACAACATTAATAGCAAGACCTAAGAAAGACAGTAAGAAATAAATTACTGTTTTTTGAATTTAAGCATTATGGTTTGTTTTGATGCGTAATGATTATTGCTATTTTAATAGTGATATGTTATTATACGAAGTTATAAAGTTAATGGGTAGTAGTGTTTATTTTTAAAATAAGAGTTCTATAAACATATTAAAGATAAATTAATGGGAGTGATTATATGTGCTTTATGGAAATGTTTTCATAATGTGAAACAAAGGATGCTCGTGTTCTTACAAATGATGATATTTATCAAGTTAAGTATTTAAATGAGATTCCTAAAGAAAAAGAATTATTAAAAATAATTAATGAAAATAAAATAATATTATTAAAAACTGAAGATTTAAAATTAGATAAATAATAAGCTAAGGAGTGAAAAAATAATAACATCAAATAAAGCTATTTTTAATATTAAAATAGGAAATTTGATATAAAATTTACTTGTGATGATTTTTGTGTAAAATTGTTCTTTAACATTCAAGTAGTATATGTTATAATGCTGTATAGAATAGGGATGGTTGGTATGGGACTTTTTGGAGAAAAATTAGATCATGAATTTGTAGAAGAAATGGTGCAAAAACCTGTTGCACCTGTTATTAATAGTGGAGAAGTTGTGAGTGCACCAGTAGCGATGCCTCAAGTAATAACTCCACCAGTTATGGGAGTTCCTGTTATGGGAATGCCCCCTGTTTCAGTGCCCGTTAGTGGTCAAGTAGTTAGTGAATCAGTTGCTAATGTACAAGGAAATGTTGCTTCAGTAACTAATGTGGTGCAACCTGTTATGCCTGTGCAAACTTCTAGTGAAACAGCACATTCTGTTTCTGGTATGTCACATGGATTAGATACTATTATGATGCCTTCAAATCCACCTGTGTCAGGAGCTGAAATTGTTCAAAATAATAGTCAAGTAAGTAATGTAATAAATCCAGGTAATGATACAGTACCAGAAGAATACACAGAGTCTACTTATGTAATGAAAGAACTAGATCATACTCTTGGTAAAATAGTTTCAGTTAGTGACAATGTTATTAAGGTTGAATTAACAGATGAAATAACAATGTTACCAAATCTAATTAGTACACATGTTGTTTTTGAATTTCAGGATGAAGTTATTGTTGGGGAAGTAATAGAGACTGATATAAAGTTTATAAAGATAAATGTAGTTGGTCAAATAATAAGTGGTAGATTTGTAACAGGATTAAATAGAAAGCCTGATTATAATTCTTATATTAGACCAATAAATCAAGCTGAAATAACTTTAATGTTAGGTGAACAGGAACTTAATAGTACTCATCAAATACGTTTAGGTTTTTCAACAGTATATAAAAATTATAAAATTAATGTTGGTATAAATGATTTTTTTAGTAATCACTTTGCAATTATTGGTAATACTGGATCTGGAAAAAGTAATACACTTGCTAGGCTTGTTCAAAACATATTTACTAGTGGTGATTATTTGCCACTTAATGTTAATATTTTTTTATTTGATGCATATGGAGAGTACAATACTGCTTTTTCAGAGTTAAATAAAATAGATCCTATGCTTAATTATAAGGCTTATACAACTAATACTCTTTACCCAGATACAGAGATTTTGAAAATACCATTATGGTTACTTGATGTAGATGATATTGCATTGTTACTAGGAGCTAGCGAACCTGCTCAGTTGCCAATTATTGAGAAAACCCTTAAACTTGTACCAATATTAAAAGGTGTTGGAGAACAAGTAGAAGCATATAAGAACGATATTATAACTAGAGCTATACTAGATCTTTTGAAAAGTGGTAAGGAAGCAGCTAAGGTACGAGATCAAATAACAGCAGTGTTGTCTTCTTTTCATACAGATTATATTAATCTAGATGCCTTAATTAAGCAGACTGGGTATGATAGGACTATAAGACAATGTATATATGTGGATAATAATGGTAAACTGCAGGAGATGGAGTTGTTGGTATCTTATTTAACTAACTTCCTTATTGCAGATTTCGTATTACCAACTCCAAAAGGAGATGTACCATATACACTTAATGATATGAGTGATGCTCTTGATTTTGCTTTAATATCTGAGGGAATTTTAAAGAGTGATAAGATATTTGATTATGCAAATATTTTGAGTGTTAGGTTGCATGCACTAGCAGGAAGTGAATCTGCTAAATATTTTGAATATGATAAGTTAGTATCTAGAAATGGATATATTAGCAATTTACTTTCAACATTTAATGGTAAAAAAGCCCAAATAGTAAATTTTAATATAAATTATGTTGATGATAGACTAGCTAAGAATATTACTAAGATTATATCAAAATTGTTGTTTGGTTTTGCAGCTGACTGTAAAGATAGAGGTTCAATACCTATGCATATTATCATTGAAGAAGCACATAGATATGTTCAAAATGATATAGATTCTGAGCTATTAGGTTATAATATATTTGAGAGAATTACTAAAGAGGGTAGAAAGTATGGAATGATTTTAGGTCTTATTACACAAAGACCTAGTGAACTTTCAGAGACTTGTATATCACAGTGTTCAAATTTCATTATACTTAGAACTCAACATCCTAAGGATTTGAATTATATTAAACAAATGGTTCCTAACTTTAGTGAAGAGTTAGCAGCAGTACTAAAAATATTACAACCAGGAAATGCTATAGCGTTTGGTGGTGCGTTTAAGGTACCTATTGCAGTTAAAATAGAAAGACCTAATCCAGAACCATATAGTAGAAATAGTGATATTGCTAGAATATGGTATGCACAAAAATAAATACTTTAAATTTTAATTAAATTATGATAAAATTCAGTTATGAGAATATATGGAGGATAAATATGGCGTTTGAGAAATTAAAAAAGATGATAGATGGTGAAGAAAAAGAAGTAGAGGCAGAATATATGGGTGATGATGGACAAGTATACCCTAGTAAGATGATTTTACTTGAACCAAGAGCATATTCTGAGTCACAACAGATTGCTGATTGTTTGAAGAATAAATGTGCAGTTGTTGTTAATCTAAAGAGAGTAACACCTGATCAAGCAAAAAGGATAGTTGATTTCTTAAGTGGTACTTTATATGCAGTGGGAGGAGATCTTCAAAAATTAGGTGGCGGAATATTCTTATGTACACCTGAGAATGTTAATGTTGAAGGTAAAATAACAGACGAATCTAAAGAAAAAATAGGAAAGGCTAAAAAAGGCGAAGAAGAACAAGATGATGAGTTTAACTGGTAAGTAATTAGTAAGTCTGTAAAGAAGGTGAGCATATGGATAAGTTTACTATTGTAAATAATGGATATAGTAAAGATGAGGTCAACAAGTTTGTTGATGATGTTATTGCTCACACAGAGGGAATAATTAAAAGAGTTAAAAATCAGCAGGAAGAACTTGAGAAAACTAAAAAAGAATTAGACCATTATAAAAGGATAGAGAATGATTTGAAAAATTCTTTATATAGAGCAGAAGAATCTAGTAGTCATACTAAAAAACAAGCTTTGGATGAGAGGAATGCCATAATAGAAGATGCAAAAAAAGATGCATCAAGAATAGTTAATGATGCACTCTTAAGAGCAGAAAAAATCGAATTAAAAACTGATATGATGGAGCGAAATCTAAGAATATTTAAGAAAAAGTTAAAACTTGTTATAGAACAGCAGCTAACAGTTGTTGATGAGATAGAAGAATTAGAATTGAAATAATTCTTTTTTTATTTAAAGTTAAAATGATAACAAAAAAAAGTTATGCTGCGATAACTTCTTCATTAGCTACATTACTATCTTTTTTTAGTGTTCTTGCTTCTTTAGCACTTACTCTAACTCTAGTACCATCATCTAATCTAACTACTTGAAGATTCAAGCCTTGTTTTTTATTTGAAGTATTTAGAGCATGACTTCTTTGTCTTGCAGAACAATTTGGTTTTCTATTTGATACATTAATTGCCATGTTAACCCTCCTTATATATCACTTGCTTTATAACTTTAACATATTATTTAGTAATAGTCAAATGTTTCATAATATAATATGCTAAAATCTTACCAAAAGGATAAATATAAGTTATAATAATAGTATAAATGTTTTAAAGGAGGTAGATGTCATGTATACACCATTATATGTTAAGAGTAATTATTCATTTTTAACTAGTTTAGTAAAAATAGATAAACTTATAAAAAAATGTGTTGATAATAACATTAAAAATGTTGCTTTGTTAGATGACGACATGATATCTACTATGCATTTTTATAAAGAGTGTATGCTTAATAATATAAAACCTATTATTGGAATAGATTTTGTTTATGATGAAAAGCATATTTTGCTTTATGCTATGGATTTTAAAGGATATCAATGTCTTATTAAACTAAATACTATTAAATGTGAAAGAGATGTTACGGATAATGACTTAAAAGAGCTTAGTGAACAGGTGTTATGTATTGTTCCTTATGATAATAGAGATAACTATGATTTTTTTAAGAATATATATTCTACTATTTATTTAGGATATTCCAGTAAAGAAGAAGAGTTTAAAGCATTAAAAATTGCTAGTAGAGTAGTGTTTCTTAATAAAGTTTTATACTTAGATAAAAAAGATAGTAAATATTTGAAGTATGCTATAATGATTAGAACTAAGAAGAATATTATGGATGATATAGAGTATGTTGATGATAATAATTATTTATTAGGTGAAGAAGTTTTAAAGTTAAGTAGTGAAGATGGTCTTAATACAACTAATTTTATTGCTAATATGTGTAATGTGGTATTTCCAAAAGGGAATAATTTAATTCCAACATATAAGACTTCTAGTGATGCTGATAGTGATACTTATTTGATGAATTTATGTGTTTTAGGTTTAAAGAAAAGAAGAAATGGAATTATAGAAGATAATTATAAAGAACGTCTTTTATATGAGTTAGACATAATAAAGAATATGGGATATTCTAATTATTTTCTTATTGTTTATGATTATGTTAAGTTTGCTAAGAAGTCTGGTATACTTGTTAGTCCAAGAGGAAGTGCAGGTGGATCGTTAGTTAGTTATGTTTTAGGTATTATTGATTTTGACCCAATTGAGTATAATCTTTTATTTGAAAGATTTTTAAATCCTGGGAGGATTGATAAACCAGATATTGATATTGATTTTGCTGATATATATCGTGATAATGTAGTTGATTATGTTAAGGATAAATATGGTATTAAGAATGTTGCTGGTATAATTGCTATTGGTACAATGAAAGCTAAAGCTGCACTTGATGATGTTGCAAGAGTGCTTAAAATACAACCTGAGAAAGTTGATAGATTAAAAAGATACTTAGTAGGTAAAGATCCTAAACTTAAAGATGCATATGAGTATAATCCTGATTTTAAAAATATCATTGATAATGATGATAGATTAGCACTTCTTTATGAAGTAGCACTGTACTTTGAAAATTTCCCAAGGAACATTACTACTCATGCTTCAGGAGTTGTTATATCAGGTGATGTTATTGATGATATAGTGCCACTTATAATGCAAGATGGTAATTATGCTACTGGATATGAAATGGGTTATTTAGAGGAATTAGGTCTTATTAAGATGGATTTTTTAGGTAATAGAAACCTAACTATAATTATGAATGTACTTGATACTATTAATAAAAATGGTGATAATGATTTGAATTTTCAAAATATTCCTATTGATGATATAGATGCTATAAAAGTATTTCATGATATAGATACTAATGGTATATTTCAGTTTGAATCAGATGTTATGAAGAACCTTTTGAGAAGACTTAAACCAACTGATTTTAATGATATAATTGCAGCGAATGCTCTTGTTAGACCAGGTCCAATGGACTCTGAGTATATTGCTAGAAGACATGATGAATCATTAATTACTTATTTAGATAATTGTTTAGAGCCTATATTAAAAGATACATATGGTGTTATGTTATATCAAGAGCAAATAATGCAAGTTGCAAGTGTTATGGCAGGATATTCTTTATCGGAGGCAGATTTATTAAGAAGAGCAATGAGTAAGAAGAAGAAAGAAACTTTTGCTAATGAAGAAGAGAAGTTTATTAATAATGCTTTAGCACTGGGGCATTCTTATGAGACTAGTAAGAAAGTATTTGAACTTATATCAAATTTTGCTGAGTATGGTTTTAATAAATCGCATACAGTAGCTTATTCCATAATTGCTTCTCGTATGGCTTATTTAAAGGCAAAATATCCTAAGCATTTTTATGCAGGAATACTTTCTTATGGATTAATGCGTGATAGTAAGGTTTCAACTATGATTAAGGAAGCTATTCATAAAGATGTTAAGTTTATATTGCCTGATATTAATAAAAGTGGAGAAGAATATCTTACTTATGAAAGTGGTATTGTATTTCCTTTATCAGATATTAAAGGTATAGGAATTAATTTAACTAATGAGATAGTTAAAATAAGGGGAGAAGGATTTAGAGATATATTTGACTCTTTGATTAAATTATCTGAATTAAATATAAATAAGAAGTCTATAGAAACGCTTATTTATGCAGGTACAATGAGAAGTTTTGGTTATAACATAAATACTCTAATAGAAAACTTGGATAGTTTGCTTACTTATGCTTATTTAGCTAAAGGATTAGATCCTGATTCTGAGTTTATAGAGAAACCTAATATTAATGTGGTTGATGAGTTTAAAGATGATTTTTTAATGGCAAAGGAGAAAGAACTATTTGGTTTTTATTTAACTCATCATCCTGTTACACCTTATAAGTTAAATTTAAAAGTTGCTGATATTAAAGATGTTGAAAAACATATAGGAAGCTATGTAGATGTGGTTATTCTTGTTGATAAGATAAAGACACATGTAGATAAGAATGGTAATACTATGGCATTTATTCAAGGTGGAGATGAACTTGCCAGTATTGAATGTATAATGTTTTCTAAAGTATATGATAGTATTGGTAATATTAATAAGGGTGACATATTACTGGTTAAAGGTAAAGTTGATAAAAGAAGTGATATTTCTTTAATAATAGAGAAGGTTAAAAAATTAAATATTTAAAAATAAATATAACTATGATATATTATATATAGAGAATCTGGAGGTAATTTTATGGACATAGAGTTTACAACGAATGATTATTTATTGGCATGGTCCTTATTATTTAAACCATCAATTTCGAAAGAAGTACAGGATTTAAAAGAGAGAATTTGGAAGAATCATCCTAAAGACTATATGGCTTTAGAAAAAGAAAAAGTAGAGATACTTAAATATACAGATGATTTTATACCAGATAATGATGTTATTTATAATCATATTTTTCAGACAGAAGAGTTTAAGATGTTGAAGAAGGAAACTGATAAACATCGTCAGTTTTTGATGAAATGTTGGGACTGTAATTCAAAGGGCTTGAAATCTAATATAAAGGAATTATTGAAATTTGATTTAAAACAGAAGTATAAAATAATTGTGGTTCATCCTAGATTTGATGCAGTTGAGTTTTTAAAGTCTAATCCAAAGAAGAATATTATATGGGGAAGGTTAGAAGATACTGAAGACTCAGAGAGGACACTTATTAAGATTATTTTTACAATAGTTAAATATGAAATTGCTGATTATCAGAAAGAGAATACGGAGATAGTGTCTGCTTTAGTTGATCTTGCAATAAGTAATGAGCTTTATACGAGGTTTGTTAATGTTAGTAAATATGAAGAAGGATTAAAGAAGTTAAGACTTTTAAAGAAACAATTGTATCCATATTTTCTAATGTATATTGGTGCAGATAAAGAAGAATTAGTTAGTTATATGATGCGGGATAAGATGCCTTTTGATATAGATAAATATCCTATTGAGAAAGAGCTTAGAAAGTTGGACTTATATGGCTTGATTGACTTCTGTTGTAGAAATCAGAAACATATTATAAGACTTACCAATTTAGATATGATGTAAAAAGTACTAGAATATAGTATTTTTTTAGTTGTGGACAAGTGATTGTCGCTATGATAATATTTGAATTGATATTATATAATTAGTTAGGGTGATAAAATGTCAAAAAAAGTTGTCATGTATGGTTTTACGGATATTGAGTTAAATTCTATATTTACATATGAGGGATTTAATAGAGAAAAAGTTAATTCACTTGATGAGGGATTTAAGAAAAGTGGTTTAATATTTTTGATTAAAGAAGCGGTATTAAATATGACTTGGGAAGAGTTAGATTATCAATATAGAAGCAAAAATAAGTATGAACGTATTATAATAATTTGCGATAGTTTTAATAAAGATGAGAGCATTAGAACTATAAAGTATAAAGAAGATAAGTATGCTAGGATTTCTAATTTGAGTTCTATGGATGTTTTTTCTTCTGGATTTTCTGAATATGTAGAAGATTTATACAATGAATGTAAGAAAAATAAGAAGAATAGTGGTAATGTGAGAATAAATAAATTAGGATATTTGATTAAGATTTATGATTATATTAAGAAAAGACGTGAAGCTACTATTAATGAGATAGCTGATAAGTATTCACTTAATAGGAAGTCTGTAGAAAGATATGTTAGTGATTTATATAATGCTGGTGTAGAGATTGGCTATGACAAGAAGAAAAGGAGTTGGTACTACTGTGGTAGGAGTTAATATTATTAAGGGTACTAATCAAGTTGGAGGTACTATTACAGAAATAAGTACTAATAATACTAGGATATTAATTGATTATGGACTTGATTTAGAGGAAGATGCTATTCCATTGGAAGTAGATGGATTAACTATTAATGATGTTAAATATGATGCTTTATTTATTACTCATAATCATGCTGACCATATTGGTTTAATTAATAAAGTAATGAGTGATGTAGCTATATATGTTGAGAAGACTGCTAGAAAGGTTTATGATATATTGGCAGATTTTTCTCATAATGAAAAAATAAATAAAACAATTGATTTTAGCTTCGGTAAAAGTATTGATGTTGGTGATATTAAAGTTACTCCTTATTTAATTGATCATTCGGCATTTAATTCAGCTATGTTTTTAATAGAAGCAGATGGTAAGAAAATACTTCATACTGGAGATTATCGTAGGAATGGATATAAGGGGGAAAAGTTTGAATCAACTTTAAAGAAAATTGGTAAAGTGGATTTATTGATTACAGAAGGTACTACTTTAGAAAGGTCGGAAAGTGTTAATAAGAAAGAATCTGAATTGGTAGATGAGTTTAAAAAGGTGTTTAAGAAGTATGACCAAGTGTTTGTAATGCAAGCTACTACTAATATAGATAGAATTACAACAGTTGAAAAGGCATGTCTTTCTGCTAGGAAGATTTTTGTTCAAGATCTTTATATGGCATCAGTTGTCAGTGTTTTGCCTAAAAGTATTCCTAATCCAAAATTTCAGAATATTTGTATGTATACTCCAATTAGTTTAGAAAAGCGAAAAGATGAGATAATAAATAAATATTTATCAGATTATTATTATGAAAGAATTAATTTTAGGCGACCATTTGTTATGAATATTAGGGACAGTATGAAAATTGATTTAAGTAGAAGGTTTCAAAAGTACCTTACTAATGCTTGTTTAGTTTATTCAATGTGGGATGGTTATAAAGAAAAAGATAAGATGAAAGACTTTTTAGAATATGTCAGTAGTTTAGGAATAGATATAGTTACAATTCATACTAGTGGTCATGCTGATATAGATACTATTAAATTAATGAATGAGATTGTTTGTCCTGACTTAGTTATACCAATTCATACAACAGATAAAGAAAAACTTAAGGATATAGTTGGCAATGTTAAAATAGTAGAAGATAAAGAGGAAGTAATATTATGAGTAAATTAGATGAATATAAAGAAACAATGGAGACAATCCTTAAACATTTAAAAGATAATACTGAATGGATAGAAAGATATAATGGATATATTAATCGTATTGAAAATTATAAAAAAAGACAAAAAGATTTAAGAAAGTATGTACAAATACCTAAAGTTTTGAAAGCTTATTTGAATATTTCTATGATTACTTCAGGTATGAGTTTTGATTTAAGATTCCATGGTAACAGTGTTGCAGAGCTTAATATAAAAGGGGAGAAAGCAAAACTTGTTATTAAACAAAATGCTGTAGAATATGCTGAACATAATTTTAATGTTTTTACTGGAGAAGTAGATTGGTTAGATGATAAAGCTAGAGAGTTTAGGAAGTATTTTAGAGATAATGATTTTAAGTTTCACCATAAAGAGCATTATTATGAGAGTGAGATAATAACTAATTTTTCAAAGAAGACTAAAGAAGAAAAGAGTTTATTTAATATTCAACCTGTAAAGTTATGTGGATATCCTTTTCAAATGCCAACACCATTTAAGGGTAGTAAGGCAAAAGAGGATGAGATTGGGTATGCTGGGAAGTCTGGTGGGGGAATAGATATTCTTGCTAGAACTGGAAGTGGTAAAAATACTAAACTCACTGTAATTGAATTAAAAGATACACAGACCTGTTATGAAAAAAATACAGAGTCTCCTAATAGAGCTATAAAACAAGCAATTTGTTATGCAACTTTTTTATATGAATTACTTAGAAATAAGGGGATAAAAGATAATCAGTATTGGTGGGAATTTTTTGGCTTTAAATCTAATATTCCTTCAATTTTATGTTTAAGGGCAGTAGTGATGATTCCTTATTATGAAGGAATTGAAAGTTCTTTTGCTAATGAAAAATTGTACTTAAATGATAAAGATTATATAGAGCTACATTATATTTATTATAATGCAGATAATGTTAAAGAAAAGGCTATTACTTCTTTAGAATTGTAGTAGTTTTATAGGCGACAAGTAATTGTCGTCTTTTTGTTATCTAAATATAAATGATATACTTTAAATACAAGGAGGAGTTTATGGCGAAAAATGAAAGAATTCTAGATATTGAAAGATTAGAAATATCGTTTAAAAACTTAGAATGGGTAACTGTGCCAAGGAAATATTTGGGAACTTTATATTAAGAGATATTAGTGGGGATTTAATATTATTTGCTAACAAGTAGTAGAAAGATATGTGGCAAAATATTTACACTTAGAAATATATAAAGATATTACTGAAATTTGTATATACTACAATGATAAAAGTAATCGATATGTTAATTGTGCTTGGGATATAGAACATGAATATGTAAATAGTTATCAGAAAAATGAGATAGAGACTTTAAAGAATGGAAGAGAGTTAATACATATAACTATTACTGCCAATGAAGATTCTAAAAATTAGTGTTTAATAATGTAAAACGAGGTTTTTAATTTAAAAAAATATGTTAAAATAAGTGATAGTGATATATGTGCAAAATGGGAGGTAAATTATGAGTGATAGATTAAAAAATGTATTTGAAAAATTAAGTGTTGATGTTGATTTTGGTGATGAGCTACTTGATGCTGATTTAGTGGAAGTTGATGTTAATGAAAAGAAAAAAGAAGTTACTGTGACAATATCTAATGCAACAAATATTTCAGTTTCTTTATATTCAGCAATTTTAAATAAATTAAAAGAATATTTTATAGATACAAAAGTTGTATTAATAATTCTTGCTGATACTCATAATGATACTTATTTTACAGATTATTATGAATATGTTTTAGGTGATTTAGGAACAGCTAAAAATGTCTTAATAAGTTTTGTTGATAGGATAATAGTTACTGATGATGAATATGTAATTGAAGTTATGAATGATGTAGAAGAGAGACATTTAAGTAAATGTATAGACTATATAAATGCATTTTTATGTAATGTAGGATATTATAGTCCATTAGCAATAATAAGAAATGAAGAATTAAGCGAACAAACTAGAGAATTAATTAATAAAGATATCGAAGATGTTGCTAATAAAGTAATTGAAAAACCTAAGAGAGTAGCACCAGAGAAGAAGACAATTAATGGGTATCCTGTAAGAGAGAAAAAAGAAAAAGATGAAAATACAATAATGGGTTTTGTAATAAAAGATGGTCCAGTAAATATTGAGTCAATAATTGGAGAAGAAGATAGTGTAACTATTGATTGTTTAGTATTTGCTCAAGATGAATTTGAACCTGCTAGTAAAGAGTTTAAAATATTGACTCTTAAAGTAACTGATTATACAGATAGTATGTTTTGTAAGATTTTTATGCGTGATATGGAAGAATATAGTAAGGTTAAGAAAGCTACTAAACTAGGAGCATGGTTACGTTTAAATGGTAATACTAAGTTTGATAAATATTCTGGTAATGAGGTAGTACTTAATCCAAGAAATATTAATATAATTCCTTCTAAAGATTCAAAGATAAAAGATAATGCTAATGAGAAAAGAGTGGAGCTTCATGCTCATACACAGATGAGCCAGATGGATGGTATTAGTGATGCAAAAGCTTTAGTTAAGTTAGCTCATAAATTAGGTCATAGAGCTATTGCTGTTACTGACCATGATTGTTGTCAATCTTTTCCAGATGTCTATCATGCTGTTCATGATATCAATAAGGGTTTAGAAGAAGGTAAGGAACGTTTTAAAGCTATATATGGAACAGAACTTACTTTAATTGAAGACACTGTTGATATTGTAATAAGACCAAATGAGAATTCTTTATTAGAAGATACTTTTGTGGTATTTGACTTTGAAACAACTGGTTTTAATGCTGGTGGTGGAGACTCAATAATTGAAGTTGGTGCTGTTAAGATACTTAATGGTGAGATAATAGATGCTTATCAAGAACTAATTGATCCTAAAAGAGAAATAACTAAGAAAATTACAGAGGTTACTAATATAACTAATGAGATGTTAATAGGTAAAGATGATGAAGAGACTGTAATAAAGAGATTTATAGAGTGGACAGGTAACACACCAATGGTTGCTCATAATGCTAAGTTTGATGTATCTTTTTTGGAGATGGCTTATAGAAAATATAATCTTGGTAAATTTGAAAATACAGTTATAGATACGCTTGCTTTATCAAGATTATTAGATAATACTGCTGCAAGACATTCGTTATCAGCTATAGTTAAAAGATATGAAGTAGAATTTGATGAAGCAGGACATCATAGAGCAGATTATGATGCTAAAGCAACTGGTATAGTATTTCATAGAATGTGTCAGAAGTTAGCTAATCAAGATATTTTTAAAGTAAATGAACTTGATAATTTAATTAATAAAGATGAGATATATAAATATGGAAGTAGTTATCATGTTAATTTGTTAGTTAAAGATAAAGTTGGATTAAAGAACTTATTTAAAATAGTAAGTTTTGCTAATACAAAATATTTTTATAAAGGATCAGCTAGAATTCTTAGAAGTGTATTAGAAGAGCATAGAGAAGGACTTCTTGTAGGTAGTGGTTGCTATGAAAGTGAAATATTTAAAGAGGCAAGAAGTAAGTCTGACTCTGAACTTTTAGATATTATTAGTTTCTATGATTATGTTGAAGTGCAGCCAATGGATGTGTATGATCATTTATTACAGATGGATGATTTTGCAACAAAAAAAGAATTAAAAGAACATTTAACAAGAATTGTAAGGCTTGTAAAAGAAGCTAATAAAATAATAGTTGCTACTGGAGATGTTCATCATCTTGAAAGAAGTGATAAAATATTTAGAAAAGTAATTGTTAATCAGAAAGTTCCTGGTGGAGGAAGACATCCGCTTGCTAGAAATAGTATTACTGAGATACCTTCACAGCATTTTAGAACTACTGATGAAATGTTAGAGGATTTTGATTTTATAGATGAAGATACTAAATATGAGATAGTTGTTACTAATACTAATAAGATAGCTGATATGGTAGAAGAGGTTAAAGTAATAATAGCTAATGATTCGCCATTTTCACCTAAAATAGAAAATAGTGATGTTACAACTAAGGAATTAGTTTATGGTAAGGCTCATGAACTATATGGTAATCCTTTACCTAGTATAATAGAAGAGAGAATAGAGTCAGAATTAAAAGGTATATTTAAGGGTGGATTTGATGTTATTTATTTAATAGCTCAAAAGCTTGTTAAGAAGAGTAATGATGATGGTTATTTAGTAGGGTCTCGTGGTTCTGTTGGTTCTAGTTTTGTTGCTACAATGATGGGAATTACTGAGGTTAATCCTCTTCCTGCTCACTATTTGTGTCCTAATTGTAAGTTTAGTTTATTTAATGATGAAAATGGTAATTCTTATGGTAGTAATTATTCAAGTGGGTATGATTTACCTGATAAGGAATGTCCTAATTGTAAAACTAATTTAGGTAAAGAAGGTCAAGATATGCCTTTTGCAACATTCCTTGGATTTAATGCTGATAAAGTTCCTGATATTGATTTGAATTTTTCAGGAGATTATCAGTGGAAGGCACATGAATACACAAAAGAGTTATTTGGAGTAGATAATGTATATAGGGCAGGAACAATTGGTACTGTTGCTGATAAGACAGCTGTTGGATTTGCTTTAGGGTATGCTGAAGAAAAAGGTCTTAATTTAAGAAGGGCTGAAGTTGAACGTATTGCGAATGGTTGTACTGGTATTAAAAGAACTACTGGACAACATCCAGGAGGAATAGTTGTAATTCCTGATTATATGGATGTGTATGATTTTACACCATATCAATTTCCAGCAGGGGATACTACAGCATTATGGAGAACAACACACTTTGATTATCATGCGATAGATCAGGACTTATTAAAGCTTGATATACTGGGACATGATGACCCAACAATACTTAAAATGTTAGGTGATTTATCAGGAATGGATGTTACTAAAATACCTATGGATGATAAAAAAATTATTAGTTTACTTAGTAGTCCAGATGCATTAGGTGTTACTAAAGAACAAATAATGTGTCCAACAGGAACTCTTGGATTACCTGAACTTGGAACAAAGTTTGTTCTTAATATGTTAGAAGAAACTAAGCCAACTACTTTTGGGGAACTTGTTAAAATATCAGGTCTTTCACATGGTACTGATGTATGGGCTGGGAATGCTAGTGAACTTATTAAACAGCAGATAGTTCCATTTAAAGAAGTTATTGGTTGTCGTGATGATATAATGGTTTATTTATCATATAATGGATTAGAATCAATAGATGCTTTTAAGATAATGGAGTTTGTTAGAAAAGGTAAAGCTAGTAAGGAACCTGAAGATTGGGCTAAGTATGTTGAGAAGATGAAAGCAAAAAATATACCAGAGTGGTATATAGATTCTTGTCATAAAATAAAATATATGTTCCCTAAGGCACATGCTTGTGCATATGTTATGAGTGCTATGAGAATAGCATGGTTTAAAGTTTATAGGCCTGTACTTTATTATGCTTCATATTTGTCTGTTAGAAGTGATGATTTTGATATTCATACTATGACACTTGGATATGATGCTATTAGAAGTAAAATGGAAGACTTACATTTAAAAGGTTATGATATAAGTAATAAAGAAACTAATGTTTTGACAGTATTAGAGTTGGCACTTGAAGCTACTGCTAGAGGTATTAAGTTTTTACCAATTAGTTTGGAGAAAAGTGATGCGAATAACTTTATTATTGATGAAGAGAATCAAACTTTACTTCCTCCATTTAGAACTATTGAGGGACTTGGTGACACTGTTGCAAAAGCGATAGTTGAAGAACGTGAGAAACGTGAGTTTATAAGCATTGAAGATTTACAAAAACGTGGTAAAGTTTCTCAGACATTGGTTGAGAAAATGAAAAATATGAATATGTTAGATGGAATGCCAGAGTCAAGTCAGTTAACATTGTTTTAGGAGGTTATGATGAATAGGCCAATAGGAGTATTCGATTCAGGGATAGGTGGATTATCTGTATTAAAGAAAATAAAAGAGCTTTTACCAAATGAAGATTTTATATATTATGCAGATTCACTTCATAATCCATATGGTTCTAAGAATGGTGATGAGCTTTTAAGTATTACTAGTAATATAGTTGATTATTTATTAGAAAAAAATTGTAAGATGATTGTTATTGCTTGTAATACTGCTACTACTGTATGTATGAAGGAATTAAGGGAAAAGTATAAAGATACTATTTTTGTAGGAGTAGTGCCTGCGATTAAGGTAGCATATGATCATGATTCAAGAAAAACATTAGTGCTTGCTACTCCTTATACTGTTAAGTCAAAAAGGGTAGATGAACTGGTTACTACTTATAAGCATAATAATCAAGATATAACTTTAGTTCCTTGTCATAATCTTGCTCATACAATAGAAGTTGGAACAGAAGAGGAAATAATAACAGTACTAGATAAGGAACTTAAAGATTATAGAAATCAAGATTTTGATACAGTAGTACTAGGATGTACTCATTATTCTATGATAAAAGAGTTAATACAGAGTTGTATTCCAAAAGCAGAAGTAATTGATGGTAATTTAGGTGTTGCTAGAGAAGTTAAATATCAATTAGAGTTAATTAAAGGGCTTGATAGTGGGGTAAATGGTAATATTGATTTTATAAATTCGGATATTAATAATAAATTAGACTTAAAAGAAGTTTATTCTAAAATAGAATAGCTTCTTTTTGTTTGGTTATATATAGAATTTATCAACTAAGTAACTTATAAGTACCTTACTTAGGAAGTATGAAATGTTGTATTATAAAAGTAATAGTAATGAGGTGTAACATGAAAAAGAGTAGAGGAAATAATAGA
>JGI994J12354_10001427_pt1 | contig 24082 bp, 18 predicted proteins | sample IntmicLarv3ML3BL_FD_12354 | JGI IMG/M metagenome (IMG submission 12354)
CCGAAGCTATTATAACACGTATCCGGGCACAAAGTAAAGGGGAAATTGCAGGGGTGGAGGATGGGCGGCGCAGCTGGCTCGTGGGGCGTGACGACCCCGGCACGCCGTCTGTAGGCCCCGCGTCAACGTCCTACCCCCGCAAAATCGCCCCGCATCTGCTTTCCAGTGCGGCCAGAATACCCGTCATCAGCGCGTCGGTCTCGCTGTCCACCAGGGTGTGGTCGGGGCTGCGGAAGGTGAGGGCGTAGGCCACACTCTTCTTGCCCTGGGGCACCTGGGCGCCGGTGTACACATCGAAGACCTCGAGCCCTGTGAGCATGGGCCCGGCGCTCTCCCGGATGGCCTGCTCGAGCTCATAGGCATACAGTCCCGCATCGCACACCACGGCCAAATCCCGGGTCATCGCCGGATAGCGGGGCAGGGGGGCGTACAACTTATGCCCGCCCTTGAGGGGCCACAGGGCGTCGACATCAAGCTCGGCCACATAGACCGGGGTGTCGATGCCATAGCTCTCCAGCACCAATGGGTGAACCTCTCCCACAACGCCCAGAGCGGTTTCGCCGCAATAGACGCCCGCCGTGCGCCCCGGATGATAGGAGGGATCGTCCGAGCAGGGGATGAAGGTACAGCCTGCAACGCTGTTTTCGGTCAGCACGGCCTCCACCGTTCCCTTGAGGGTGTAGAAATCGTCGCCGTACATGGCCATGCACAGCCGCTTGGTCTCGTTGGGCAGCACAGTAGGGTCTGCCGCGCCGTCCTTGAGCTGAGGATGATAGGTCATGGCCATCTCGAAGAGGCGCATACCATCGACCCGGTGGCTCACGTTGCGGCCGGCCGCTTCAAGAAGCGCGGGCAGCAGCGTGGTGCGCATGAGGCTCTGTTCCTCGCCCAGGGGGTTGAGGATTCGCACCGCCGTGCGCAGGGTATCACCCGCCGGCACCTGAATCTTGTCCAAATCGGCGGCGCTCATGAAGGAGACGCTGCGGCTCTCGAAGAACCCGCAGCCCATGGCGGTTGCCATGAGGTCTTTTTCAAACTGCTGCCGCGGGTTGAGGCCGCCCTTAAGGGCCCGCGTCTCGAACAGGGTGGCCGGAATGCGCTCGAAGCCGTACATCCGGGCCACTTCCTCGGCCAGGTCGGCCACGCCCTCGGCGTCGTCCCGCCAGGAGGGGATGGTGACGGCGCTGCCGTTTATCCCGAAGCCCAGAGGCCGCAGCAGCGCGGCCATCTCGTCCGCCGAAAGCTCAATGCCCAGCAGGCGGTTGATGAAGCCGCTGTCCAGCTCGACGGTTCGCGGCTGCTTGGGTGCGGGGTAGACATCGATGATGCCGCCCAGCACCTGCCCGGCACCCAGCTGCTCGACCAGCTCGAGGGCCCGCATGAGAGCGGGGAGGGTGTTCTCCGAGTCCAAACCCTTCTCAAAGCGACCGCTGGCCTCGGTGCGCATACCAATTTTCCGGGAGGCGGCGCGCACGCCGGGGCCCGAGAAGGTGGCCGACTCAAAGACAATCATGCGGGTATTCTCGGTAATCTCCGAGTTCTCGCCGCCCATGACGCCGGCGATGCCGATGGCCTTGGTCGGGTCGGTGATGAGCAGCGTGTTATCGGCCAAATTGCGGGTCTGGCCGTCGAGGGTCACGGTCTGCTCGCCGGGGATGCTGCGGCGCACGATGATTTTCCTGCCCTCGATGCAGCCGTAATCAAAGGCATGCATGGGCTGGCCGTATTCCAGCATGACATAGTTGGTGATGTCGACAATGTTGTTGATGGGCCGGATGCCGGCGGCGCGGAGCCGGTCGCGCATCCACTGGGGCGAGGGCGCGATTTTGATGTCCGTCGCCATGCCCGCCGTGTAGCGGAAGCACAGGTCGGCGTCGGCAATCTCCACGGCCAGATGGTCGCCGATATCGCCCGCCGTTGCCTTGACCGCCGGTTGAGGCAGGCTCAAGGGCAGGCTATAGGAGGCCGCCGTCTCACGGGCCAGGCCGAGGATGCTCAGGCAGTCGGGACGGTTGGGGGTGATTTCAAACTCGACGGTGACCTCATCCAGCCCCAGGGCCTTGAGGGCGCAGTCGCCGGGCTTGAGGTTCATGTCAGCAGGGAAGACCAAGATGCCGCTTGCATCGGCATAGGGGCAGTCGTGTTCGGTGAGCCCCAGCTCCTGGAAGGAGCACAGCATGCCATCGGACACGACGCCCCGCATGACGGTGGCGGCGATGCCGCCGCCGGGCAGCTTGGCCCCAACCAAAGCCAGGGGCACCAAATCCCCCACGTTCAAATTGGGCGCGCCTGACACCACCTGCGCCGCACCGTGGGCGCCGGCATCAACCTGGCAGATGTGCAGATGGTCGGAGTCGGGGTGCTTCTCCACCGCGGTCAGGCGGGCGCACACGACGCCCGAGATACTGTCAGCGGGAGAGGAAAAGCCCTCCACCTTGGAGCCGGTCATGGTCATGCGGTGGGCGTAGTCATAAGGCGCGGCCTCGATGGCCGTATAATCACGCAGCCAGCTGTATGGTAATTTCATAGTGTTTCTCCTTTAGATTAATGCAGACCGGAAGCTTGCCTCCGGCGGCCACGGGTGTTTTGTAAAACACCCGTGGAACCCCAAAACTTTTGGAAATTGTGTTATCACACAATTTCTGTAAAAATAAATTCAAAAATCATGTGAAACATGATTTTCATAAGTTTTTGCTCAAGCTTTTTACCAAAAAGCTTGCAGGGGTGTGGGGACAGAGTCCCCATGGCCTGTTCGCGTACAGACTAAAACTGCGAGAGAAACCGCATGTCGCCATCGAGGAAGAGGCGCAGGTCATCGATGCCATAGCGGAACATGGTCATGCGCTCAAGGCCCATGCCGAAGGCGAAACCGGAATATTTCTTGGGGTCAATGCCGCAGTTTTCGAGCACAAAGGGATGCACCATGCCGCAGCCGAGAATCTCGATGAAGCCTTCTCCTTTACACAGGCTGCAGCCCTTGCCGCCGCACTTGAAGCACGAGATATCCATCTCGGCAGACGGCTCGGTGAAGGGGAAGTAGTGCGGGCGGAAGCGCACCTTGGTCTCCTCGCCGTACATCTCCTTGGCAAAGACCTCGAGTGTGCCCTTGAGGTCACCCATGGTGATGCCCTCGTCAACGACCAAGCCCTCAATCTGGAAGAAGGCGGGGGAGTGTGTGGCGTCGAATTGATCGTTGCGATAAGTGCGCCCGGGCGAGATGATGCGGATGGGTGGCTTTTGCTTTTCCATCACCCGCACCTGCATGGGCGAGGTCTGGGTGCGCAGCACGATATTGTCGCTGATGTAGAAGGTGTCCTGCATATCCTTAGATGGGTGATTCTCCGGCGTGTGCAGGGCGTCGAAGTTGTAGTAGGTATACTCAATCTCGGGCCCCTCAGCGATGGTGAAGCCGAGGCCGGTGAAGATGCCGTAAAGGTCGTCGAGCACCGCCGTCATGGGATGGCGGCGCCCCTGGGGAATCTTCTTGCCGGGGAGTGTGACATCGAGGGTTTCCGACGCGATGCGGGCCGCCATGGCGGCCTTGGCGGCGCCCGAGGCAGCGTTTTCCAGGGCCGATTCAATCTGCTCGCGCACCTCGTTGGCCAGGGCACCGATGACGGGCCGCTCCTCGGCGGTCAGCTTGCCCATGCCGCGCAGGATGGCGGTCAGCTCGCCCTTCTTGCCCAGGTACTTGATGCGGGCCTGCTCAAGCCCGGCCCCCGAGGCGGTGGATGAAATCTCATCCAGGGCGCTTTTCAAAATGGCGTTCAATTGGTCTTTCATGATGAACCTTCCTTATATCCTTAATAATTTGTTTGTTAATAACAAAAAAATAGCCCTCATCCCATTACAAAGGGACGAAGACTAGCTGTCTACGCGGTACCACCCAATTTCCATGTGCATGTATTTATGCATGCAACGGCACTTTGAACGCCGTAACGAGGCGCATTCGCCGCGGGCTTACCCACCCATAAGGCTTGGGCCCCGGTGCTCGAGAGGGAAATTCACGCATCAGCATCTCAGGCGGCTTCCAGCCCGTGGCCGTCCTTCTCTGGGAGATACAAGGGTGCGCTACTCGCTCTGTCATGGCATCCATATAAACTTACCTTAAACATATACCACAGCGCGTGATAAAAAGCAAGTCTATTTTGCAGGGGATCGGCCTATCTATCCTAGGAAAGGGTGATTTTATGAAACGCATGACAGCACTCCTCCTCTCCATCCTCCTTCTCACAGCCTGTGCCCGCAGGGACGACGCTCGGGCCTTCAGTGCCCTCTACCGTGAGGCCGAGGCAGTCACGGCCACGGCCAAGGTGGAGGTCTTCTCCGGTGATACGGTGCTGAGCTTTACCCTGGACTACCGCAGGGCGGAAGGGGAGACCACGGTCACTATCCAACAGCCTGAGTCTCTGCAAGGCATCACGGCCAAGCTACGGGAGGGAACAGGCAGCGCTGTCTTCATCGACTATCAGGGTGTCAGCGTCGAGACTCTGCTGCCCGGCATCCCCGGCTTTTCGCCCATGGACGCCCTCCATGGCGTTCTGGACGATGTGGCTCTCAGCCTGCCTGATGCCGAGGCCCCAATGCCCCTCGATGACATCGCCTGCCTGCGTCTCACCTTTATGGGGGAAGGCGCTGCCCCGGCCCTCATGAAGCAGGTGTGGTTAGACCGCGAGACCGGCGCCCTGCGCCGGGCCGAGTTTTTTGTCGATGGCCGGATGGTGATGACCTTCGGCATCATCGCCTTGGCGGTCATCTGAAAAATTGTGGCAGATAGCGATTAATCGTTGCGATTTACTGCAAGATATGCTATACTACCCCTGTATTGTCAGGCCGAATGCCCGAACCTTCGACGAATCCGGCGCATAGACTGGGTCAGAGAGCCGCCGCGGCTTTTCCGGCGCAGCAAGAACCTTAAATATGCGTGACTAAAACCGTGCTGCCTGTGGAAAAATAGTGTTGCGGAGCTGTCCGACTATTTTTTGCGGCGGAGTGATGGATTTGGATACCAATGGAGGCCCGGTCAAACGGGGGGAGATTTATTACGCCGACCTGAGCCCCGTAGTGGGCAGCGAGCAAGGCGGGATGCGCCCGGTGCTCATCGTGCAAAACGATGTGGGCAACCGGCACAGCCCCACCGTCATCGCGGCGGCCATCACCTCCCAGCAAAACAAGGCGCGGCTGCCGACACACATCGAGATTTCGGCCCGCTCCTATGGGCTTTCCAAGGATTCGGTGGTGCTGCTCGAGCAGGTGCGCACGCTGGACAAACGACGTTTGAGAGAAAAAATGGGCAGCTTGGACGAACAGGTCATGCAGCGGGTCGACCATGCCATCGCTGTCAGCTTTGGCCTGCCGCCCGGCAGCGGCCCCACTATGGAGGGATAGAGCTTTGAACAAGAGGAAGTGGACCATCTGGCTGAGCGCCACCTTGTTGGTCGTCATGGCCGTGTCGGGCTATTTTGCCATCGCCGCCGAGTATGGCTCCAAGGAGGATCCCTTGGTCACCTTGAGCTACATAGAGGACGTGCTGTCGCCGGCCACCATGAACACCATTCAGGCGGCCTTCGACACCCAAAAGCGGGATTTTGAGGCCCAAATCAACACCAAAATCCAGTCGGCCACCGCCGACATGGACCGCATTGTGGCCGACTATAAAAACGGCCTCAGTGCCGGCACAGTGAGCCAGGAGGTCATCGATGCCATCGTCGACCAGGTGCTGGCCAAGATGCAGGCCGACGGCTTCACTCCCGGCGCCACCGCCGCGGTGGAGAACAACTGGGCCGTTGTCAAGGTGGATGCCGGCAAAAAGCTCATGGGCGGAGTGGGGTGCGAGATTATTCTGCGCATCGGCGGCGCCACCTGCACGGCCCCCGGCTCGCCCGGCCTCATCAACCTGACCGGCGGCAACGAGCTGGGCAGCGGCGGCGCCCTGGTGGCCAACCAGCTCTACATCATCACCGTGGCCAACGAGCGCGGCATCGTAGCCGGCAGCGCCGGCTGCACCGTGCTGGTGAATGGGAGCTATACGATTAGCTAAGTACAAAACTGAAACAAGTGTCATTCTGAGCAAAGCGGAGAATCTTTTTCTTGCCCGTGGGAAAGATCCTTCGCTATGTTCAGGATGACATTTTTGTTGTCCTTATGTCAACTCCCACCGCCTTGCGGCATACCATGGAATGGACGCCTGTTATAACTGCAATTGTATTAATACAATTGCCAAAAGTTTTTGGGGGTTCTGGCCGTCGGAGATATGCAAAAGAAGGGGGAGTACGCATGGCTCAATGCCCACTGGTGCTGGATGACCGCGCTATCGGCCAGGTGCTGTGGCAGCGCGAGGGCGGCCGCGTCCGTGTCCGCGCCCGCTGCCCCTTCGAGGCCGGGTATATCTACCGCGTCGCGCTGTGGTGCGCGGGTGAAGACCTGCCCCTGGGCGTCATGACCCCTGAGGGCGGGGAGTTCATCCTCGCCAAAACCCTCGCCCGCTGGCCCTTTCCCGAGAGCGGCGCGGTGGAGGCCCGCGTCCTGCGCAGTCTCCCCGGCGAGCCGGGCGGCAGCCCGCTGACGCGATATCGGCCTGTGGAACCGGGCTTCTCCACATCCGATCGGCTGCTAAATACCGCAATCGGACGACAAGGCGATGTGCTTTACAGCATTGACAACGGAAGGCTCCACCTTGCGTTCCCGCTGGAAATCGACAGCGAGACCCCCATGGCCCCATTCCTGACCATCACCCGGTATGTCGAGACCGAGGCGGGCGTCCTCGGGCTCATATCCTTCCCCCAAGCTATCATGGTATGTTCCTCCTCCTCCTGATATTCCGGTGTGTGCCGCCCACAATCAGACAGTTTATTTGCGGGCGCGCCGCTATACTAAAGGCAACGGGTTGACCCCTTCGTGGGCGGCTGTTGCCTTATTTTTTTCGTGGGAGGTGGTGCGGTGCGTGTCGTCTATGTGGATGTCCTCTTCATGAGTAACCTGGCGGTCAACTACCTGCTGCTGCTGCTCACCGCGCGGGTGAGCGGGGTGTACACAAGTCGGCTCCGGCTGCTGGCCGGCGGTGCCCTGGGCGCGGTTTTCGCCGTCTTCCTCTTCTTCCCGGAGCTCCATCCGGTCGTGGCCGTGGCGGCCAGATGTCTGCTATGTGCCGCCATTGTACTGGTCGCCTTCAACCGCGAGCCCCTGCGGGTGGTGCGCCGGGTTTGCCTGATTTTCCTGGCGCTGTCCTTTGCCCTGGCAGGCGGTATGGTCGCTCTCATCACCCTGCTGGGCACTACCGGTCTCGAGGCCCGAAACGGCGTGCCCTATTTCGACCTCTCCCTGCGTATGCTGTTGGGAGCAAGCTTGGGAATCTATGGCCTTCTGGGCCTGATTTTCGGCCACGGCGGTATGTCGGCCAAGAGCAAAAGCATAGAAATCACGCTGAAGAACGGTGAAAAATCTGTAAAGCTAAATGGCTTTACAGACACTGGAAACCTTCTCCGCGATCCAATCGGCGGGCGGCGGGTCATCGTCGTCTCGCCCGAGATTGCCGCACAGCTCTTCCCCGAGGCCGAGGGGGCGCTATCGAGCTACGATGCCGACCCGGCACAGTTATTCTCACAGCTGAGCGCCATGAGGCCGGGAAGGTTCCGACTGATGCCCTGCAAAACCGCCGCCGGAACCGGACTCATGGTGGCCGGGAAGATTGACACAATCATCCTGGATAACAAACCGGCCCACGGATACCTAATAGGCATTGCCGCACACCCCCTAAACACCGCCAACGGCTGCCGCGCTATCGTCGGCGTGTAGCCTTAGCTTGTGGGGCTTTGCCCCACGCCCCACAAGCTTTTTGGAAAAAGCTTGTGCAAAAACTTAACTTATAAATGCAATGTTGCGCTTCGTACAACATTGCATTTCCAAAAGTTTTAGGGTTCTTAGGGTGGTTTACAAGCAATTGTATGCAATACAATTGCCGCGACACCCCTAAGCCGCCGGAGGTAAAATTACAATCAAGCAAGGAGGAAACCATGAAAAACACACTGTTTAGCCTTTATCTCAGCGTAAGTGAGTGGATTGAGCGGCTGGGGCTGCGGATTATCCCGGAAATCTTCTACATTGGCGGCTCGGAGAGCCTGCCGGCGCCGCTTAGCCCCGAGGAGGAGCGCTTCTACATCGCCAACTATTCGGGCGCCGAGCCCGAAATCCGCCGCATCCTCATCGAGCACAACCTGCGCCTGGTGGTGTATATTGCCCGCAAGTTCGAGAACACCGGCATCGGCATCGAGGACCTAATCTCTATCGGCACCATCGGCCTGATTAAGGCGGTCAACACCTATCGCAACGACCGCAATACAAAATTGGCCACTTACGCCTCGAGGTGCATTGAGAATGAAATCCTCATGTACCTGCGCAAAAGCGTCAATCAGCGGACTGAAGTCTCCATTGACGAACCCCTCAACACCGACTGGGACGGCAATGAATTGCTGCTGTCCGATGTGCTGGGCACCGAGCCAGACTGCGTGGTGCGTCCGGTTGAGGACGCCGTGGAGGCCGAGGTTCTGGGCCTCATGCTGGAAAAACTGGGCGAGCGCGAGCGCCTCATCATCTCCATGCGCTTCGGGTTGAGTGGAGGTGACGAGATGACCCAGAAGGAGGTGGCCGACCACCTTGGCATTTCGCAGTCCTACATCTCGAGGCTCGAAAAACGTATCATCGGACGGCTCAAGAAGGAGATGTTGCGGGCGCTGTAAAGTCGAAAACTTTACAGCAATTGCCCTACATATTCCCCTTGATGCGGCCAATGACACCCTTCTCCAGCCGGGAAACCTGGGCTTGAGAGATGCCGACCTCAGCGGCCACCTCCATCTGGGTTTTGCCATCGTAAAAGCGCAGGGCAAGAATGCGCTTCTCGCGGGGTGTGAGGGCGCCCATAGCCTGCCGGATGGCAATCTGATTGAGCCAATTTTCGTCAGTCGACTGGGTGTCACGCACCTGATCCATGACGCAGATGGCGTCACCGCCGTCCTGATAGACCGGCTCGTAAAGCGAGATGGGGTCGGCAATAGCATCCAGAGCAAAGACGACATCCTCTCGGGGGACATCCATGACCCGGGCAATCTCGTCCACCGTGGGTTCGCGCTGGTGCTCGCCGGTCAGGCGCTCCTTGACGGTGAGGGCACGATAGGCGTTGTCGCGCACGCTGCGGCTGACCCGCAGGGCGCTGTTGTCCCGCAGATAGCGGCGGATTTCGCCGATAATCATGGGCACGCCATAGGTGGAAAAGCGCACCGGCTGGCCCGTGTCAAAGTTGTCCACCGCTTTGAGCAACCCGATGACGCCCACCTGAAAGAGGTCGTCGGCCAGCTCGCCCCGGTTGTTGAAGCGCTGGATGACCGACAGCACCAGCCGCAGGTTGCCCGAGATGACCTCCTCCCGGGCCCCCTTGTCGCCCCCCTGGGCGCGGCGGATGAGCGCCATGGTCTCGTCGTTCTTGAGCACGCGGAGCTTGGCGGTGTTGACACCGCAGATTTCAACCTTGGACTGCATAGGCACGCTCCCAGAGATATTTTTTTTGCCCCATTTGAGGCTATTAAGAGTATTTCCGGGAGGGTGCCATTTAATCATGACGCGGCCTTTTCTTGCTCTCCCATTTGCGCCATATTTTGCGCGGGCCGCGTATTTTCGGTTGCATTTCGGGCGGAAGTATGCTTCAATAGAGACAAACAAACGTTCGCAGAAGGGCGGCCGGCATGACAAAGCAGGGAATTCTCAAGGATATATTCGGCTACGACGCCTTCCGCCCCGGGCAGGAGGCTATGATTGATGCCCTGATGGCGGGCCAGGACGCCGTGGGCATCATGCCCACGGGGGCGGGGAAGTCGCTGTGCTATCAAATCCCCGCTTTGCTGCTGCCAGGGGTCACGCTGGTCATCTCGCCCCTCATCTCGCTGATGAAGGATCAAGTGGGCGCTCTGACCCAGGCCGGGGTGCCGGCGGCCTTCATCAACAGCTCGCTCTCCGCCGCCCAACAGGCCGCCGCCTTGCGCCAGGCCGAGAACGGGCGCTTCAAAATCATCTACGTGGCCCCGGAGCGCCTGACCAGCCCGGGCTTTGAGGCCTTTGTACGCCGGGCCGGCATCGCGGCAGTGATGGTGGACGAGGCCCACTGTGTCTCCCAGTGGGGGCACGATTTCCGGCCCGGATACCTGGATATCAGGGCCTTCATCGACGGCCTCGAGGGCCGCCCGGTGGTGGGGGCCTTCACCGCCACGGCCACGGCCAAGGTGCGGGAGGACATCATACAGCTGCTGGCCCTCCGGCGGCCCCACGTGCTGGTCACCGGCTTCGACCGGCCCAATTTGCACTTTTCCTCCCGGATTCCCGCCGACAAAAACGTCGAGCTGCTCAGCCTTATCGCCGCCCGGGTCGGACAGGCCGGCATTGTCTACTGCTCGACCCGGGCCGGGGTGGAGGACGTGTGTGACCGGCTGCGCCGGGCCGGTCACGCGGCCACCCGCTACCACGCAGGCCTCGAGCCCGAGGAGCGGCAGGAGAACCAAAACGCCTTTGTCCACGACGACGCCAAAATCATGGTGGCCACCAACGCCTTCGGCATGGGCATCGACAAATCCAATGTCGCCTTTGTCATCCACTACAACATGCCCAAAAATGTCGAGAGCTATTATCAGGAGGCCGGCCGTGCCGGCCGGGACGGCGGCCCCGCCGATTGCATCCTGCTCTACAGCCCCAAGGATGTGCAGATTAACCGCTTTCTCATCCAAAGCAGCCGGGAGGCCCGGGAAGAGCTGGATGAGGCCGTGCGTACCGCCCAGGTGGAGAGTGACCTCGGGCTGCTGCGGGCCATGACGGCCTACGCCACCACCACCGAGTGTCTGCGGCGGTATATTTTGCACTATTTCGGCGAGCAAGCGCCTCTTTTTTGCGGCCACTGCGGCAACTGCAACGACCACTATGAGGTGGCCGATATCACCGAGGACGCCCGAAAAATCATCTCGTGCGTCGTGCGCATCGAGCGCATGGGCCGCTCGGCCGGGAAGGGCCTGCTGGCCCAAATCCTCAGAGACAAGGACGACGAAAGCCTGCGCCGCACCGGCTACCACTGCCTGCCTACCTTCGGCATCATGACGGATGTACCCCTGCGCACCTTGCGCTACACCCTCGACCACTTGGTGGCCGAGGGGTATCTGGGCGTCACCGACGGCCCCTTCCCGGTGCTTTGCACCACGGAAAAATCCGCCGAGGCCCTGCGGGGACAGACGCCGCTCTCCATGCGCCTGCCCCAGGAAAAACCCAAGGCGCCGCCCAAGGCCCCCAAAGGGCGGGCCCGCGTCGCGCGCAGCGGCGACAGCGCCCTCTTCGACAAGCTTGCCGCCCTGCGGCTCTCTCTGGCCCACGATTTGGGGGTGCCGGCCTATGTCATCTTCTCGGACGCCACTTTGTGGGACATGTGCCACAAAATGCCGCACAGCAAGGCCCAATTCCTCGAGGTCTCGGGCGTCGGCCACGCCAAGCTGGGCCGCTTCGGCGCGGCCTTCATGGCCGTCATCCAAGACCACGAGCAGCCTATGGAGTGACAAGATAGCCCTTGACAGCAGGGGGAGAGCCGTGGTATTATGCACAATAGTTAGCATAGCTAATTAAAATTCCTTTAGTACTCCCGGAGGCAATCCATGGTCAAAATCATCACCGACAGCACCTGCGACATGACAGCCGAGCGCCTTGCGGCCCTCGACATCGAAATGGTTCCCCTCACCGTGCATTTTGGCGACGCGGCCTATGCCGACAAGCGGGATTTGGACAACAGCACCTTCTACCAGATGCTCCGCCAGGCCAAAACCTTGCCCACCACCTCCCAGGTCAACCCGGCCGACTTCGAGGCCGTTTTCCGCCGGCAGCTGGACGCCGGTCACACCGTGGTGGGGCTCTTCCTCTCCTCCAAGCTGAGCGGCACGGTGCAGTCGGCCCACATCGCCGCCGAGATGATTGGTTCCAAGGATATCTACGTCATCGACTCCCTCACCACCACCCTCGGCCTCAGCCTGCTCCTCGAGCTGGCCGCCGCCCGGCGGGACGCCGGAGCCTCGGCTGCGGAGCTGGCCGCCGAGCTGGAAGTGCTCTCCCGCAAGGTGCTCATCTACGCCGTGGTTGACACCCTGAAGTATCTCAAGATGGGCGGACGCCTATCGGCGGCCTCGGCGGCCATCGGCGAGTTTTTAGGCATCAGCCCGGTCATCTCCCTCAACGGCGGGCTGGTCGAGTCGGTGGGTAAGGGCCGCGGCAAGGTGGCGGCCTACGGCAAGATGGGCGAGCTCTACCGGGCCGCCACGCCCGACATGGGCTATCCGGTGTCGGTGGGCCATACCGACACCCCCACCGAGATGGCCCGTGTCCTCGAAGCCTTGGGGGGCGTCTACGACCCCGCGCGCGTCATCGAAAATGAAATCGGCAGCATCATCGGCACCCATGTGGGCCCCGGCGCCGCCGGCGTCGCCTTCATTTGCAAATAGCAGCCGCTTGAACGGCCTGTCATCGCCTCACGCGGGGATGACAGGCCGTTTTTTACACCTGAGGGAAAAATGCGACAACTTTCTTAAAGCCTGGAAATTCCTTTGCTTATTTGACAGATAACTTGTATAATGAGGTGTATGCAGGAATTTCATGCCCTCCGGTTGGGAACCACATGGCCGTCACCTCCGTCAAAGAGGTTGGACGCCCTTTCGTCCACAGGAGAGCAGGAAACCGGGAGGCACAATGGCCAAAATCGTATTGACACAAGTGAAAAAGATATATCCCGGCGAGGTTGTCGCCGTTGAGGACTTCAGCCTTGAGATTGCCGACCGGGAGTTTGTCATATTCGTCGGCCCCTCGGGCTGTGGAAAATCCACCACCCTGCGCATGATTGCCGGGCTGGAGGACGTCACCGAGGGCGAGATTTTCATTGGCGAAAACATGGTCAACGGCGTGCCGCCCAAGGACCGTGACATCGCCATGGTCTTCCAGAGCTACGCCCTCTATCCCCACATGACGGTGTATAAGAATATGGCCTTCAGCCTCAAGATGCGCAAAGTGCCGAAAGACGAAATCGACCGCACCGTGCGGGCCACCGCCGCCATTTTGGGCATCGCCCATCTTCTTGACCGCAAACCCCGCGCCCTCTCGGGCGGCGAGCGTCAGCGCGTCGCCCTGGGCCGTGCCATGGTGCGCAGCCCTCAGGTTTTTTTGCTCGATGAGCCCCTCTCCAACCTGGACGCCAAGCTGCGCACCGACATGCGGGCAGAGATTATCAAGCTGCACAAGGAGCTGGCCACCACCTTTGTCTATGTCACCCACGACCAAACCGAGGCCATGACCATGGGCGACCGCATCGTCATCATGGACAAGGGGCACATTCTGCAGGTGGATACCCCCCGCACCATCTACGACCGTCCGGCCAACCGCTTTGTGGCCGGCTTCATCGGCTCGCCCCAGATGAACTTCATGGCGGGCGTCATCCGCCGCGATGGCGAGCGCTGGCGCGTCGAGATGGCCTGCGGCCCGGTGCTCGGGCTACACAAGACCAATTTGGAGCTGGGCGCCCTGGACGCCTATCAAGACAAAACCGTCACCGTGGGCATCCGCCCCGAGCACTTCTACCTGGGTAACCCCGAAGAGGGACTCAGCTTCCCCGATGCCATCATTGATTTCACCGAAATGCTGGGGGCCGAGAGCTACATTCACCTCCTGGAAGGCGAGCAAAAGCTGACCGCCCGTGTCAGCTCGGTTATCGACACCGCCCGCGGCGCCTGCGTCACCTTGGGCGTCATGGGCGAGCGCATCCATCTCTTTGATGCCGAGACCGGCCAGGCCATCACCGGTGTGCCGGTCCGCCTGCCGGTGGTCGAAGCGGAAGCCGAGACCGAGGCTTTGGGTGAGGCCGCCCCCGAGCCGGCGGAGCAGGAGACACCGGTATGAAGCTCTCGCTGAAAAAGCCACGCCTCAAACAGCGCCGGCCCAAGGGCCGGCAAAACGAGGTCACCTCCGGCGAGCGCTGGGCCGCACTGGCCTATCTGACGCCCAGCCTCATCGGCGTGCTCGTCTTCTTCGTCCTGCCCTTCGGGCGCATTGTGCTCTACGCTGTCACCGACAATCCGGTCAACCTTGAGTTTGTCGGCTTCGACAATTTCATCAGTGTCATGGGCAACCGGGCCTTTCAGGACGCCGCAAAAAACACCTTCATGTTCTCTATCATCGCTGTGCCCCTGGCCGTGGTGCTCGCCTTGATGCTGGCCATGGTGCTCGAGGCCAAAATCCCCGGCAAGAGCCGCTTCCGCACTTTTTTCCTCAGCCCCATGATGGTGCCGGTGGCCTCGGTGGTGCTCATCTGGCAGGTCATCTTCCACTATAACGGGGCACTCAATGCCTTTTTGGGCGATAGCTCGATTTTCCAGCAGCTGTGGACGTTTTTCTCCGACGACCCCTACCGGGCCATCGATTGGATTAAAACCGATCAGGCCATTGGCCGCGTCGTCATCGTGCTGCTCTTCCTGTGGAAGAACCTGGGGTATAACATGATTCTCTTTATGTCGGCCCTGGGCAACATCCCCAAGGAGCAAATCGAGGCCGCCGCTGTGGACGGCGCCTCGGCCTTCCGGCGGTTTTGGGTCATCAAGTTCCGCTACCTGTCGCCGTCGATTTTGTTCGTCACCATCCTGTCTCTCATCAATTCCTTCAAGGTATTCCGCGAGGTTTACCTGCTCACGGGCAACTACGGCGTCGGGCCCTTCTACTTATTACAGCACTTTATGAATAACACCTTCCGCAATATGGATTATCAAAAGCTGTCCTCCGCCGCCATCATGATGGCCATTGTCGTGGTCATCATCATCGGCGCCATGTTCCTCATCGAAGATCGGTTCGGGAAGGACGTGGAGCAATGACGGCCCTCTCCAAAACCATCCGGCGCCGAGAGCGCCGGCACCGCCTCAAGCTGGCCCTGGCCACGCTGTGGTGCGCCGTCTTCGCCATCATCTTTCTGCTGCCCACCGTGCTGACAGTGACCAACTCCTTCATGACCCCCAGCGAGATTTCGGCCAACTACGGCGTCATCTTCGAGCAGAGCGAGCAGGGCACCAAAAAGTTCATGGCCTCCCAGGTCATCCTCAAGTTTATTCCCGATAAGGTGGCCTTCAGCCAGTACGCCAGAGCTTTGCTGCTGGGGCCCGAGTACCTCTTGAAGTTTTGGAACTCGGTGATTCTGGTGGTGCCCATCGTCATCTTCCAGGTGGCGGTGGCGGCGCTGGCGTCCTACAGCTTCATGCGCACGCGCAGCAGGCTCAAGAGTGCCATCTTCTTCATCTACATCATCATCATGCTCATGCCCCACCAGGTGAGCCAGGTGCCCAACTACATGATTGCCCAGACCCTGGGTATCCTCGAGACCCGCTGGGCCATTGTGCTGCCGGGCATCTTCACCCCCTTCAGCGTCTTCATCCTCACCAAGAGCATGCGCCGCATCCCCTACACCATGATTGAGGCGGCCAAGCTGGACGGGGCAGGGGAGTGGGCCATTTTCTCCCGCATTTGCGTGCCCATGTGCAAAAGCGCCATGTATTCGGTGGCCATTTTGGTATTCATCGACTACTGGAACATGGTCGAGCAGCCCCTCATCATGCTCAGCGACAGCGAGATGCATCCGCTTTCGGTATTTCTCTCCACCATCAACTCGGGAGAGATCAGCCTGGCCTTTGCGGCGGCCACGATTTATATGATTCCGCCCATCCTGATTTTCCTGTACGGTGAAGAATATCTGGTAGAGGGCATCACCTACGCCGGCGGCCTCAAGGGCTAGCCGCGCCAATCCAACGCAAGAGAGGACATTCACCATGCAGGTTAAAAGTAGGGCTTGGGTCAAAAACGCCGCCATCGTCTTTTTGGCGCTCATGCTGGTGCTCACCTTTTTCTCCAACACCATCATGAACTACTCGCTGCCCGAGGTGGCGGGCAAGTATGCCCAATACGGGCCCATTCAAACGGCCATCCGCGGCACCGGAACGGTGACAGCCAACCAGAGCTTTGAGGTGGTGCTGGAGGAAACCCGGCAGATTGCCGCTGTCCATGTCAAGGCGGGCGAGACCGTTGAGGCCGGGCAGCTGCTCTTCACCTTGGAGGAGAGCGATAGCGATGAGCTGGCCGGTGCCCTCAAGCAGTTGGCCGAGCTCGAGTTGGCCCTCAATAGAAAGCTGCTGCAAATGCAGCCGGCTGATTACGACAGCGAAAACCGCGACATCGCCCACGCCCAGGAGGACCTGCAGGCCCTCATCGACAAGCGGGATGGCATGGGCGACAAGCTGCTGGCTGTCGACGCCGCCAAGGCGACCGTCAAGACGGCCTCCGATGCCGCCAAGGCGGCGGCCAACCGGGTGCGCGCTTTAGAAAAGGAGAAGGCTTCCATTGAGGGCGACATTGCCAACCTTGGCAAGGACGACTCCTTTTATTACGAGCATCTCCTGACCGCCGAGGTCAAGAGCCTGCTGGAGGCCTTGGATAAGGCCAAAGCCGCTCAGGAGGAGGCGCAGAAGGCCTACGATAAGGCGCTGGAGGCACTCAATAACTACGAGCCCTCTCCCGGCGGCAGCACCGCCGACGCCCTCATGGGCCAGATTACCGCCAAGAAGGATCAAATCACCGACCTCATGGTGCAGCGGGAGGCCCAAAAGAATGTGGCGATAAGAGCCATTGAGAACGACACAATAGCAGACAGCGCTTTGACTGATGCCCTTATCGACTACAACAGTCTTACCGGCAGCACAACCCTGGATGAGCTCTTCGCCGTGGGACAAAGTGTTGGCGACCCTGCCACCAAAACCGCCGTCTCCTCATACTACAGCTTCAACAGCACCATCGCCCGGGAGCAAAGCGAGCTGTCCAACCTGCAAAACGACTATAAAAACGCCATGGACACCACCGGCGGAGACCTCTTCTACAAGCAGCAGGTGGCTGCGGCCAAGTCCAAGCTCGACAAGGCCATCGAGGCCACCAAGGCCGCCGAGAAGACCTATAATGATGCCTTCCGGCTGCTGACAAATGAACACAAGAAGAAGCTGAGTGCCAAGGAGGATGAAATCGAGGCCGCCAAGGAGGCCCAGGAGCTGGTCGACGAGGCCCTCAAGGAGGCCCAGGCCGCCCTGGCCGATGCCGAGGCCGAGGCCGGCGACTCGGAGGAGCAGCTTAATGCCGACATCAAGGCCAAGCAGCGGGCCATCGAGGAGCTCATCTTCAATCTCTCCAAGAAAAAGGACGACGACCATGTCACCCAGGCCATCGAGGGACTTGACCTCGAGGCCGAGCGCCGGGTCATCAGCGAGCAGGAGGACTTGGTCAAGCGCCTGCGTGAGAAGGCCTCCGGCGTCGAGGTGACCGCCCGCTACGGCGGCATCCTGACTTCTGTCAGCTGTGTGGCCGGCGACAAGGTGCAGGCCGGCAACGCCCTCTGCGGCATCGACGTGGCCGGCAAGGGCTACACCACCACCCTCAGCGTCACCAACGAGCAGGCCGGCAAGGTTCAGGTGGGCATCATCGCCAATGTGGGCAACCGCTGGGACAACACGGTGGTCGAGCTTATCGCCATCCGCAACGACCCCGAGAGCAAGGGCCGCAAGAAGATTCTCGAGTTCTCGGTGCAGGGCGACTATGTCACCGCCGGCCAGCAGTTGGAAATCACCGTGGGTGAAAAGAACCAGGAGTTCCAGTGCGTGCTGCCCAACAGCGCCATCCGGGAGGATACCGACGGCACCTTCATCCTGGCCGCCGAGAGCAAAAGCACCCCCTTGGGCACCCGTTACACCGCCGTGCGCATTGATGTCACCGTGCTGGCCAAGGATGCCTACAACACGGCCATCTCCCGTGATAACTACAACTATGAGTTCATCATCACCACGGCCACCAAGCCGGTGGAGGCCGGCCAGCAAGTGAGGCTGGTTGACTGATGAAGGATAAAATCTCCCGCGCGGTCCGGTGGCTTTGGGATAAGCTCAGGGCCTTCCCCCGCGCACGCCCCGGCCTCTGGAAGCTCTGCCTGGTCAGCCTGGCTCTGGCGCTTTTGGCCCTCATACTCACCGGTGTGCTGGGTGCCGTCAAGACGGCCCCTGTTAGCCAGAGCGCCCATCTGCAATGGATGGGCAGCAAAGAGGAGCTGCGCTATGCCCAGTTGTCCTTCTTCTTTGATGAGGACGCAGGCCCCGATTTTGCCCGGATTTACGACCTGCGCGACGCCTTGGAGGCCGCCCTCAAGGAGGGCTCCATGGAGCCCTCAAGCGATTCGGCCCGGCTGTGGATTGACGCCTTCAGCGCACAGCGCGATATCTCCACCGACATCGGGGGAGCGGGCAGTGTCTCGGCCTCCGTCACCGGCATCGGCGGCGATTATTTCTACTTCCACCCCGTTCAGCTTATGTACGGCCAGCTCATTTCGGGAGATGACCTGCTCAAGGACATGGTGGTCATCGACGAAACGTTGGCCTGGCAGCTCTTTGGCGCCTTCAATGTGGTGGATTTTCCCATCAGCGTGGGCGGTCAGCCCTGCTTCGTGGCCGGCGTGGTGCGCAAGACCGATACCTGGCCCGAGCGCGCCCTCTATGGAGAAAAGGGACGCCTCTTTGCCTCCTTTGAGCTGCTCGAGGATTTCGAGCCGGGCATTAAGGCCTCCTGCTACGAGATGATTCTGCCCGACCCGGTGGCCGGCTACGCCTACGGCTTGGCCGAAAAAGCCTCCCCGGCGGCGGAGGATGACTATCTGCTCATCGAAAACTCGGCCCGCTACGGCACGTTGCCCCTGCTGAAAAAGCTTCGGAATTTCAGCCAGCTGGGCACCCAGACGGCGGCCATCGCGTTGCCCTACTGGGAGAACGCCGCCCGCATGGCCGAAAATTGGGCGCTGCTGCTCATGGCGCTCATTCTGATGTTACTCATCACCCCGGTGGTGTGCATCATCTTCCTCATCGTCACGGCGTGGCGGCGCAGAGGCGTGTTCATCACCTGGATCAAGGACACTCACCGCCGCAGGCAGATGGAGCGTTGGCAGCACAAGCGCGAGCTCGAGCAGCAGCGCGCCCAGCACCAAGATGAAAATCCCGACGAAGACTCGACTGACCCCGAGGACGAAGCCGAGCCCGAAACCACCGACAAACCCAAGGAAGAGGTAATACTATGATTCGCAACCCCAAGCTTTGCCGTATGATTGCACTGGCCCTGGCCGCACTGACCCTGCTCTCCCTGGCCGCCTGTAAGGGTAAGGACAGCACCCCCGAAAAGGTCAAGCTGACCCATGTTTTCAGCTCGGAATCCATTCCGGTGCCCAAGGAAATTCAAAACATCGACCGGGCATCGGTCTCGGGCGACAAGATTTTCTTCTGTGGCTCGGGCTTTGACGAGGCCACACAGATTTACTCCAATGCCCTCTACGTGATGAACCTCGACGGCAGCGCCCTGACCAAGCTGTTCGACATGGAGGAGAGCCGCAATGACGAGGAGCAGGTCTATCGCTCCCGCTATATCCAGACCATGGCCGTCGACAGCAACGGCAACCTGTGGGTCAACGAGCAGGAGTATTACGACGACTATTCCGACCCCGAAAACCCCATCTGGGAGCAGAACAGCTACATCCGAAAGCTGACCACGGTTGGCGATGTGGTTTTTGAGATTAACTGTAAGGAGCTGGTGCCCGGCACCGACTATTTCTACATCAACAGCATGGTCTTTGACACGGCGGGCAACCTCTACCTGGGCATGGACACCAACCTCTTCATCATCAGCGGTGAGACCGGCAAGCTGGCCGGCAAGCTGGAGCAGAGCGATTATATCAACAGCGTCATCAGCAGCGCCAACGGCGACATCTATGTCTCGGGCTGGGGCTCTGAGGGCGGTATGCAGCTGCGTAAGGTCGACACGGCTGCCAAGGCCTGGGGCGAGACCGTCGCGTTGCAAAATAGCAATATGTACAACCTCCTGCCCGGCACCGGTGAGTATGACTTCTACTATCAAGACACCACGGCGGTCTATGGTTACAAGATTGCCACCGGTGAATCCCTCGAGGTGCTCAACTGGATTAACTCGGATATAAACGCCGAGCGCATGAACACCGTCGTCCCTCTGGCCGATGGCCGCATGGTGGCCATGCAGTGGCCCGAGCAGGAGAGCGACCCCAAGCTGCTCATGATGTCCCCCCGTGACCCTGACTCCATCCCCGAAACCGTGGTGCTCACCTATGCCGCCATGTGGCTCAATTCCGATGTGCGCACCGCCATCATCAAGTTCAACCGCAGCCAGGAGGAGTATCGCATCCAGGTCAAGGACTATAATCAGTACGCCACACCCGACAACTGGATGGCCGGCTATGAGAAGCTCAATATGGACATCGTCCAGGGCAATGTGCCCGACATCATCAACCTCGAGGGCCTCAACATCGAGAACTATATCAACAAGGGCCTGCTTGCCGATGTCTATAAGTTCATCGACGAGGACCCCGAGCTGAGCCGTGACATGTTCCTGCAAAATGTCTTAGATGCCGCCTCCCGGGACGGCAAGCTCTACCAGATCATCCCCACCTTTAGTATTTTCACCGTCATCGGCAAGAGCAAAATCGTCGGCAGCCAGCCCGGCTGGACCATGGAGGACTTGAACGCACTCATGGCACGGTTGCCCGAGGGGACTGTCGCCTTCTCCGAGATGACACGGGGCAACATCATCAGCTACAGCACCATGATGGCCATGGATCAGTTCATCAACCACGAGACCGGCAAGGTTAGCTTCGACGGCGACGGCTTTATCAGCCTCCTGGAGTTCGCCAACCAGTTTGCCGCCGAAATTGATTGGAATGCCCTCTATGGTGACAATTACGACTGGGAGCAGCAGCAGAACGTCTATCGTGATGACAAGGTGGTTCTCCTGCCTAACAGCATTTACAGCGTGCGCAATATTCGGGAGTACCGCGAGCAATTCGGCGATGACATCACCTTCATCGGCTTTCCCACGGCCAATAAAAACGGCACCTGCATCATGCCCAATATGCAAATTGCCATTTCAGCCAAGTCGAAGAATCAGGACGCCGCCTGGCAGTTTCTGCGCACCTTCCTCACTGAGGACTATTTTACGGGCAATCAGGGCCGTTTCTACTACGGCCTGCCCTTGAATAAAAACGTGCTGCAAGCGCAGCTTGAGATGGAAAAGACTCCCCTGAAGGAGCGCCCGGAGAGCGAGCAAGGCAATATTATCGGCCGCAGCTACACCTATTCTTCTATGGTTGGCGGAGGTGCCGTTGCTGTAAGCGAGAGCTGGGACTATGACGCTATGCAGGAGGAGTACGAGAAAAATTACCACCTGACCCAGGCCGAGGCCGAGCAGATTTGGAGCCTTATTACCTCGGTAAATACGCTGATGTACAGCGACCAGGAAATCAGCACCATCCTCACCGAGGAGGTCGAGTACTTCTTCCAGGGCAATAAGACGGCCCGGGAGGTGGCCAGCGTCATCCAGAGTAAGGTGCAAACCTACATCAACGAGAGCCGCTAGGCTCATCATTCAAGAACCGGCGGCTTTGCCGCCGGTTCTTTTTTGTGCCCGAGGGATACAATGCTGCACGCAGTGCAACTTGACGTTTTTTGTTCCCTTTGGGCAAAAAACAACGTACAATCACGCACTTTCTGCATATACTGATAGAGATAAATAGAATAAAATAAGTGGGGGCTTGGGGGAGGGATGGCCCTTTGGGCCCCATCCCTCCCCCAAATTAAAAAACGGTTCATTTTCCCCTTTTGCTAATGAATATAAATAAAGGAGGCGACGCCATGGCATCCATGAGACTCCGGACCTATTTCGCACGGCACCGCGGCCTCGGGCCGCTGCTGCGGGTAGCGGCGGTGATGCTCGCCCTCCTGCTGCTGCTGGGGCAGCTGAGCCGTACCTTGAGCATCTTGGTGACCCGCTATGTGGACATCCGCCTGGAGGCATTGGTATCAGGGGCGGTCAATGGCGCCATTTTAGAGGCCCTCGAGGCCGAGCCCGAGCTTTTCTCTGGCCTGCTGCGCATCGAGCGCGACAGCGCGGGGGCGGTGACGGCAGTCGAGTCGGACACGGCCCGCATCAACCGCATCAAGACCCTCATTGCTACCGGCACCATGACGGCCCTCGAACGAGGCAGCGACGTCGTGAGCATCCCCATCGGAACCCTGCTGGGCGGCAGTCTGCTGCTTCATCGCGGCCCGGCCCTGACGGTTCGCCTGGTGCCGGCCGCCGCGGCCCAAACGACCATAGTCAGCGTCTTCGAAGCCAGCGGCATCAATCAGACCCTCCACCGCATGAGCTTGGAGGTCGAGGTGGCCATCTCGGTCATCCGCCTGGGTTCGACGGTCACCCGCATCCGGAGTCAGCAGGTGCTGCTGGGTGAGACCGTCATCGTCGGCCGGGTACCGCAAACGAGCATTCAAGCCGTGTGGTGAGGCCGTTGGGGGTGGACATCAGCGTTAGATTTTGGTAAAATCATCATGGGTGAGCGTGGAGCCTGATTTGCATACTTGCCTTCGGCGACCAAGGGATATTTCGGAAATTGCATACAATTGCTGAATAATAAGTAATCAGAAATCGTGTGTAACACGATTTCAAGAAATTTTTGTTCAAACTTTTTTCAAAAAGTTTGTGGAGTTTGAGGCGAAGCCTCAAGGTCTTCACTCATAACAAGCAAGGGAAGTTGAGCATTATGACAGACATCGAAAGAATGCACCAGCTCTCGCGAGAGCTGCGCCGCCATGCCCGCCTCTATTACGATATGGACGCCCCCGAGATCTCCGACCGTGAGTACGACCTGCTCTATCGCGAGCTGACCCTGCTGGAAGCCGCCCATCCCGAGGCCGTGCCGGCCGATTCACCCACCCGCCGGGTGGGGGGCACGGTGCTCGAGGGCTTCGATAAGGTGGTGCACCCCTACCCCATGGAGAGCCTGCAGGACGCCTTCTCCTTTGATGAGCTGCGGGCCTTCGACGCCCGCATCAAGGCCGAGTTCCCCGATGTCCGCTATGTGGCCGAGCTCAAGATTGATGGCCTGTCGGTCTGCCTTGAATACCGCAACGGCCAATTCTTCCGGGGCGCAACCCGGGGCGACGGCACCACCGGCGAGGACGTGACCGAAAACCTCAAAACAGTGCTCGACATCCCCATGGCCGTCGAGACCGATTACGAGAGCCTGTTCATTCGGGGCGAGGTATACATGCCCCAAAAGGCTTTCGATGTGCTCAATGGCCGCCGGGAGGCCGAGGGACAGCCCCTCTTTGCCAACCCGCGCAATGCCGCCGCCGGCTCCCTGCGGCAGCTGGACAGCCGCGTCACCGCCGAACGGCGACTGTCCATCTTTTGCTTCAACCTGCAAAATGCCGACGAGTTGGCCTTCGGCACCCACTCGGATACCCTGGAATATTTGAAAGCTCTCGGCTGTAAAGTGGTAGAGCCTTACACCCAATCTGGCAACATTGAAGAGATTATTGCCTTCGTTGAGCGCATAGGTGAAGGCCGCGGAGCGCTGTCCTACGACATCGACGGCGTCGTCATCAAGGTCGACTCTCTCGTGCTTCGGCAGGAGCTGGGCAGCACCTCCAAGGCCCCTCGTTGGGCTGTGGCCTACAAGTATCCCCCCGAGGAAAAGGCAACTCGTCTCTTGGACATCGTCATCCAGGTGGGGCGCACCGGGGTGCTGACGCCCAACGCCGTCCTCGAGCCGGTGCGCCTGGCCGGCACCACAGTTCAAAAGGCGACGCTGCACAACCGGGACTACATCCTCAGCCGCGACATCCGGGTGGGGGACACCGTGGTGGTGCGCAAGGCGGGGGACATCATCCCCGAGGTGCTGTCGGTCGAGCTGGGCAAGCGGCCCGAGGGTACCGTGGCCTTTGAGATGCCGCACTTTTGTCCGGCCTGCGGCGCAAGTGTGCGGGATGAGGCCGATGAATCGGCCGTGCTGTGTACCGGGGCCGAATGCCCGGCCCAGTTGAGCCGGAGTATCACCCACTTTTCGGGCCGCGACGCCATGGACATCGACGGCCTCGGCCCTGCTGTG
>JGI994J12354_10001428_pt1 | contig 24077 bp, 26 predicted proteins | sample IntmicLarv3ML3BL_FD_12354 | JGI IMG/M metagenome (IMG submission 12354)
GGGGCGTGAATAATGACTCCGGCTTGAACCCCGGAAAGCTCACGAACAACCACGGCAGCACGGCGATGACGAGAACGCCCAGTGGCTCGTGGAGCGATAAAACGGCAATAGGCATCGACGGCGCGGATTGCGATGCGATACCGACTAAGGCGTGGTGGGAAACCACCTCCACCCTCGACTGGGATTGGGGTTCAATTTGGGCGGTGTCGGATGGTAGTTATCCGCAATTGAGGTAACAACCCGCCGTAATCGCAAAGCGCAAACGCCGCACGGCGTATATATAGTGTATAACAGCAACCGCAGTAAATTGAATTCGTAAACCAAAACGAGAAGCAGAGCTTAAAGCTCTGCTTCTCATTTTTTCGCGTTCCTCCTCTCCGACACATCGCCACATACCATATTTCGCACACGATTTCTTTGAGAGTGATACCCTCTGGGGAACAGCTTATCGGCTGTATGTAATCGGGCAATCTTCGTTGAGGAACACACACACTCGTCCGTATCTGCCGAGTGGTTCGGTGATTTCGCGCGGTGAGTACAATTCGCTAATGGGCAATCGCCAACGCAAGTGTAATCAATTATCACCATTCAAAATCCCCTTTCTGCGGCGTTTTTGCCGCATACTATTTGTCGGGCGAGGGTTATTCGCGCACTGCCAGTGCGCCTTTGCATTATTATCTCCCTTTCGCTGCACCGCTTTCACTTTTCTGCGAATGAGCCGACAACCATGCTTTTTAGCGGGCTTCTTTCTCAATCCCCTTTATAACATAGCAACGGACCCGTATTCATCAGAAACACAAACCACTTCATCGGCTCCGCACAGCAGGTTATGCTAGAACCACTTTTTCTAAACTCAACTTAATTCATACACAGCAATAAAAATCATCCCTATTTCAGCCCCCTGCCTCTTTCCCGGCAACAATAAGTAATGCTGCAAGGACATCAAGTCCCTAAATACCGCCCGATACAAAACCCGTGACCCCTTCATGAATGAGATTTTCAACCTTCATATGAAGATGTTCCATTATGCTCTCTGACAGTTTCCTGTTTCAAAAAAACAACATATATGATATTTCATATTTTCCACCTCACTGGAAGAATATCTCCCTCTATGTCACAATTACAATAAAAGACCCCCTTATTGTTTCACGCTCATACTACGGGACATATCCAATCAACAGGAATAGGAGACCATCACTATGCGCTTGAAAAAACAGTCGCTCAACGAATCATACGATTGTGCGAATACAGAAATATTTTGGCAATCGCCTACGGTGTTGACAAATCAACGATTTACGGTATCCTTGAAAAAAAGCAATCGTCCCGAAATCACAGCCATCAAAACCTCTGCGAGCGATTGTAAATCGCTCTCGGCAAACTCTTCCGTACCAAAGAATTCAATGCACTTGAGCAGGAAATAAAACAAACCAAAAACCACCACACTTTTTGTCTTAAAAGTGTGGTGGTTTTCTTCTTATTTCTGCCGCCATGTCGGAATGGCATAGTTCTTGTATTTTCTATTTTTCCGCCAGGAAATCATTATTTGTGGCAAAACCATAAGTTTTGTCAGCATCAATTCGATATTCATCGCTTTCTTGAAACAAAATCTATGTTCTGCAAAAATCCCCTGAACACAGCTTCATAATCACTCCAAATAATCCTTCAACTTCTTGCTGCGGCTTGGATGACGCAGCTTGCGCAAAGCCTTTGCCTCAATCTGACGAATACGCTCACGCGTTACGCTAAACTCTTTGCCAACCTCTTCAAGTGTTCGGGCACGTCCATCGTCCAGACCAAAACGCAACCGCAAAACCTTTTCTTCTCTATCCGTCAACGTGTCCAGCACTTCTATAAGCTGTTCCTTCAAGAGCGTAAATGCTGCCGCCTCCGCCGGTGCCGGGATATCATCATCCGGAATAAAATCTCCCAAGTGGCTGTCTTCCTCTTCGCCAATTGGCGTTTCCAAACTCACGGGTTCCTGCGCAATTTTCATGATTTCACGCACTTTATCTTCAGGCATCTGCATCTCCACCGCCAGTTCTTCTACCGTCGGTTCACGCCCCAATTCCTGAAGCAACTGTCTGGAGATACGGATTAATTTGTTTATTGTCTCGACCATATGCACAGGAATGCGGATTGTCCTCGCCTGATCGGCAATGGCGCGCGTAATGGCTTGACGAATCCACCAAGTCGCATAGGTACTGAATTTGTAGCCCTTATGGTAATCAAATTTCTCAACCGCCTTGATTAAGCCCAAATTGCCCTCTTGAATCAAATCTAAGAACAGCATTCCACGCCCAACATAACGCTTGGCAATGCTGACAACCAATCGGAGATTGGCTTCGGCGAGCTTTCTCTTTGCTTCCTCGTCGCCCTCTTCCATACGCTTCGCCAAAGCCACTTCCTCTTCGGCACTTAAAAGCGGCACCTTACCGATTTCTTTTAAGTACATACGCACGGGATCATCAATATTGATGCCCTCCGGAAGCGTCAAATCCAAGTCTTTCTCGACTTCTTCCTCCGCATCCAGATTGCCCAAAATATCGATACCCTGGGTTTCAAAATATTCATAAATTCGCTCAATTCGGTCGGAATCCAATTCCAAATCCGCCAAATGATCCATAATTTCCTTATATTCCAAAACACTTTTTTTCTTTTTACCTATTTGGACTAATTCCTCCAAACGGCTCCACAATGTAGTTTCTTCGACGGATTTCAACGTAATCCTTCCTTTCTTTGCTCTCCATATTCTTAACCATATCACAAAGTAATATTCAAATTGTCCAATTTCCTTTGCATCTCTATCAGTCCCTGCAATTCCTCCACAGAAATATCTTTGCTTGCCAACTCCTCAATTCTCGCCTTTTTCAGCAATTTCACCGCTTCGTTTACGGCTTTTTCCACTTCTATGTCCGTCTGTGCCGGAATTTGTATTGCAAATATCTCCGCAATATATTTTTGCTCCGCTACTTCTTCAAAACAACTCACCAACTCTGCCGGGAACACATTCCCTGCGTCTCGCCACAATTCACCAATCGCCTCGAAAGCTCGCTGGTAAATCTCATTGGTAAAATCATCTTTCTCCAAAACATTCTTGCATGCATCATGAATCCTATCATCCTGAGCACTGTAAAACAACAAATTTCGCTGCGCATCCAGTAAACCCTTTCCTTGCCGCCGCTCCAATGTATAGGCCTTGAAATTCTGCTTCTGCTTCTTTTGCGCTTCGCGATCGAACGCATCCTCGTCTTTCTTTACAAGCTTATCTATCTCTGTGCGAATCGCACGTTCTTCCACACCCGTCATACGACTGACCTCACCAGCATATACATTCCTTTCAATTTCATTGTCCAGCTTCGCCAGCGTCTGCGCCGCTTCTGTGGCAAAACGCACCTTATGCTCCGGCCTATCCAAGTTGTACTGCCGGCGAATACAGGCAATTTCAAAAGAAATATAATGTACCGCATTGACCAATAATTTGGAAAATACCGCCGAACCATTTTTCTTGATAAAATCATCCGGGTCTTTCCCATCGGGCACCTGCATCACCCGCACACGGAATCCGTTGGAAACCAAGACAGGAATGGCGCGCAGCGCCGCATTGGTACCCGCCTCGTCGCTGTCATAAAGAAGAATCATATCCTCCGCATACTTTTTCAGCGTACGTGCATGCTCTTGGTTAAACGCTGTTCCCAACGCTGCCACAACGCTGTGAAACCCGGCCTGATATAGCGAAATCATGTCCATATAACCCTCGACCAAAATCAACTCTTTCTTTCTGGCCGCTTTGGCAAAATTCAATCCATACAGATTTCTGCTTTTGCTAAAGAGTATCGTCTCAGGAGAATTCAGGTATTTCGGTTCTCCTTTCCCGATAATGCGTCCGCCAAAACCAACAACCCGTCCCTGCGGGTCGAAAATCGGAAACATCAACCGGCCGCGAAAACGGTCATGATATCCCTCATCGTCCTTGTTTTTGATAATTAGGCCGCTTTTTTCCATCTCCCCTATAGAAAATCCTTTTTCCTTGAGATGGCTGTACAATATCTGTCTGCCCGAAGGGGCATAGCCGATTCCAAACTTTCGGCTTACCTTCAGATCCATTTTTCTTTTTTCCATATATTCACGGGCGGTCTCTCCCGCTTCTGACTGCAAAACATCATAATAAAATCGTCCTGCTTCCGCATGAAGCTCGAACAGGCGCTCTTTTAATTGTGCCGCCGCCTTCGCCTGGGGATTCATTTGTGCCTCCGGCAGCGCAATATGCGCACGCTCTGCCAAACGCTTCAAAGCATCAGGGAATGTACAATGCTCCATCTCCATCAAGAAACCGAATACATTGCCCGCAGCACCGCATCCAAAGCAATAATAAAACTGCTTTTCACTATTCACAGAAAAGGAAGGCGTCTTTTCATTATGAAATGGACATAGTCCAAAGTACGATCCACCTTTTTGCTTTAAAGGTGCATATTCCGAAATCACTTCCACAATATCACTTTGCAGACGAACTTCTTCAATTACCTCTCTTGGGTATCGCACAGCACCACCCCTCTTCTTTTTTGGATTTTGAGCAGTCAAAAGGAAGTGGCTGCGTTTTTCATGTCCATCTTTCCTCGTCACTTCCCTATTGTTTCTTCATAAGTTCCTCATAAGTTCCTCATAAGTTCTTCATAAGTTCTTTCTTTGTCACTTCTCCTTGTTTAACAAAATTCGACAAACATTACAAAAATCCTGCTTCTTTCCCGCCATTTTATATATCTATGCAAAAAATTATGCATCTCGTTTTATTTACCCGGCGAAATTAGGAACGATTCAATTCGTTCGGAATAAACAAGCGGTTGAATGTCGAAACAGCAAATCGATCTGTCATACATGCGATATAGTCACATACCACTTTCCATTGCGGCTCGCCCTCAAGCAGCAATTGCAAAAACTCGCCTTCCATCAAATCTAGATGTTCATAATAATATTCATATAAATCACTAACGATTTTTTCCGCTTTTCTATGCTCTTCTTGCGCCGCCGGGCTAGCATAAACCTGCTTGAACATAAACGAACGCAACTCTTTCAGGCATGTATGCATCTTTGCGCTCATGCAAATGTCGTTTTTATCCATACTGTTGTAAATGGTATCCCGAATCATTTCGTTGATGCGATTGCTGGATGTGTTGCCGATAACCTCGGTGATCTCCTGCGGAATTTCTTCCAAATGCAACATTCCTGCCCGTACCGCATCATCGATATCGTGGTTTGTATATGCAATTTTATCCGAAAGCTGAACCACTTTCCCTTCCAGTGTTTCGGGAAATCCTTCCGTTCGATGATTCAAAATGCCGTTTCTGACTTCCCATGTCAAATTCAGACCTTTACCATCTTTTTCTAATCTATCGACAACACGTAAGCTTTGCTCATTATGGGCAAATCCGCCATACTCTTTGCATAAACGCTCCAATTGCCGTTCACCGGCATGTCCAAACGGTGTATGTCCCAAGTCGTGTCCCAAGGCAATCGCCTCGGTTAAATCTTCATTCAAATTTAATGCTCGGGCAATACTTCGCGCAATTTGAGAAACCTCCAATGTGTGCGTCAGCCTGGTGCGGTAATGATCCCCTTCGGGAGAAATGAAAACTTGCGTTTTATGTTTCATACGGCGAAATGACTTGCAGTGAATGATACGGTCACGATCCCGCTGAAAATCCGTACGAATATCGCACTTCTTTTCTTCTTTCAATCGTCCCTTTGTATTTGCGCTGCTTACAGCAAACGCCCCCAAAAGTCTTGATTCTCTCTCCTCTTGCAAAATCCGCAATTCCATCTTTACCACCTCCTGTTATTCGCCAGATAGTCTCACCACTCTTATTAAAATACGCCTTTTCTTTGAGAATCCCTTTTTTTCTTGCAAAACTTCTTTTCTTTCATTTTTTCACAAGAAAAAAACGTATATCCGAAGATGTGCCCTCTTACATCAGGAAATGCGCACATACCGTCATATACGTTTTAATTTTTTGCATATATTTTTTTGCTCTTTATTTGCACCACCGCTTTTTCAGGATAGCGCAGCGCCGTCAACATGCCTCCATACACGCACCCTTGGTCAACATCAATGGTATTATTAACAATCCTTGCTTCATCAACCACCGTGTGCCCATAAACCACAAACACCTCTCCCTTATAGTCAGCCGCCCAGTCCAAGCGTTTCGGTTTACCTTCTTCGCTGAAGTTTTCTTCCACCTCTCCGTATAAGCATACCGCTCGAATTTGCCCGGAAAACTGCCCAATATCCGCCTCTTTGAGCCCGCCGTGCACCACAGCCAACCTCTTTTGATCTAGTAACAGATAATCACATTGGCTTTCATAGCATCGCATATATCGATGGCGAAATTCCGCTTTCTCCTCTTTCGTTAATCGATTTAGCTCCTCAACCGTATTCTCTAATCCATGCGCGAGCACTACACGATTTCCCAGCAAATAACGGTACAGTTTACTGCAATGATTTCCGTGTATCCAAAACCCGCCGCCAAATTCCACTTGATTCAGCCAAAAATCCAAGCTCTCTAAATTTTTCTCCCCTTTATCTGCAACATCACCGACGGAAATCAACCTTCTCCCCTCCAGATGAACATAACAATTCTCCTCTTTGCGGTAACCCAGTTTCTCAATCAACGCCAACAACTCATCATAACAACCATGAACGTCACCAATGATGTCAAACTTATTCTCTTTAAACTCTAAGATACGAAAACCTTGTTCCTGTTTTCTCTTCATGGGATGCCTCCTTGTTTCGCCGCTTCTATTATATCAGATTTTGGCGTATTTTCCATCCCAAATCAGGCATATGAATTTGCCGTCTATCCGATACCGATTTCATAAAACGACATCTCCGCTCGGATATTTTCCAATCCCATATTCTCTCTCCAACCACGCCTCAAAAGAAATCAGCATCTTTTAAAAAAGAAGAAAAATAGATTCCCTCCTTTCATATATATAGAACAATAACATTCTGGAGGTATTGCCTATGTACCAAAAAGCAAGAAGACCTGATTACTTTTGCAACACCCGCAGCAATACGGCTTCACAAACGCAGCAAACAAGGACATACGCGCGTCAAACAAATCTACACAGCTCCACGCAGACCGATGCACCAAACTCGACCCCTCACCACCATTCTAACAAAACACGGCCTGCATCCCCTTCGGCAGGCGGGTGCCGTTGCAATGACAATAGTCTTTGTTGTTTGCTATTCTTACTGTTGGTTTGCCGCAATTAGATTTCATCGTCAAAAAACCGTATGCATTCGCATACGGTTTTTCTCAGCCCAACTCTAACAAAGAAATGACTTGCAGCACCCTGGAGCGCTCCTCCTCCGCTAAACCTGCCACAACCGCCGACAGCAATGCCGTTTGCCCGCCCGCCGGCAACGACCCTACAGCGGACAAACGTTCCGCATATTCCAAAAAAACATTCATCTGCTCCATCCCTATCTTACCTTTGCTCTTCTCCACTGCCTCTCGAATTAACATCATCCGTGTTTCTCCGAGCGCATCCAAATTGACTTTGTCCCCATTTTCACTCATATTTATCACCCTCCATTGCGCATCATTTCTCGAACCTGCATCATTTTTACCAACATATCTACCTTGCCCTGATCTTGCGCAGACAAATGAGGGCGAATTGCCTGTAATAGCTTATTTTGTCTGATATAAGCGTCCTCTTCCTCTTCCTGCGCCCCTTCTCGTGTCTCCAGAATACCCGCCCCGCTCATCACCCGCCGAAGCTCCAAAATACGCCCCAGCAAATAAATGTCCTTGCGATACGCTTTATCCAAATACGGCAACGCTGCTGACAGCATTTTCTCCTGCGTACCAACCGTACCATCACCAAGAAACATCATGTCTGACTTCTCTTGTTGGACACTTTTCACATCCTGCGGCGTTCCTAGCATTTGACGCAATTGCTCCATTCTCTGCATCATCTCCAATGCCTGCGCGCCTTCCTCTCCGATTAACCCCTTCATTAGTTGCATCCGATTATTGTTATCCATGCACAAATCCCTCCTACTTCTCCCTAAAAAAACATATGCTCTCTTTGGCAAAAAAATGCCTTTGCCAATTCCCAGACATCCCCCTCACACATACCCTAGTAAGGAAGAAGGGAGATGTTTTCATGTCTTTTTTAAGCACCGCTTCCTTAGAAACCTTTCCGCCTTATACCGATCAGGGTGTCGGCATTGCTTTTTTAGATACCGGTATTTCCGCTATGGCCGATTTTTCAAGACCAAATAACCGCATCGTCGCGTTTCGGGATTTTATTGCGGGCAGAACACAGCCTTATGACGACAACGGCCACGGCACCCACGTTGCAGGTATTGCATCGGGAAATGGCACATTGTCTAATGGAAAATTCAGCGGAATCGCACCAAAATCTCATATTATCTCCATTAAAATTCTCGACAAATATGGGCAGGGAAATTCTCCCCACGCGATTTCTGCCATACGATGGATTATGGATAATTCCGCCAAATATAATATCAAAATCGTAAATCTTTCCATCGGTACCAATGATCGAAAAATAAATTTGCCCTTGAAAGAAGCTGTCGAAAGCCTTTGGAAACATGGCATCATTGTTATAGCCGCGGCAGGAAATCCTAACGGAAAAAAACCATTTTTTCCACCGCCCTCCATCAGCCCTCATATTATCACCGTCGGCTCATGGGAAGACAAATGCTATTTTACTCCGCCAAGATCATTTTCTATCTTTACAAAAGAAGAATCCTACCTGCCTGATATTTGGGCGCCGGGCGAACAAATTATATCTGTCATGTCACCAAACTATTCTTTTGCATTACCGAACCGTGACCGCCGCAATATCATCGGCACACACTATATACGCATGAGCGGTGCTTCGATGGCAACACCACTCGTCAGTGGCAGTGCAGCGTTATTATTGGAGCGCTTCCCTCGGGCAAAACCAAACGAAATCAAGCAGCTTTTATTGCGCATGGCAAATAATAACGGCGGATTTTTGGCTCGAAGCGCTTTTGAAAAACCTGTCTTGCCATAATCAAATTGCTCTTTTATATACATGCTCAGAAAACAGTTGTACGCAGAGAATACTCTGCCCCCGCGAACCCCCTCAAAATTCATGCACACACTTGACAAAAACATCCGGCAAATAGACATATTTGTTTCTTTATACGATACAAAAGACGCGCAACAATATAGAAAATACGCCCGCTGCCTGCATTTTCTCTCCTACCCGCAATACTGCACCTCTCACCAAATAAAATATGCGGACAACAACCTTATTTGCAGCACCTGCTTCGCTTCAAGACTGCAAAAAAGCGTTTACCCTCCATAGATATAAAGGGTAAACGCTTTTTTGTGGTCTTTAAATATACTCGTTGACAAAGAACATATTCATTTTCTTCATCTGCTTGGCATCCTCTTTTGTCAGCAGAAGTAATTCCTTCAGACCCTTGCCCTCCTCCACAATATCCGGCGACAACAAACATTTGAACGAAACAGGCGACATCGGCTGCGTAGATAATCCCGAAAACATCCCCATCATACAGCCACTATGAGAAAATGAATTGATGGCATATATGAATACGCGCTCCACTTTGTTGTTGTGGTTCACAAAATTAAAATTTGTAAACGCATCATATCGATTCATCGTTCCATGATAGAGGAACTTGCAATTATAAAGATTTTCATAGGATTCTACATCAGCGTACAGCGTTGCCGGATACATGCCCTTTGAATCTCCAATTTTCGCCTCAATGACATTGCGCACAACTCGACCGCGCCGGCCGTCATAAAAATACAAATAAATTTGTACCGTGTCTGACCACTGGCTCATCGAAACTTCCTCTTCGATCTCTCGCAAACTTGCCGGTTTTTCATAGTCTACCAACTGATTTACGGATATCCTTAATGCATTCGCAATGGTAAAGAGTGTCTCAATATCAATAGAAATATCCCCATTCTCATACTTTGAAATGGTTGCTTTGCTTTTATTAATCATACCTGAAAATGCTTCAATCGTTAAATTCTTTGTTTTTCGGTATAAGCGTATGCGTTTCCCTACATGAATGCTTACGTCTTTCATTTCTTCACCTTCAACTTTCGCTTAATCTAAGTCCATTTATTCATTATCATATCTTCTTTTCGGCTCACTACTTCCTTGAATTCTCTTGGAATCTCTGCTTTTCATAATTGTTTATAAAAAGTAATGTCATTTTCCTTCCCTATTATATCACATTTACATGCATTGTGGTATTAAAATTCTTTTTTTGCGGCGTTTTGTATATAATCTTTCGCATTTTAATGCATTTTTCGTACAATATCCATTTCGTTAAAATAAGATAACCCTTGAATTTCAATTCATTTCGGTAACTTTTTGTCATTTTCTAGTAAAAATCAGTATAAATTTCTACTTTAAATATATTTTTTCGAAAAAATGTTTCCTCTGGCTATTTTTGGTGTATTTGAAATCACATCGGGACTTTTGCATAATAATAAGCATGAAATCAATGAAATATTTAGGAGTTTGTACTTATTTTAGTACATTATTATTGGCGTAATGGTATTTTAGAGGAGGACAACAATTATGAACGAACAGAAAAAAGGATTCTCCGATATCCTTGTAATCGGACTGGCGCTATTCGCTATGTTTTTTGGCGCAGGTAACTTAATCTTTCCGCCTTTTCTTGGTGCAGGTGCAGGAAGTGAGTGGATGATAGGCTTCGTCTGCTTTTTCATCGCAGATATCGGTCTTGCATTGGTTGCAATCCTTGCGATGATCAAAGCCGGAGACGTTTCTATGAACGGTATTACCGGAAAACTGGGGAAAATCCCCTCTATTATCGTAAATGCCTCTATCGTACTTTGCATCGGGCCTTTCCTTGCAATCCCCAGAACGGCTGCGACAACTTTCGAAATGGGTATCGTGCCTCTCTTCCCGCAAATCAACAGCTGGATTTTCGGCGCAATTTTCTTCGGCCTGGTTTTACTGTTTACAATTCGCCCATCCGGCGTTATCGACGTAATCGGAAAATACTTAACGCCTATTTTGGTTGTTTCTCTTTTGGCTTTAATCATTATCGGCGCAATGAATCCAATTGGGGAAATCAGCCCGACTGCTCAAGTTGATACCATCAAAGAAGGAATTCTTGCCGGCTATCAAACAATGGACGTGTTGGCGTCATTGGTGTTTGTAATCATCATCATCTCCGCCGCAAAGGATAAAGGCTATACGGAAACAAAAGACACCATGAACGTTGTTATAAAATCCAGCTTCTTGGCTGCCGGCGCACTCTGCATTGTATATGGCGGTTTGGCGTTTCTTGGCGCGACAACATCCGCCGGCGGTTTTGACGGCTATAATCAAGCCGGCTTGGTAGTTGCCATTACCGACGCACTCATGGGCAATTACGGCGTAATCATGCTGGCAGTCATTGTATTCTTTGCTTGTCTCACAACAGCAGTAGGATTGGCTTCCTCATGTGCCTCTTACTTCGATGACCTCACAAAAGGGAAAATTCCTTACAAAACCGCAATCATTGCTATTGTCGGATTCAGCTATATCGTTTCAAATTTCGGTATCTCGACAATCATCAGCATTGCGGCGCCGATTCTGACACTGCTTTACCCTGTTGTTTTGGTTATGATTATCCTGACATTCTTTCAGGACAAAATCAAAAATCCAAATGTTTACTATGCTGCGGCCATCTGTGCTCTCGTAGTTAGCGGCGCAGATATACTCGCAGGTTATGGCATCTCCATTCCGGGGCTGCACCTCCTGCCTCTGTCCGTATACCAATTGGGCTGGGTATGTCCTGCGATTGTCGGCGCAATTATCGGCAACTTCGTGCCTTCATCAAAAGAGGTAGAATCCTCCCTTTGATAGAAAAACTAAAGCTCACACAAACGGTATATCGCTGTTACAGCAGCAAACAGCTCCTTTCAACGACTGTCTTGCGAAAAAAGTTCTCTTTGTACATAAAGCGGACATAGGCGCTATACGCTTAGAACCGCCTTTGCCGCGCAACACTTCATCTTTCTTCTCGTACCACCAAGGAGAAGGATATTCACAAATGGCGCATTCGTTTTGTTTCATATATCTGTAAACACAGCGTTCACCTCAATCGCGTGGGCGATATGGTTTTATCTTTTCCTATCTATCAGTTTTGACATATTAAATGCTCCCTGGTAAAGCCGGGGAGCATTTAAGTTTTTAAGGTCATCATATCAGCAAAACCTCAAAACACATTCCATATTCTGTACCTACAAATAAGTCAGCACCCGCCTATTCTCTCAGTACCATCCAGCCGGACACTCGGTTTTCTCTCCATCTGCTTTGCGTGTATTTCGGTTATCTTTCTCATGTTTCTGTCTGCCGTATTCGTACAATATCCGCCGCACCAAAAATATCTACGGCCATATTTATATGCCAACGCCTCGTCCCTCTCACCTAAATCAGATTAGATTGCTTTTTACCGAAATCCCACAAAACTCCATGCGCTTATTTTCGATGATATTTCCACGAACATCCAGATATGGTCTGACCATATAGCCACTTGTGTTATGCTCATCTTATTTCCAACCATATGACTCTCAGAGCCCTTCCCCTATCACTCTCCCGTTTCCGCAATCCCCTTTTTGCCATACCTCGGCATAAACGCAATATGCCCGCAATACACCCTGTTTACAGCTTCATCTCGCATACGCCCATCGGCTCATGTTATTCACTCGAATACCCTGCTTTTGATTATTTCGCGGAATTCTACCCATTAATTATATCAAAAGGACGCTTCCTCGCTAATGCTGTTTCTGCACCGCTGACACATTTCGTAATTTTCACAAAAAAAAGCCACTCAGGAATTCCTGAGTGGCCTAATCACGCAAATCTTATAACAAACTGCCAACTGACATAAACAATGGTGCAAACACCAAAGATACAACTGTCATTAATTTAATCAGGATGTTGATAGAAGGACCGGAAGTATCCTTGAATGGATCGCCGACCGTATCACCAACAACTGCCGCTTTATGTGCCTCGCTGCCTTTTCCACCGTGATTGCCTTCCTCAATATATTTCTTTGCATTATCCCACGCACCACCGGCATTGGACATAAAGATAGCCATCAATACACCCGTTACCAACGAGCCTGCAATCAACCCCCCCAGTGCAGATGTGCCAAGCAAAACGCCCACAACCAATGGAGCCGCTACTGCCATAATACCGGGAACCAGCATTTCTTTCAAAGCCGCTGTTGTAGAAATCTCTACACACTTCTTATAATCAGGTTTTCCTGTTCCCTCCATGATACCGGGAATCGTACGGAACTGACGGCGAACTTCTTCGATCATTTCAAACGCTGCTTTACCTACAGACTGCATCGTAAATGCAGAGAACAGGAATGGAAGCATACCGCCAATGAACATACCAATAATAACTCTTGGCTCCAAAATAGAAATCTCTGTCAAGCTAACCGCTTCCGCATAAGATACGAATAATGCCAACGCCGTTAATGCAGCAGAGCCAATCGCGAAGCCTTTACCCATAGCCGCTGTCGTGTTACCAACTGCGTCTAATTTATCTGTAATCTCTCTAACAGAATGATCCAGCCCGCTCATTTCCGCAATACCGCCTGCATTATCTGCAATTGGGCCATATGCGTCAACGGCTACTGTAATTCCTGTCGTAGAAAGCATACCCACTGCCGCCAAAGCAATACCATATAATCCGGAAGTAGCATATGCAACAAAAATACCTACCGAAATCAACAAAATCGGAATCGCTGTCGATTCCATACCAACAGCCAAGCCACTGATGATCGTGGTTGCAGGACCTGTTTCGGACTGTTCCGAAATTTTCTTAACAGAACGGTAATCGCCGGAAGTATATACTTCGGTCACAATACCGATAAGCAAACCAACAATCAGTCCGGCAATAATCGCAATCGCCGCATTCATGTTACCAAAGAAATAATAGCTCAAAGCCAAAGCCGCAACTACCACAATTGCCGCGGAAGAATAAGAACCCATCTTCAACGCTTTATGCGGATTGGATTTTTCGTCCCCTTTAACAAAAAATGTACCTACAATAGATGCGAAAATACCAACTGCGGACAACGCCAACGGGAATATCGCTCCCTCTACCGAGAAATATATAATGCCCAATGTAATCGCAGATACAACCGAACCAACATAAGATTCAAATAAATCGGCACCCATACCTGCAACGTCACCAACATTATCACCAACGTTGTCTGCGATAACCGCAGGGTTACGAGGATCATCCTCAGGGATGCCTGCTTCAACCTTACCTACCAAGTCCGCACCAACGTCAGCAGCCTTTGTGTAAATACCGCCGCCAACACGTCCAAATAACGCAATGGAAGATGCTCCCAAACTAAAACCAAACAGCAAGTCTGCATTGCCCGTAACAATATAAACAAGACCAACACCCAGTAGGCCGAGACCAACTACGCACATACCCATAACCGCGCCACCGCTAAAGGCAATGGCTAAAGCACGGTTCATACCGCCAACTCTTGCTGCATTCGCTGTTCTAACATTTGCGTTTGTTGCAACTCTCATACCAAAGAAGCCTGCAAGAACAGAGAAGACCGCACCGATGATAAAGCTTACCGCTGTTCCAACGCCAACAAAAATGGCGATCACAGCAAACAAAACCACACCAAAAACAACCAAAATACGGTATTCTGCCTTCAAGAATGCATTTGCACCCTCACGAATGGATGCCGCAATCTCAATCATGCGTTCCGTTCCCTCTTCTTCACGGTTTACCCTGCCCGCAAGCACAAAGGCAAACACCAGCGCCGCAATACCTAACACAGGCGCCAAATATACCATGTTTTCCATAACTGATCCCCCTGTTTCTCTTTTGAATTCACAATTTTTAGTCTTGTTAGAATATTAAGTTCTGCCTTTTCTTCTTACGAAAATAACAAAAACCGACTCAGTCTCTTTAGAATCAAAAACATCAAAATGCGCGTTCCTTAACCGCATTGCGTTGCCCTTCATCCGAATATAAAGCGTAAGAAAAACAAAGACACACCTTGCCTACACCAAAATTTGCCCTGTAATACTTCTTGATGTATCGCCGGCATGCATCCTTGCAAACGCTCAATATAAAAACCCAGCCATATTCTGTCCCACGCAATAGTATAAAGGATAACCATAGGAAAAATCAAGTCTTATATGCAATTCATGGCAAGAAATTTCAAAAAACCTCGCAGTGCTTTGCGTTTGCACTCACAGCAAATTGATATGCCTTTCTTGCAAATGAACCAAATTATTTTCCCTGAATTATCTTTTATCGCCAAAAACCATTTCAGCAAAGGAATTCCGCCACAAAAGGCAGTGTAATTACCGAAAAAACAGTCGATACAAATACATATTCCGATGCTCGATTCTCGTCATTTCCATACATCTCCGCAAAAGATGGAAGCGCCGCCGCCGCCGGTGTCCCCATCAGGATTATCAATACATTTAGCGCCATTCCGTCTAAAATAAATCCGCCAATCAGTTTGGTGATAACCGGCATAACAATCAACGTGAAAAAACTAAAAATATAAACTGTCTTGTCCTTGAAAATCTCTTTCACATTCGCCGCCGCCAACAATGAACCGATATAAATCATCGATAAACATACCGTCGTACTTGCCGCAAATTGCATTGCGTCAAATACCGGCCGTGGCAATGCGATGGAATATACGAAACAAACAACACCAATAACCGCCGACAAACAAATCAAATTAATAAACGCTTCCCGCATCATAATGCCGGCGCTTTTTCTGTTCTCCCCGCCAAGGCCGAATAATACAGAACAAACAGTAAATAAAAATATATTGCACGTGAACATAACCGCCACACAAAAAATCAGACCTTCTTCACCGTACACTGCCATAATCAGGGGTTGCCCCATAAAAATAACATTGCTGTAAACTCCGGCACCCGAAAAAAGTCCTAATTGACGAATGTCCATCTTCAGTGCCTTGCCAATCACAAAAAACATCCCTGCACCAAGGCAACATAGCAAAAATGTTGTCCCGCAAGTTTTCAAAAATCCTTTGAAAATTTCTGCGGAATACGCTCTTTGCATCAGCACAATCATATTACAAGGCACTGCCACCCGGGTCAAAATAATGGATAACCCTTTTGCATTCACCGCAGATAAATAACCTTTTTTATGTAGTATCACACCGACAACCATCAACATGACCATTGTCATCAACTGATAAATTACTGGCTCTGCCACAAAATCCCTCTTTCTTCATCTTTCAGCCATACGGCCGCATCATACACACAGTTGATTATCATTTTAGCACGATTTCGACACTTTGCAACGCATTTCAGGAAAAAGGAGCGGACTCCCCAAATATAGGTGCCTTACACACCCTAAGCACGCCTCTCGCAACAACAATACCAACTAGCGCACCGCACAACACATCTGTAGGAAAATGAACACCAATATAAACGCGCGAAAAAGCCATAATAACGGCGAATATATACGCCGCAACACCGGCCTTCTTGTTCATGGCGTATAAAATAACAGCCGCCGCGAATGCTGTCGATGTATGTCCGGAAGGGAAAGAGTAATCTCCCACATGCTCAATCAACACCGTATAATCAAACAAATTATACGGCCTTATTCTGGCAAAAAGTGGCTTCAATATCACATTACAAAACAAAGCATTCATACCAAGCCCCGCAAACAACAACACGCCCCATTTTCGCCATGGGAAATCTGGATTTCCAATCAAAATAAACACTGCCGCCGCCGCAATCCAAATAAATCCTTTATCACCAAAAGACGTAATGACCGGCATAAGTACATCAAAAAAGGCACAACGACAATGTTCAATGACAAAAATCAACGCTTTGCTATCCAGAGACTGTATCCACTGCATGTCTCAACCTCCCATGAATAAGTGTTCGAACAAAATCTTTCCGCCAATCAAAATCAAAACCAATCCGCCCGCAAATTCAGCCCTTGTCTTTAACTTGCTTCCAATATACTTCCCGATGGCCGCACCGCTGCCTGAAAGCAAAAATGTAATCACACCGATAACAATACTTGCTTGAATAATATTTACATCCAGCAACGCAAAACTTATCCCGACCGCCAGCGCATCAATGCTTGTTGCCGTTGCCTGAATCAACAGCGTTTTATGAGACAGTCCGGTGCATATCGATGCCTCGTCACCTTCACCTCGAGAAGAACGAATCATGTTCAATCCGATGACTGCTAATAGCACAAATGCAATCCAGTGGTCAACTGCCTGAATCTGCTCCTTCACGCCACTGCCCAACAACCAGCCCAAAATCGGCATTAAAAACTGAAATAAACCAAAATATCCCGCCTGTGTCAAAGCATCTCTCCTACCAAACCCTCGCACACAGACTCCGTTGGAAACCGATACCGCAAAAGCATCCATACCCAAACCTACCGCAATCAAAACAATTGTTACTCCCGCCAAACTTTATCCCCCTCATCCTGTTTTGTGGTCTCGCTCTTATCTCTATAAATAATATATAATCATTCAGTTTAGCTAATATACCATAGATGTCCTCCTTTGACAATAAGTGCAAAGCAACGCGAAAAGGACACCACTTAGGGTATCCTTTTCGTAACTTCCAAATACCGTTCCAGCCTTATCATTACATAGTGTTCTCGTGTAACATTTAGGATTTAAACGATATATATTTATAAATCCGTCCTCTATAAAAAGCAAAGCCCACAACAACAAAAATTGCGTACCCCATAACACCTTGAAGTATGTTCTCGGGAATAGATAATAGGGCAATAGCAACGCTGCTCTTTAAAATACTTCCTCCAATAAAATATCCGAATACCATCCAGGAAATCCCAACAACGCCTCCCACCACATTTCGCACCGAAAGAAACTTTCCGTTTGTTTTTGGAAAATCAGCAATGCTTCCAATCAAGAAGCCCATAATCCCCTTGATAATCAGCGTAAATAATGCCCAATGAGCGAATCCGCTCAGAATGTCAGCAAGTGCAGACCCTATACCACCGGCAATCATGCCTTGCTTCTTTCCGAAAAATACGGCAACCAACAAAATCAAACTGTCGCCCAAATGAATATATCCGCTTGTGCTTGAAACAGGAATTTGAAAAATCATAGTGCCTATCGCTACCAATGCAATCATTAATCCTGATGCACAGATTTCTTTCGTTCTCATAAATCTCCTCCTTTTCTCTGAATCATACCTTACCACCATTTATATGATTCTTCCAGTCATCCGAGAAAAAGCGCTATAATTGTACCGATGCAAATCTATAAATTGTACGGATACAATAAAAAAGACAAAAAAAGAATGGGAGTTACAGGGCTCGAACCTGTGACCCTCTGCTTGTAAGGCAGATGCTCTCCCAGCTGAGCTAAACTCCCATGCTTATCAAAAGTAATTATTGCTGACCCGTAGGGGAATCGAACCCCTGTTTCAGCCGTGAGAGGGCCGCGTCTTAACCGCTTGACCAACGGGCCAAATCAGCAAAGCCCTTAACAATTGCGCAGAACTTTTACTTTCTCAAGTAGAATAAACCAATTTGCTCAAATTGTCAAGGCCAAAATATCGCCATTGGATATAAATTTTGTCTGCAAAAAAATAGCCGTCATTTAGACCATAACCGCTACTTTTTTCATACCTATTTTGTTGTAATCACAGGAATCCGCCCCTTGTGTGAAACTTCAGCGCCAATGGCGCTTGCAATATCTCTCGTTTTAATATAGGTAACATCATCCTTACGAATCATATCCACACGGTACTCTCTTCCGTCCACAATAATTGTATCGTTTGTGACCATTTCTGCCTCCTCTTCTTGATAATCCATATTGTCCATCAACATCCAGTGCGTGAAACTGTTCCTGCTCAAAGGAACCTCCCTCACGCCATATTGTGAACCATCTGCCGCAATGTAGTAAGGCTCATTATTTTTTAATCCGGCATAAATTCCGACATGGCCTCTCCGCCAGACCAACGCGCCGATAGGCGCTGTTTTAATAGTAGAAATGTGCTCCCTTCTGCCCGCCCTTTCATATAATTGTGCCGAGCCTAAAACAACGCCTGTCGCCCATGAAATCAATCCCGAACAGTCGACACAAATCTGTCCGATTTTGTTCTTATCACTCTCCCAAACGACGCTGCCGTACCTGTTCTTTAGATACGTATAGTCACTTTCGCTCATGCGCGTTCCTTTCATACCATAAACATACGCTGTACCCATTTTGGAGCGGGCAAACGCAAGCAATTCTCTCCCCGTCACTCAACCTCCCCCTCAACAAAAGTACGAACTGCCCGATCGGCAGAAAGCATCTCTTTCATTCTAAGCAGTGAACCATCCACCCACATAGAAAATGTCTCGAAGGAAATCATCTGCGCAACCGTTGGAAACTTCGATAAAAATCTGTCATAAACAAACCGTAACTTAATCTGCCCCGTTCCGCTGGAGAACTGTCTCTCCGCTTCGATACATGCATAGAGCAGCCATTCTTTTATCGTTGCAATCTGCGTTGCCTTCGGCAATCTCAAAAATCGCCCAATGACAAAACCAATAATCACCGCAGCCACCCCAACACAAACAATCAAATACCAATTTTCAATGATCCACATTACGTCTCATCCTCTCTTCTCTCCTTCTTCGCAACGCCATCCTCTTCTCCTCCCTTGTCTCGCTGTATGCCTTCAAAAAATATCCCAATATCACCGCAATAACCTGCGTTACCACCGTGATGGAAAGCGTTTCCGCAATCTGCTCGCGACCCAAAAACGCCAATAGATAAGATAACTGAAGATCAAACAATGCAATTATTAAAACCCATGTGACCGCTTTTTTCGTAAATGTCGATGTTTTCTTTTTCGTATTATCTCGCCGCCTTTCCTTCTATTCGGTCAATGCGGTGGTGCGCTTGCTTTGCGGACACCTCTACCGCCGTTATTCTTGATATAACCTCAATATACTGCGACTCTTGCCTTTCCTGTTTTCGTTTGATATCGTCAATACCCGATTTCACATAACCAATTTCCGTCAATAGCATGCCGTTTTCTCTGCCATCCTCCTCATTATCTTGTTCTCGGCTTCTTGTCCAACTCCGAATCCCCTGCCAAATGCCGAATATCACACCGCAAGCCCCCAAGCAAGCCACAAATGACTCCCAATTCATAAATCTCCTCCCCGATTCATTTCGTTTCTTTAAATAATTTCATATTTGTCTTGTGTTCTCATGTGTCTTTCGGATAGATACGCTCCTCCTCCGACATATTTGTTAACTATTTTCACGTTCATATTGTACCAAATCTTTTATGCCCGATGATGCCATCAAGATACATCCAACCGCTTTCTCCGTCTTTCTCGACGACAACGACCCTGTCAAAAATCTTCGACAGGGTCATCCATCGAATGCCTCTGAATCTCTCTGTAACCGCATTCTCTGTAACAATTTCCGCAACACGCATCCGAAATCACAGATACAAATGCATAACAATTCGTGTAGGGATTAAAATAAATCTTCATGCAATCAAAATTTTGCCCCACAATTATTATAACCGTTGCTTCACCGACAATATGTGCCCACGGTCTTCCGCTGACAAACGCTTGAACCCTCAATATCTTTTGCTCCACCATAGGGCTAAATTACTGCCGGTTTTTGAATCATGAACACGGCACTTGAGCTCTCTGAAGGAGCAATGCTAACCGCAAAATCAAATCTGAGAAAACCTAAAATATTATCATACTCTTCATTTTCAATTATGTTGTCGGCACTGCTTAAGGAACCGTCGACATATTCGACCAAACTTGGGGGAAAGGCGCCAATCGTCACATTAATCAACGCATCAAATGAATCAGGCTCGTTGTTTGTGATAATCAGCGTATACTCTAGCGGCGCTGTGTCGTAATCATATCAAATGCTTTTTGATGGTATCAACAAAACTTCAACGTTGATTTCATCTATTGGAATCAACACGTTTGTGACCAAACTGTAAAATTGTACCGCCACGCCCAAAATAGTACCGCCCGCTCCCGCCATAGGAGATAATACTTGATAAGCCATTAAAATTCCCATCCTTTCTGTATAATTGTGATATTTACTATCACAGTACATACTATGAAATTCAGCCATAAACGTTCCCGCCCGAAAAAACTCTCCTTCCTGCCCCTGGCTTGTCTGCGGGACTATCTTCACTCAAAACAATACTGCCTATCAAGACACGCCCTATCTCTTCCTGTCAAAATCCTAACTTCGGTATGTACACGCCCTTCTTTTACCGCTCCCAATTTTTTTGCGAAAGTAAGCTCTCCCAAATCCGAAGAATCCGTTTCATCACCCCTTTAGCAAATCTGCCTTCTCATAGAAATATCCCCGACTTCATCAAAGTCCTCTCCGATATGATTTCGGGGTTTTCCCCATCACCACAATCTGAGTATCCAACTCCTCTATAATTCCGTTGCTTCCGATGCACTACCATCTTGCGATTTTTGTCAATTTTTTTCACATTCAGAGTGTGACGAAATCACGCCGCATATTATCCCTCCCCTATCATCCGCATCAATTTCTCCATCGCACAATCGTGTATACGAAAACACTGCCTTCGACTTATATGCACCTTTAAAGGTATAAAGTCCCACTTCAATTTCTCGAAATATCTTTTTTTGATAATCGCTTGTTCATCCGCAGTTAAAACCGCCAACCCATCCGTCAAAACGTTTTGCCGTTTATATATTTTCTCAATCCGTTCCAACAACACTTTAAACCTTGACTCATATTCCCACAACATATCCTGCATCTTTCGGCATGTCTCGCTGCTCTCCTTGCTTCTCGCCGCACCAAGTCCCATTTCTTGCATATGCCGTATGGAATCGACTGCCTCCCCAATGGTTTTCATTTCCGCCTCCATTTTGGATATCTGAGATGCCATTTCGGGGTACTGCATTAAAATCACTTTCGTTTCCTTTTCCGTCATTCATTGCTCTCCCTTCAGATTAAAACCAACTTTTTTCAACTCATTACACATACTTATTGTTAATTATTTTCACATCCTTCTCACAAAACAAGAATGTCAGTTCTCTTTTGTATTGCTGTTCTTTTACTATATCCCAATTCTTTCTGCTTGTAAACGCATATATTACCCAAAAATAACGAACATATTTTCGCAAAAATTTGTGCATTTCGTGAAACCACTTCACATTTATCTATTAGCCGAACAATCCAACTTATATTCCATTTCTCCCTGGCAATACAACCCATCCCCAATCCCGATCTCCTCCGCCTTTGCCTCCCCTCTGGCATAGGACATCAAAAAAATATCGTCCGGATATATCCAATCCATATATCAAACATCATGCCTTCGTACACACATCCTCAATAAAATTTCATAAAAATAAGCCCATCCGGTATCTCGGATGGGCTTGTACGCAAAAAATATAGCGGAGAAGGGACTTGAACCCCTGACACTGCGGGTATGAACCGCATGCTCTAGCCAACTGAGCTACTCCGCCAAAACTAGCCATTTGATTATACTAATTGACTCGAAAAATGTCAATAGTTCGACCGTATTTTTTCAGACTATTGGGCACGGTTTACATAGAGAATTTCGTTTGCCTTTACCATACCCAACTGCTCCCGCGCAACTTGTTCGATATAGCTATCGCTATTAAAATACTCTTTTTGCGCCTCAAATTCCAGACGCCTCGCGTTCTCGTCTGAAATCAATCGAGTTACCTCTTCTTGTTCCGCCTGAATTTCCATGTGCTCCTGCACTTTCCCGTAGGTTCCCATACCAATAGCACACAAGACCACAACCAAGAATCCTCGAACAAAGAGCTTATCTAGTTTTCTTTTTCTTCCTTTTCCTTGCATAAAAAAACCCCTTAGTCTCTTTCTCTCTTTCCTGACGGAACATCTTCCAATCTCTGTCGATACGATTTTTCTTTATTTTCACATAACTTTTACATCTTTGCAAGACTCTTCTACTGTTTTTTTCGTAAAAATATCCTACTTTTCGTGCAGGAGCACGAAAAAGGAGAAAAAGCAACCGAAATGGCGTGAATAAAATTGTGAAAAATAGCAAGACCACCTTTTTTGCTGCATCAATCACACGGCCGCTTATCGCCATTACAATCCGGCTTACCGTTAAAAAATAAAGCCCCAGACCTCCTAGCATACCTAACACCGTGAAAAAACGTATTTCGCCGTTATTGGCCTGCAACATCACCGCAAAAACAAGAAATATCGCCAAAACCCAATACAGCGCATCCTCAAGTTGAATCCAAAATCGCTTGTGAGGGACGATATATCTCAAAACCCGCAAACAATCATAAAGCAGGCCGAGCGCCCCGCCAAGCAGTATCGTCAAAAGAAAAAGTCCCGCCTGTGCTTCCAGAGATAATATCATTTATCTATCCCCTCTTCTACCGAAATAGCTTTCCCAGAATCGAACCTTTTTGCATTGGCGAATCATCCGAATAGTCCATGCTGTCAATCATACCCTGAATTATAATTTCTCCAATATCTAAATCCAATTTTCCAATATGCAATCCTGCCCCCTTTAAAACAAACATACCACACTCCGTTTCCATCACAATTCCTTCTTCATCAAAAGAAATCACTTCCAATACCCCGCTCACGCACAGGCGAGAACGATCCTCCAAGGTAATGCTATGCTTCTTTCTACGCTCTTCTGCCATAGAATTTCCTCCCATTCTTTTGTCTGCTACCAATATATGCCTTCAGGCGTAAAAAAAGTCCGCCTCTTGACCGGTTCTCATATGCATGACCATGCCGGCTTCCCACCATGCCCGCAAACGAAAATACACCGCATAATCTTCCAGAATCAATTGCGATTGTTTTAACAGTTTTATTTTCAGCATCCATCTGAATCAATCCTTAAAAACATGAGCTTTTTCCATCCATCTCATGTGCTTTTATATCTATCCTCTCCCATTTTCGAAATTTTTCAATAAGTTATTGACTTTATTTTAACAATGCGATATACTTATATCAAGTTTCACCCCTGCAACAAACA
>JGI994J12354_10001429_pt1 | contig 24058 bp, 24 predicted proteins | sample IntmicLarv3ML3BL_FD_12354 | JGI IMG/M metagenome (IMG submission 12354)
TTTATCACGGCATATAAAATCGCGAAAGTACACCCCGTTTCATAACCCCGTCGGTGGCTTTCGCAGAAAGTCGGTTTATAACCATGAAATTGCTTCAGGTCACCATAGAGACCACGTCAGAGGCCATGGAGGCCGTGGGCGGCGCACTAATGATGCTGGGGCATGAGGAAATGGAATGGCTGGACGATGCCGCCACCCTGCAACGGTTTTTGGATGAAACTGCCCTGATGTGGGACTACACGGACGCCTCGGTGCTGGCCAACCAAACGGCGGCCCTACGCCTGACGCTGACGGACGACGAGCCCGGCCACGCCGCGCTTTCGGCCATCCGCACCCGCATGAGCGAGCTTGGCCAAGAGGATTTTGGCTTGACGTGGGGAACCTTGCGCGTGTCGGTGGTGTCTGTGGATGACGCCGACTGGGCCAACACGTGGAAACAATATTTTAGGCCCTTTATGGTTGGGCGCACGTGGTGTGTTTGCCCGGAGTGGGAGCCAATCCCCCCCGAGGCGGGCACGCGGCGTGTGCTGCGGCTCAATCCGGGCTTGGTGTTCGGCACCGGCCAGCATGAAACCACCATGCTGTGCTTGACGTTGCTGGAAGACTTGCCCTTGCAAAACCGCCGGGTGCTGGACGCCGGGGCGGGCAGCGGCATTTTGTCCATTGCCGCGTTGCTCGGCGGGGCCGCGTGCGCCCTTGGGGTGGATATCGATCCCAATGCGGAAAAAATTATGAAAGAAAACGCAAATTTGTGCGGGCAGGGCGAAAAACTGAACACCCTCACTGCCAATATGCTGACGGACGACCCCAAAACCTTTGGCGATGGTTACGACATCCTGCTAGCCAATATTGTGGCCGATGTGATTCTGCCCCTCATCCCCAAGGCCGCGCATTGGCTTGCACCGGGTGGCAGCATGATTTTGTCGGGCATTTTGAAAGAACGGTTGCATGAAATTGAGCGGATGCTTTTGGAAAATGGATACACAGTGCAAACGACTCAAGCCTGCGGCGACTGGGCGGCGGTTTTGGCGCGGCGGGGCCAAGAGGAGGATTGATGTATGTCAGAGATTGTCTATGACGCGGCGGTAATCGGCGGTGGCGTGACCGGCAGCTTTGCCCTGCGCTCATTGACGCGGGCGGGTGCCAAAGCCGTGCTGCTGGAAGCCCACGACGACCTTTGCCATGGCGCGACGCGGGCCAACAGCGCCATCTGTCACGCCGGATACGACCCCGAACCCGGAACCCTGATGGCCCGGCTGAACCGGACGGGCGCGGACAGCATGCCCGGTGTGTGTCAAGAGCTTGGCGTGCCCTTTCGCGCGTGCGGAAGCCTGGTGCTGGCCTTGACACCGCAGGATCAACAAACCCTGCAAGCGCTTTACGAGCGAGGGGTGCAAAATGGCGTGCCGGAGCTAAAATTGCTCGATACGCAGGAAGTTTTGGCCATGGAGCCCAACCTCAACCCAGAGCTGCTTGGCGCATTGTACGCACCGACAGCGGGGGTGGTGTCCCCCTACGAGCTGGCCATCGCTGCCTGCGAAAACGCCGTGGAAAATGGTGCGGAGGTGCGCCTAAACGCTGCGGTGCACCAGGCCGAATGGCGGGATGGCACGTGGAATTTACACACGTCAAACGGTCAAAGCGTGCGTGCGCGGGTTGTGCTCAACGCCGCTGGGGCCAGCTCCGCGCGGATTGCAGCGCTGATGGGGTGCGCAGAGCATCAATTGAGCTATCGCGGTGGGGAGTATTTGTTGTGCGACGCCAACGTGGGGCATTTGGTCTCGCGGGTGATTTTCCAGCCGCCAACCCAAGTGGGGAAGGGCATTTTGGTGACGCAAACGCCGGATGGCAACCTGCTTTTGGGCCCAACCTCCCACGAGCTAACGGACGCCGAGGACACCGCCACCCACGCCGATCAGTTGGATGAGATTTTGCAAACCGCGCGGCTGTCTCTGCCGCAGCTTCCCACAAGCCAAATCATTACGGCCTTTTGCGGGGTGCGCGCACAGACCCAAACGCATGATTTTCTCATCACACACAGCCAAAACGCCGTACATGCCATCGGCATTTGCAGTCCGGGTCTAACGGCGTCCCCCGCGATGGGGGATTATCTGGTGGAGCAGCTGCAAGCGATGGGCCTAGAAACGCGTGAAAACAAAAAATTTTCCCCCGTTCGCAAGCACGCCATTCGGCGGCTGTCCGAGATGGATTGGGAAACGCGCCGGCAGAGCATTGTGCAAAACCCGCAGTATACGCATGTGGTGTGCCGCTGCGAGCAGATCAGCGAAGCCGAAATTGTGCAAGCCATCCACGCACCGGTTCCGGCCCACAGCGTGGACGCCATCAAACGCCGCACACGCGCCGGAATGGGGCGGTGCCAGGGTGGTTTTTGCGGCCCGCGCGTGATGGAAATTTTGGCTCGCGAGTTAAACGTCCCCCTACAAGCGGTCAACAAAGATGGTGTGGGCAGCTGGCTTTGCGCCACAAGGGAGGGCTTTGATGCGTGAGTTCTTGACCAACCAGGCGGCTTATGCTGCTGAGATTATCGGCGGCGGTTCCGCCGGATTTGCGGCAGCGCAAAAACAGGGTATCGAGGTGAAAGGAGGGTTTTATGCGTGAGTCTTTAACCAACCGTATGGCCCATGATATTGCGATTATTGACGGCGGTCCCTCCGGACTTGCGGTGGCGCAAAAGCAGGGTGCCGAGGCGGCGGGAGGGTTTTATGCGTGAGTCTTTAACCAACCAAACGGCCTATGATGTCGCAGTCATCGGCGGCGGCCCCGCCGGGCTTGCGGCGGCGTTGGCAGCGCAAGAGCAGGGTGCCCGCGTGGTTTTGTTTGACCGCGAAACCGCGCTTGGCGGCATTTTGCGCCAATGCGTGCACAATGGTTTCGGGCTGCATTATTTTGGCGAAGAGCTAACCGGCCCGGAATACGCCCGGCGTTTGGCACGCGTGGTGTTGGGCTCGCCGGTGGAGGCGATGACGGGTGCCATGGTGTTGGATATTGCCGAAACCAAGGATGGTTGCAAGCGAATCCGCGCCAGCGTGCGTGACCGGGGTGTTTGCGAGGTGCAGGCGCGGGCGGTGGTGTTGGCCACGGGCTGCCGCGAGCGCACACGCGGGGCCCTGCGCATCGCCGGAACCCGCCCGGCCGGTGTATATACCGCCGGAAGCGCACAGCTGATGACCAACTTGCAGGGCGTGCTGCCGGGTCGGCGTGTGGTGATTCTGGGTTCGGGCGATATTGGCCTGATCATGGCGCGCCGCCTAACATGGGAGGGTGCCAAGGTGGTATGCGTGGCCGAGGTGCTGCCGTATCCCGGCGGCCTAGCGCGCAACGTGGCCCAATGCCTAACCGATTTTGGCATTCCGTTGCATTTGCGGCATACGGTGTCGGCCATTCATGGTAAAAGTCGGGTCACGGGCGTAACGCTGACCCAAGTGGACGGGCAAATTCGCCCCATCCCCGGCACGGCCTTTGAGGTGGCGTGCGACACCCTGCTGCTTTCGGTGGGGCTGATTCCGGAAAATGAGCTGGCGCGCGGGTTGGGCATTCGCATGGATGCCATCACTGGCGGGCCGGAGGTCGACGAATGGGGCGGCACGGATACGCCGGGCGTGTACACATGCGGCAACGCGCTGCTGGTGAATGATTTGGCCGATGACGCCAGCGCACAGGGCCAGCGGGCCGGGCAGGCAGCGGCGGCTTACGCAGTGCAAGCGGCGATGCATGTAAGCCAACAACCCAACGCATTTCGCGCGGTTCGTGCCGGGCAGGACGTTCGGTTTTGCGTGCCGCAACGCATTAGCCCGGATTGCGACGAAGTTACGGTGCATCTGCGCGTGGCCCGGCCCCTTGGGGGGTGCGTTATCCAAGCCATGGCGGATGGTCAGGTGCTGGCCAAGGTGACGCGCATGGCGGCATCCCCAGGCGAAATGCAACAGCTGTTGATGAAGAACCTTTTGCAAGTAAAAGGCGAAATCACGTTGACGGCAAAAGAAATGATATGATACAGAGGCGAAATTGCCTTAGCAGCAAAAGAAACGATATGTTGCAAGCGCGAAAGCATCTGGGCGATAACATACACGGTATGATACAAATGACTTGCATTGACGGTAAAGGAAAGCATATGACTTGCATTGACGGCAAAGATATCACGCAAATGACCTGCATTGTCTGCCCGGTGGGCTGTGGGCTGTCGGTGGAACAAGCCGACGGCGAGGTTAAGGTAACGGGCAACCGCTGTTCGCGTGGGGTTGCGTATGCCCGCGCCGAAACCACCCGCCCGGTGCGCACGGTAACCGGCACGGTTGTCATGCAGGGCGGCGGGCTGATGCCGGTTCGCACCCGAACGGCCATTGACAAAGCCCTGATTCCCGATGCCCTGGCGGTGATGCACGCGCTGCGCTGTCCGCGGCAAATCGCCATGGGGGATGTGCTGGCGGCAGATATCGCCGGAAGCGGCGTGGATTTAATTGCCTGTGACGATGGGCCAACGCCATGATAGAGGAAAAAAGGATGAGTACTCCTCCCAATGGTGTGGCAAAAATGCAGAACACGCCTGTGCCAGCCACGGGGGCGGTGAAAGCGCAAAAGACGTCTGCGCCGACCAATGATGCGGCGCAAGCGCAAAGGGCGGCGACGTCACCTAGCGTCACGACGCAGGCGCAAGCGTCAGTCATGTCGCTAAATACGACGCAAGTGCAAACCGCAGCCACGCCACCAAACATCGCGACGCAGATACCAGCGGTGGCGACGTATCCTAACGCCACGGCGAAAGCGCGAAGCGCGTCCACGCCTCTGAACGTCACGCCAAAAGCGCAAAATGCGGTCACCCTAACCATCGACGACATTGGCACCAAAGGCGAGGGCATTGGTCACTTGGATGGCATGGCGGTGTTTGTCCCCGGATGCTTGCCGGGCGAGGTTGTGCGTGCGCGGTTGGTGCATGGCGCAAAACGGTATTGGGTGGGCGAGCTTTTGGAAATTGTGCAGTCCAGCCCGGATCGTGTGGCGCCGCGCTGTCCGCATTTTGGCGCGTGCGGGGGGTGCCAGTTGCAGCATTTGGCGTATGAGGCTCAATGCCGCTATAAAGAAAATGTGGTCAGGCAAGCCCTGTTGCGCATCGGCGGCGTAGATGTGCCGTTGCGCGGTATTGTTGGCGCGGATACACCGTGGCGGTATCGCAATAAGGCGCAGTTTCCTGTGGGCAGCAAGGCGAGCATAGCACAGATTCCTGTGGGCAAAGGGGCGGCGGGGGATAGGCAAACGCCCACATACGGCTGTGCGGACGCGGTACGGGCTGTTGTGGATGGGGTACAAACTGCCGCGTGTGGCTGCGCGGACGCGACGCAAACTGCCGCGAGCAGCAAAGCGGATACGCCGCAAATCGGTTTTTACGCCCATAACAGCCATTCGCTGATTGATATCGGTGATTGTTTGATTCAACACGCCGATGTCGCGAAAATTACCGCTACTGTTAAGGAATACATGCGCCAAAGCGGTTGCGTGGCGTACGATGAGGCGTCGGGCCGCGGCCAGCTTAGGCACGTGTTTGTGCGCGGCCACGCGGGCAAGCATTTGGTAATGCTTGTGACCAACGGTTGGGCGTTGCCGCAAAAGGAAAATCTCTGTGCCAAGCTGATGGCTTGCACCGGCGTGGTGGGCGTGGCGCAAAATTGTAACCGTCGGCGGGATAACGTTATTTTGGGGCCCGAATGCCAAACGCTGGCCGGACAGGCGTATATTGAGATTGAAATCCTGGGCGCAAGCTGGCGGGTATCGCCGCTATCCTTTTTGCAGGTGAACATCGCGCAAGCCGAGCGGCTGTACCAAATCGCCATCGCGGCGGCAACCGAAGGCTTTGCCTCGCCGCCCAATGCGCTGGATGTTTATTGCGGCATCGGCACGCTGACGCTGGGTCTTGCGCGAAAATGCGCCACCGTATGCGGCATCGAAAGCGTGCCAGAAGCCATCGCCGACGCCAAGGCTGCCGCGCTGCACAACCATGTAAAAAACGTGGAATTCCAATGCGGCGACGCGGCCGTCCTTTTGACCAACACGCAAAAAAAACCGGACGTGGTGGTGTTAGACCCACCTCGCCGAGGCTGTGAAAAACCCGCGCTGGAAGCCTTGCGCGCGCTGGGCCCGGGACGCGTTGTGTATGTGTCATGCAACCCGGCCACCCTCGCCCGCGACATCCGCGAGCTAACCCACGACGGCACCTACCAGGTGCAATATGCCACGCCGGTGGATTTGTTTCCGCACACGGTGCATGTGGAGACGGTTGTCTTGTTGTCCAAACTAAAATCGACTACCTCTATTGAGGTTAAAATTGATCTTGACGAGATGGTTTGCCCGAAATGCCAGCCGTTGGGTGGAGGGCATTGATTATGACCGATCATGAAATCTTAAAACATATTGACGACGGCGCTGTTTTTTACCTCGGATTTTTGGGTGACGCCGAGCATATGGAATCTACCGACAATGGTTTTTACCGTGTTATTCAGCCAAAGGATAATGAACAGGGATTAAGCTCCGTATTTGATATTCGTTTGGAACATTTATCAAAAGAGAATATGTCGATAAAAATTGCTGAAGTCAAATCGTTAAATCAACATACTTGGTGGCCATTGTGTGTGTCGGATGCATTATACCGGTTGATTCATTTAAGGGCAAAAGAAAAAGCGTCACTTATTCCGCCGGATGGAACCGAGCTCTATATGGCAGTCACCTCGCCGGAAGAGATACCCGCTGTTCGTCAACCCGATGGTGCGGTCATCAAGCGGGCGTGGGACGCGGAAGCATTCGCTGATTGTACGCGTTTGGGCAACGACTGGTCGTTCAACGGATATCCGTATATTCATCCGAATTATCATTATCCTGCCTGCGAATCGGGAAAACTCCGCTGTTACGTTTGTTATTATGATGGACTCCCTGTTTCTTTATGCTCTGTGCTGGATAATTTGGGGATATGTTCGTTGGAAAATGTCGTAACTCATACGGATTACAGACGGCAGGGATTCGCTAAGTATATTTGTGCTTTTGCAATAAAAGACGCTTTCGATAACGGCGCAGAATTGATTTCGCTACGGGCTGACAACCCCGGTACAAGGGAATTGTACACATCGCTGGGATTTAAAATTTACAACCATGCCATATAAAAGTAGGAGGAATCGTCATGCAACCGAAAATCATAAAAAAAGACAAACTCTATATCACAGGTCTGACCGGGGACGGCGGCAAAACGGGCGAGGTTTGGAACGAGTTTGACAGCCGGTTCAAAGAGAACCTGTTCACAAAAGCCGATGAAAACGGGTATGAAATCCGTTTTTACGACGGCGAAAAGTCCGCTCCCCAACATGGGGATGTTCATGTGGGTTTTCTGGCCGAATCCGAAATCACAGCTGATGGTTTTACCACCATTGTTCTTCCTGCGTCCGAATACGCTGTTTTTGATGTGTATGTCGCGAAAGGTTACGACAGCGGCAACGACGAGATGAACACATGGCTCGCGGATAACGCCAGGTTACTTAAAGGGCGGGAAATCGACGGCAACGGCTTTATCATCGAGCATTATAACGAGAAATTTAAGGATGGTAATCAACCTGATTCGATTGTGGAAATGTGGCTGCCTTTTTATCATTTCTGCCAATCCTGTTATATGCCTATGACCGCGCCGGAAAAATTCGGCACAGAAGCTGACGGAAGTCCAAGCAATGATTACTGTTGCTATTGTTATGCCGACGGCGATTTTACCACCAAACAGACCCTTGAAGAAGCTGTCGATGGGAATCTCCAGTTTTGGCGTAAAGAAAACGATAAGAGCGACGACGAAGCGCGGGCGCGTATTATGGAGGTGTTTCCGAAATTAAAAAGGTGGGCAAAGTGAAAAGCATTGATTTCACAACAATCACAGCTTGTGGCGAATGCTGCGTCGGATGTGGCAAAAGAGCTGACGGCCTATGCGAGGGCTGTATAGAATCCAACGGGCATTGCAAGGAATGGGCTGAGTCAAAAGGCTGTCCGATACATAAATGCGCCAGAGAACATAAGGTTCAATTTTGCGGCTTATGTCGCGAGTTCCCTTGCGGATGGTTGGCTGAAAAGGTCACTTGGAATCCGAGCATTATTAAAGATTTAACCGCCCTTGCGAATAAATATTATGATTAACCGAAAGGTAAGCAAACAAAGTGATTTTGACGCCCTACTTGATTGTAAAAGACATGGAAAAATCAACTGCGTTTTACACGTCGTTTTTCGGCACGGAGCCGGATAATTACTGTCCAGGGCGGTTTGTCGTATTCGATGCCGGGAATACAAAGCTGTCTTTGTATAATCCGAAATATGATAATACGCTTTTCCAAAGCGGCGCTGATTTAAGCGACAATTTTAATGAAGCTTATATAACAGCGAAACAGAAGCCCGTTCAATATGGAAATAATGTTGTTTTAAATATTGGTGTTGATGATTTGGCAAACGAATATGAGCGGGTAAAAAGGTTGGGAATCGGCGAAATGTCCGATATTGTTTATATCAACATCGCTGCGCCCTATTGGTGCTTCTGGCTGACCGACCCAGACGGCAATTGTATTGAAGTTACAGGGATACATGAACCATGATCAAAAGCGACAATCCTGTAGTGCTTTTTCATAAGGTCTTTTCTCCTGATTTTTGATTTTCAGGCATAAAAAAGCGCCCACCTTCGTAAATGACGCGGCCATCGTCTGCAGTCAGCCGATAGCTGCCGTGGTCTTGAAAAAGCAGTTTTGGCACGTGAAACTTCCGAAAAAGCCCGCACGCCCCAGACGGGAATGCGGGCCCTTGTTTGATTTGCGCGGAGCCTTTGTTTACATAAAACCCTTGTCTGCGCAAAAGATTTGCATCAATAGCTGATCACACGCAACTCAAAGTACGCTTGCGGGTGGGCGCAGACGGGGCATTTTTGCGGTGCGGATTCGCTGTCCACGATATGGCCACAGTTGCGGCAGATCCATACAGATTTTTCTTGTTTGCGGAAAACTGTGCCGTTTTCTACGTTTTTCAGCAGGGCGAGGTAGCGGCCCTCGTGCTCTTGCTCGATTGCGCCCACGCCTTCAAACAAAAAGGCGATGTCGTTAAAGCCCTCTTGCCGGGCCTCGGCGGCCATGCGCTTGTACATGTCCGTCCATTCCTCGTTTTCGCCCGCAGCGGCGGCTTTGAGGTTTTCAATGGTCGAGGGAATTTCGCCCCCGCACAGCAGCTTAAACCACAGCTTGGCGTGCTCTTTTTCGTTGCCGGCAGTTTCTTCAAAAAACGCCGCAATCTGCTCGTAGCCGTCTTTTTTTGCTTTGGAGGCAAAGTAGGAATACTTATTCCGCGCTTGGCTCTCGCCGGCAAATGCTTCCATCAGATTTTGTTCGGTCTTGGTTCCTTTTAGGTTGGCCATGTTGCTTCCTCCTGTTGTTTGGGTGGTGGGTGGGGTGGTTTCGCCGGGTTGAAGGCTAAACTTGCTTTTGGCGGCCCCGCAAATGGGGCAAACATAGATGTCGGGCAGCTTTGAAAATTCTTCAGCGCTCCCGGGGTAGCGGTATCCGCAAAGGTCGCAGACCATGGCTTGCGCCGGGATGTCCGGGCCTGTGCTGTCATTGCTTGGTGCTTCGCCCACAACGCTTGACACCTCGCTCGCAAAGCCTGCCGTCCCGTCCACAACGCCTGACGCCTCACGCACAAAGCTTGACGCCCTAGGCGGCGTTTTGCCCTTGATGACGTTGTGATAATACGCGTAGGTCATGGGCGGCTCGCGGCTGAGGATCTCGGCATCCTCAACCCGGGCGATAAAAATTGTGTGGCTGAAGTTGTCCAAAGCATCAATCACGCGGCATTGCAACCGACCCGTTACGCCTTGGGTGAGGTAGGGTAGGCCTGTGGGCGTTGCGGCAAAGGGCACTTCGGCGAATTTGTCGCGGGTTTGGCTGCTATGAAATCCAAAAAGCCCTAGGGTAGCGGCGTTGGTTTTTTCGGAAAGAATTGAAACCGAAAAGGCACCGCTCCTTTTGATGCAAGCGTTGGTGTCGTTGTCCTTATTGATGCACACCGTCAGCGTAATCGGCGATGAGGTGGCTTGCGTCAGGGCGTTGACCACACAGCCCACGTTGCGCTCGCCGTCTCTGGCACCGATGATGTACAGGCCATAGGAAAGTTGAAACATGGTTTTGGCGTCCATCGGCAATCACTCCTTCTTGGTTTTAATCAGCAGCAGATGTAGGGTAACGCCCGCTCCAACAATCCCCAAAGCCGGGTACAACCAGGTAATTCGCGCCACAAGGACGGAAAGAATCAGTCCCGCCCAAAGAAAAGCAATGCTAAAGACTTTTAACCGACGACGGATGCCTTGCCGGGTGCGATAGTTTTCGATATACGGGCCGAATACAGGGTTCTTGCATAACCACTCAAACAGCCGTGGATTGCCAACGGAAAAGCATAGCGCGGCCAGCAACACCAACGGGGTGGTAGGCAAAACTGGCAGAATCACGCCCACGGCACCAAGGCCGACGCAGACAAACCCCGCCGCGTTGAGAATAAGCCGTTGAATCCACCGGTTTTCACGTGCACGGAACGGTTTTCGTAGCAGAGAACGTCGCATCAATTGCATCTCCAATCACATTATATCACGAGGCGGGCGGGTACGGCAATGGCCAAATCGCGAAGAGCCTTGGTCTCTGAATTTTGCGTCCAAAGAACGTAGTTTCCCATAACGGCTTGGCCTCGCCGTCCGCTTTGCGTCAAAATCATGTATAATCAACATGAGACATCATGCAACACTTGGGCCAAATTTTTACACTGATATGGCAGACAAGGAAAGTGAGGGATTTTCCGGTGAAGACCGAATTCTCAGCCTTAGTCAAGCGCGCACGAGCGGGCGACAAAGAAGCGTTTGGCGCATTGTATGGCGAGCTGTACCCCGATTTATACCGTTTTGCGTATTGCGCGCTGCGCTCGGCGGAGGATGCCGAGGACGCGGTTGCGGAGGCCGTCACCGATGCCTTTTATGGCATTGGAAAATTGCGGAATGAAGATGCCTTTCGGAGCTGGATCTTCCGCATTACCGCGGTGAAATGCAAAAAGATGCAAGCGGCCTACTATCATGTGGCGCATGAATCAATCCAAGACCTGCCGCTGGCGGCTGAAGCGCCCCAAACGGAAGAATTTTTGGATTTGCAAGCGGCATTTGCCACGCTTGCGCCGGACGAGCGGTTGATTCTATCCCTATCGGTATTTGGCGGGTACAACAGCGCGGACATTGCCAGCATGATTTGTGTCAACCGCAACACGGTGCGCTCCAAGCACAGCCGTTCCCTGCAAAAAATGCGCGAGCTCATGAAGGAGGATGTCTCATGAAACGATCCCTGACCGATGAAGAAGTGCTGGCCCGGTTAAAACAAACCGGCAATGAAACCATTGAAATTCCCACAAGGCCAACCCTTGAGGGCAGAGCAAGTGTCGAACCTCCGGCCTCTGGAAATCGCATAAGCGCCGGAATGCCACCCGTCAGAAGCCGCGCGGCAGATCAAGCGCCAACCGCCGGAAACCGCGCAGCCCAAGTGCCGCCCTTGCGGGGCCAAGCCCAAACGCCCAAGCCTCGCATAACCAAGCCCGCCGTCTATGGTTGGCGCGTGGCCTCGGTGGCGATGGTGATGGCTGTGGCGCTGTTGGTGGTGTTGATGCCCGCCACGGGGAAAGCCCCCGAAAACCCAGCCATAACCCCGCCCCCCGGCTCGGTTTTCTCGGCACCAAGTGACATCATCCGCACCGATCCAGCGGGAAAATATAAGGGCATTGTGGATGCGCTGCCCGAACTATCCACCTACCGGAATGGGTGGGAAGGGTATGTGGATTTTCCCGCGGAGGCGGATGACGCGGGCATCACAAGCTCCGGCTTGACCTTCGAGAAATCGGCAGAAACCATGGTCACGGACTCCAGCGAGGTTGTGGGCACCAACCTGCAAATTCTCGGTGTAGATGAAGCGGATTTTATCAAGACCGACGGGCGGTACCTCTACATTCTGGGCGGCGATTGGTTGTATACCGTGGATACCACCGTGCGCCCCTTGCAGGTGCTGGCAAAGCAGACCTACCGCACGCTGAAGGATTCCACGGCCTCTTGGCAGGGCCTGCCCGATATGTATGTAATTGGCAACCGGCTGGTGCTTGTCGGAAATGGATTAAGCGGCGTTTTGCCGATGTCGTACGGCTATTATGACGACGGGGCGGCGGTGGATTGCGCCCCATCAGTATCGGACAACAACACGCAAAAGATCATGGTTTTTGATATCAGCGACCCGGCCAACCCCATCAAAATCAACGAGCTTTCGCAAAGCGGCAATTATGTGACCTCCCGCATGGTGGGCGGGTATCTGTACACCTTTACCCAATACTGGGTACAGGGTCAGTATGACAAAGCCGACCCCGCCACCTTTGTGCCTATTTTAACCGGCGAGGTCTGTCAAACCATGGCGGCGCGTGACCTGTGCATCGCGGAGGAGCCCGCAGGCGCGCAGTACATCATCATGACCGCGCTAAACATTGAAACGCCTACAGATTTTACCGCAAGCAAAGCCGCCTTTGGGTATAACAATGTACTGCATGTTGGCTTGCAAAACATCTACCTGGCTTCGGTGGGCACGGTCACAGAAAAAGACACGCATGACGCCACCACGGTGCTGCGCTATGCCTTCCAAGATGGCACAGTTGAGCTTGCCGCAACCGGACAATTTCCCGGAATGGTGAGCGGCCAGTTTGCTGCCGACGAGTTTGCCGGTACCCTGCGCGTTGCCACGATGGTTAACCATTACAAAGCAAACCCAGTGCAAAAAACGCATGGATTGGAAAAATCGTTTTGGAATCAATGGGTTTCGCAGGATAATGCGCTGTATGTGCTTGACATGGACATGCAGATTGTCGGCAGCGTGGAAAATATGGCGCCCGGCGAAACCATTCGCTCGGTGCGGTTTGACGGTGAAATCGGATACATTGTTACCTTTCGCCAAACCGATCCGCTCTTTGCCGTTGACCTCAAAGACCCCGCTCATCCCGTCGTGCTAAGTGAGTTGAAAATTCCTGGGTTTTCCTCCTACCTGCACGCATTTGGTAAGGGCAAGCTGGTGGGGTTGGGATTTGACGGCGATTGGGAGGGCCGCATGAGCGGCCGGCTGAAGCTATCCATGTTTGACGTGACGGATAAAACCGATGTACGGGAAGCTTTTTCCGCCTTGCTTCCTGCTGACGTCACCTACGCAGAGGCAACCGACAACCACAAAGCCGTGTATGCCAATGTCGAGCGCGGGTTGATCGGGCTGTACGCCCAAGGGCAGTATCTGGTCTATTCCATTGGGGAAAACAAGTTTGTTGAGTCGGCAGCGGTCAAACTCAACTTTGTGTCGCAAAACGGCAGCGCCCACGCGGTTTCCATCAGCGATACGCTGTATATCTGCGGCGAGCGCGGGGTACGGGCGGTCTCGCTGGTGACCTTTGAAGCCGAGGAAACGTTGGTGTTTTAAGCGGAAGTGAATGATGGAATTCTGGTATGATTGGCGGAATGACTGAAAAATTGCATAAACACCTGACCGAAAAACATAACGCCGCAAAGTAAATTTCAGCCCAACCAGTCTGCTCGGAAACGGGTGGGCTGGTTGTAAAATTACCGACTGAAAAAGAAAAATCAAAACACTGTGTTGCATTTGTTTGTGCAATTGGATTGTGATATAAGCAGGGCGACTTGGAAGGAGTTTTTATTATGGCTAAAACAGCGAATCTGCATATCCGAACCGACCCCGAAATCAAAAGAAGTGCTGAAAATCTTTTTTCCGTTTTTGACATTACCGTTTCAGATGCCGTAAACATGTTTCTGCGGCAGGCAATTCTTGAAGGCGTCTTGCCATTTGAATTGAAACAGTCGCGTTATAGCGCGGAAACCGAAGCGGCCATACAGAAAGCGCGGAATATTCAGATGGGAAAAATCAAAACAAAGATTTATCACAGCGTCGCTGAAATGAACGCCGATATTGACGGGGAATAGGCGAAATATGCTGAAGCTTCAAACGACTGCGTTATAGTTGTTTTGTTGCTGCGATTGACGGCGATATTGATATCGCGCCCGAAAAGTTGTATCATGAGGCCGTGGCGGTTGAGGAATCGGCGCGGGCAGCGCCCTGAAGCCGGTTGCCAAAGCCCTCTCATTGCAGTAGCTTCGGGGTAGGCGTCGTTAGGACGCGTTATTCAGCGGGCAAGCTACAATATGAAAGTCAGGAGGCGCATCCATGCAAAAGCAAGAAATTTTCGATTTTATCAACAGCAACCCCGTGTTATACATTGCAACTGCGGAAGGCGATCAGCCCTGCGTTCGCGCCATTGCGCTGTACAAGGCGGATGAATCCGGCATTTTGTTCCACACCGGACCGGTCAAGGATTTTTATCGCCAGCTGGTGGCCAACCCAAATGTGCAAATTTGTGTGTACAATCAAGAGCAAAATATTCAAGTGCGCGTCCGCGGCAAGGTGGAACGCGTCGAGGATATCGCCTTAAAGGACGAAATCGCCAACCATCCCTCCCGCACCTTTATGCAAAAATGGAAAGCCAATTGCGCCAACCCGGAGGACTTCTATCAAATGTTCTCGGTCTTTCGCCTGTCGGACGGCATCGCCAATGTGTGGACATTCGAAAGCAACTTTGCACCCAAGCAGGATGTGGCGCTGTAAGGACGCAGTTATGGAAAGCCGGGGCGTTGCTTCGCGGTAATAAGTCCGGGCACCGCTCGGCAAGTCTGGGTGCCGCGGTAAGCATAGGCACGCAACCTCACGCCAAGCATAATCATCAGACCGATTCATTCAACCGATCCACAAAAGCGCGGATATTCTCAGCACGAGGTATCCGCGCTTTTTTGCTTACAAGCTAAATATTCGCGAAAAGAGCCCTTTTTTGATTGCGTCCCGGCCTGAAAATATGGTATAATTTTCTTTGTCGAGGCCAAAGGCCTTGAGGCAAACCAAAACGGTTTGTTTAGGAAAAGATGGAGGGAAACGTTATGAAAAGGGTTTACAATTTCTCAGCCGGACCGTCGATGCTACCGGAGAGCGTGCTGTCCCGCGCGGCAGAGGAGCTGCTGTGTTATGGGGATTCCGGTATGTCCGTCATGGAGATGTCCCATCGTTCCCGCCCATATGAAGCCATCATTGGCGAAGCCGAAAAGCTGTTGCGCGAACTGATGAACATCCCAACCAACTACCGCGTCCTGTTCTTGCAGGGCGGGGCTTCCATGCAATTTGCCATGGTTCCGTTGAATTTAATGCCGGAAAACGGCAGCGCCGATTATGTGGATTCGGGCAACTTTGCGTCACTGGCCATGAAAGAGGCCGCGCGGTATGGTACGGCGCGGTGTGCCGCTTCCTCAAAAGAGAACAACTACACGCAACTGCCCGCGCTCACGGCCACCACCTTCGACCCCAACGCCGCCTATGTGCACATCACGGGCAACAACACCATCTACGGCACACGGTATACCCAATGGCCAAACACGGGTTCCGTGCCGCTGGTGTGTGATTTGTCCTCGTCGATTCTTTCCGAGCCGGTGGACGTCAGCAAATTTGGCATCATCTATGCCGGCGCGCAAAAAAACATGGGCCCCGCAGGCGTTACCGCCGTCATCATTCGCGAGGATTTGATCGGTAAGGCGCGTAAAAGCTGCCCTGCCATGCTGAATTATGAAATCCACGACAAAGCCGGAAGCATGTACAACACCCCGCCCACCTATAGCATTTACATGCTGAAGCTGGTGCTGGAATGGCTGAAATCCTTGGGCGGTCTAACGGCCATGCAGGCCATCAACCAAGAAAAAGCCGGTTTGTTGTATGATTATCTGGACAATTCCACCGCCTTCCGCGCGCCGGTGGTCAAGGAATATCGTTCCATGATGAACATTCCCTTTGTGCTACCAACCGCCGAGCTGGACGACGCCTTTATCAAAGAGGCCGAAACCCGTGGTTTTGTCAATCTACGCGGGCACCGCAGCGTGGGTGGTATGCGGGCATCCATCTACAATGCCATGCCACGTCAAGGCGTTTCCGATCTAGTGGCCTTTATGGCCGAATTTGAAAAAAACCTATAAGGAGCCGATATGAAACACAGCATCTTTAAGCTGGATAAGATCTCGCCCATCGTAGAGGAAAGCCTCACCAAAGATTTATTTACATTTGCCTCGGAATGCGATGGGGCAGAGGGCATTTTGGTTCGCAGCAGCGATATGCACAGCATGACGCTTTCCGACAAGCTTTTGGCCGTTGTGCGGGCCGGAGCGGGAGTCAACAACATCCCCATCCCCAAATGCAGCGAGCAGGGCATTGTGGTGTTTAATACGCCGGGTGCCAACGCCAACGCCGTGAAGGAACTGGTCATCGCCGGTCTGCTCATGTCCGGGCGGCGCATTGTCAACGGCATGGAATGGGCCCAAACCCTGCGCGGCCAAGGCGACGCCGTACCCGCCCTGGTCGAAAAAGGCAAGGGGCAGTTTGTCGGCCCGGAACTGGCCAACAAAAAGCTCGGTATCATCGGTCTTGGTGCCATTGGTGTGTTGGTGGCCAACGCTGCCATCGGCATGGGTATGCAGGTCACGGGGTACGACCCCGGCATGTCGGTCGAGCACGCGTGGGCGCTGTCCCGCTCGGTCAAGCGCGCGCTGACCGTGGACGAAATCTTTGCGGAAAGCGATTACATCACCCTGCATCTGCCCTACATGGCCAAAACCAAAAACTATATCAACGCCGACGTCATCGCATCCATGAAGGACGGCGCGGTGCTGTTGAACTTTGCGCGCGGCGAGTTGGTGGACAACGACGCGCTGCTGGCGGCACTTGGCCAAAAGCTGCGCGTGTATGTAACGGATTTCCCTTGCGAAACCTTGCTGGATAATCCCCACGTGCTGGCCATTCCGCATTTGGGCGCATCTACGCCAGAAAGCGAAGAAAACTGCGCCGAAATGGCCGCTCGACAGATGCGCAACTATCTGCTTTCGGGCACCATTCGCAATTCGGTTAACTATCCAAACTGCGAGTTGGCGAGCGATTTTGTCTGCCGTACAGCCATTCTGCACAGCAACAAACCCGCCATGGTGGGTCAAATCACCGGCATTTTTGCCGAGCGTAGCCTCAACATCACAACCATGGTCAATTTCTCGCGCAATGAGATGGCCTACACCGTCATTGATACCGACGAACCGGTGAGCGATGAGGTGGCTGCGCGCATTGCAGGAATTGACGGTATCAACCGCGTGCGGGTTATTATTGAAAACTAGGCTGCGCGCGCACGGCGCGTAAAGGCACAGCTTGACGCAAGTCGGGTTGACGGCAGGCCAAGTGATGCGCACGGGCGCGCAAACCATACGACCGCTTGTATTACCAAAGATACAGGCCATTGGGGGTTCCAAATTGTCACCTATTTTGTACGTCGTGATACCCTGCTACAACGAAGAAAAAGTATTGGAAGAAACGACAAGCCGGTTAACGGTCAAGCTGGATCAGCTAACCGCCGACGGCATAATTGCTGCGGACAGCCGTATTTTGTACGTCGATGACTGCTCGCGTGACAGCACATGGACCCTCATTCAAAGTCTCCACGAACGTCACCCGCGCATCGCGGCCATTCGGTTGTCGCACAACCGCGGACAGCAAATTGCCTTGGTGGCCGGGCTGCTGGAGGCACGCAAGCATGCCGAGGTTGTCATATCCATGGACGCGGATTTACAGGACGACATCGGCGTGCTGGGCGATTTTATCACGGAATATCACAAGGGCGCGCATGTGGTATACGGCGTGCGCTCCAAACGCGAAAAGGACACGGTTTTTAAGCGCTCCACAGCCGGAGGTTTTTATAAAATTTCCAAGAAAATGGGACTGGAAATCGTCGCCAATCACGCCGAATACCGCCTGATGAGCCGGCAGGTGCTGGATTGTCTGGCCGAATACCCCGAGACCAATTTCTTTTTGCGCGGCGTCATTTCCAGCATCGGGTTTAAAACCGCCGTCGTCTATTACGAGCGCCAAAATCGCTTTGCGGGCGAAACCAAATACAGCCCTGGCAAGCTGATGGCGCTGGCCTTTGAGGCCATTACCTCCTTTAGCGTCAAACCGTTGCGGTTTATCACCTTCACAGGGCTGACCATTGCGCTGCTAAGCCTTTTGGCGTTTCTGGTGGTGGTTGTTCTTTGCGCTACAAGGGTGCTGGGCGAAGCATGGCCGATTTGGCTTTCTTCTCTCTGGCTTTTGGGCGGCATTCAGCTCTCGGCGCTTGGGCTGGTGGGGGAGTACATCGGCAAGGCGTACGCCGAAACCAAGCGGCGGCCCAAGTATTTTATTGATGAAAGTATCGGCTAGGGATATCATGCTGCGATAAGCGATTGGCTAAGTAAAGTACTTCCGTTTCCTTTTGTCATATTCGTCCCCGACATTGGTGTAGCCAAACTCGGCAATGTGCAAAAAGTGGGGAATATCGCCGTGTTTAATCTAGAATGCGCGATATAATGATCGGACAACCTGTCGATACGCAGTTATCCTGCAGAGACTCGCTTGGGGTGATTCTCAAACAAAATCCGCGCAAATAAAAAGCGGTCACCGCCTCAATTCTGGGCGGTGACCGCTTTGTCGATGATTAAGCGTTTGACCAGGCGCTTATGTAGCCTTAATCAATCCAGCGCGCTAAGCTTCGCCAGCAAATCCTCCACAGCCCTTGCCCGGTGGCTTAGGGCGTTTTTTTCATGGGGTTGCATTTGCGCTAGGGTGCGTCCGTTGTGCTCAAAGAGGGCGTCATAGCCAAAGCCTTGCTCGCCGCGCGGGGCGATGGTGATGGTGCCGTGCAGTTGACCGTGCGCCAGCAGGGTGGGGTGGCCGGGGCGCGCCAAGGCCAGCACGCAGGCAAAATGCGCCGCACGGTTGGGGATGTTCTGCATTTGCTGCAGCAGGTGGGCGTTGTTGGCAGCGTCGTTGCAGGGGTGGCCCGCAAAACGCGCCGAATACACCCCGGGTGCACCATCCAAGCCGTCCACACATAGGCCGCTGTCATCGGCGAGGGTGGGGAAGCCGGTCAGTTTGCACACGGCTTCGGCCTTTTTGGCCGCGTTTTGCGCAAAGGTCTCGCCGTCTTCTTCGATTTCAATACCAATGCCCGCCTGCCGCAAGCTTTGTACACTTTCAAAATGTGCCCGCAGCAGCACGGCAAACTCATCGGCCTTGCCTTGGTTGTTAGTAGCGACAATCAACTTCATGGGTATCATCCTTAGGGGGCATGCGAGTTTCAGCGCGCTGGCGCAGGGCTTGCATGGCCGTGCAGGCTTCGAGGCGGCACCCGCTTCGGAAAACAGCTTGCAGATAGCGCCAAACCTTTTCTTACAAAGCTTCTCAGGCTTCAACAGACCTTAGCGCGTCCGTCTTACGGGGCCTCGTAAACCTCAACGTGCTTGAGCCAAACCTCTTTCGACGGGGTGCCGTTGCGGTCAATTGCCGGCGTGGCGGCGATGGCGTCTACCACATCCATGCCTTCCACCACATGCCCGAACACCGTGTGAAGGTTGTCCAGCCAGGGGGTGCCGCCAAGCTCGCGGTATTTGTCAAGAACAACTGGCGGGTAGCCGTTTGCCCCATCGGCATCGGACGATTGGACGATGAAGAACTGGGTGGAGTTGGTGCGAGGCCCCGCATTGGCCATGGACAGTGCGCCGCGGAAATTGTACAATTGATTGGAAAATTCGTCTTCGAAGGTACCGCCCCAAATGCTTTTGCCCGTGCCGGTGTTGCCGCTCTGAATCATAAAATTATCCATGATGCGATGAAAGAGAATGCCGTCATAGGCACCGTCGCGAGCCAGCGTAACAAAATTTTCCACCGCTTTGGGTGCTTTTTCGGGGAAAAACCGCACCACGATATCACCCATGTCGGTCTCAAGACGGGCCAAGGTTTCGCCAGATTTGACGGCAGAAAATTGAAGTAAATCGTTCACGGTAATCTCCTCTGGGTCACGGGTCTTGGTGGTGCTGCTGCCGCAAGCCGACAACAGGCAAACGGCCGTCAAAATAACGCATATAATGGCCAAAGTACGTTTCATCGCTGGAACCTCCGAATCGTTTTAGTGGGTTTGCGAACAAGCCAATTATAGAGAAAAAGCGTTGGTTTGTCAAATGGACGCGAGTGCTTTTGGCCGGGGGACAGGAAGTGTAACGTCTGCCGTGACAGTTGCACGCGTTGAGGCTTGGCTCAGCCCGGCGGTAAAGAATTGCAAAGACATCGCTGACCGCGGGCCGAAGAAGTGAAATGTACCTTGTGGCAGGTTCGCGAATTGGGTCCGGGCTCAGCCCGGTTGACAATCCGAAAAAAATACGGTAAGCTAATTCGGAAAAGGAAGCTTTTATTGGGGAATTATTATCGTCGGATTGAGGAATAAGTGTGAAGAAGAAAAAGAAAAAGCCATACGCTATCAAGCCAACCCGCGAAACCCAAGAAGAACGCCGCACGCGGGTGTCCTCCGGGGTTCGATACCGCGCCGTTATCATTCAAGACAAAAAGCGAAAATTGCAAGATGACGCGGAACACGACGAGATATAGCCTTAGGTATCCACTGATTAATGGCTAGCGCGCAGCGCGACAAAGCACAGTCTTTTAGAAAAAGTCATACCTACTTAAAACACTTAACACGGAGGATCACCTTGAAAAACAAGCGAATTTCAGTTCTGCTCTTGATGATCTTATGCGTGCTGCTCTTGGCGGCATGTATCCCTACGGACGGCAAAACACCCGCTATTGAGCACCCCAAAAGTCCGTGGCAGGTGCTGGGCGCGGGGGCGGGCGGCGCCTTTTACAACCCCACCGTTAGCCCGCACGACACCAACATCGTCATGACGCGTTGCGATATGACCAATTCTTTCATCTCGTATGACGGCGGAAAATCGTTTCGGCAGATCAAGTTTCACCAAAACGCGTGGTTTTTCTATTTTGATCCCTACGACCCTAACATCATCTATGTGTGCAGCGATGGCCTGTGGCGGTCGGAGGATCAGGGCGAAAGCTTCGAAGAAGTCTTGGCAGGCACCATGGCCAAGGTGGCTTGCGGCCCGGATGGCGCGGTGTATGCCGTGCTCACCACGGGCGAAATCTGGCAGTCGCAGGATTTTGGAAAGACATTCCCCACGCGCCTAACCTCCATTCCGCGCACCGGCATGGAAAGCGCGCGTGTGCTGCACATCAGCGTGGACGCCACATATCCGGCCGACGCGCCACGCCTGATGCTGTTTACCGATACGGGTGTCTTTGCATACGATGAAAACATGGAGCAGCTCGCCGAAATGGAACTGATTGACGCCGCAAGCTTTTACGACGCAAAAACCAAAAGCATGCAGTATTATGTCATTCGCATGGCCACCGAGGCGCAAGACCGGTTTCACACCGAAGTTGCGCACACCACAGACGGCGAGAATTTTCAGGTCATTACCGCCGGTTGCGCGGATCTGGCCAGCTCGCCGCATCGGTATAATTTTGGCTTTTTGGGCGTGCACGACACCAGCACCATCTATGTGACACTGCAACGCGGCATGAGCGAGCAGGGGTATCCTGTTGGCCCCTTTGGTGCCGTCAAGACGACGGACGGCGGCGAAACCTGGGCGCTGGTATATAACTCAGGCAGCGGCCGCCAGCCCAAAAACCTGGAAACCGGCTGGCTGGAGGACGTCTATATGCAAACATGGACGGACGCGCCCATGGGCTTTGGCGCCAGCACGCGCGACCCGGATATCTGTTACATCACCAACATGGGGGCGGTCTATCGCACCACGGACGGCGGCCAAACATGGCAACAAATCTATTGCACCTACGACCCGGAAACCAAAACCGCCACTTCCACGGGACTGGATGTGCAAAATGTCTACACCATGCGGGTAGATCCATTCAACCCCAACCGCATGTTTATGGCTTGCACGGATGTGGGCGGGTTTATTTCCGAAGATGGCGGCGAAAGCTGGATGTCCATTGTGCGCAACGGCATTGCTTGGATGAACACCTGCTATGACATGGTGTTCGACCCTGCGGTTGAGGGACGGTGCTGGTCGGTGTGGTCCNCCTGCCACGACTTGCCCTTCGCCAAGATGTTCCGCACTGACCCGGAGCTTGCGCAGTATTCCGGCGGCGTGGCATACAGCGAGGACGGCGGCGTGAATTGGACCAGCCTAACCGACTGCGGCCTACCCAAAAACGCCGTGCCCACCAGCATTATTGTTGATCCCAACAGCCCTGCGGACGCCCGCGTACTGTATACAACCGTGATGAACCAAGGCGTGTTTAAGTCCATCGATGGCGGGCAAGGTTGGCTGCCCTGCAACAATGGGTTGGAAGAACCCCGGCTGCGGGCGTGGCGGCTGACCCTTTCGCCCAATGGCCGCACCATCTACCTTATCATGACCCAGCAGGGCAGCAATGACGAGCTACCCAACGGCGGGGCGCTGTATAAAACCGCCAATGGCGGCGAACGCTGGGACAAGCTGCCCATGCCGGGCAATGTGCCGGTTTTAACCTCCATATCCATTGTCCCCGACCACCCCACGCAGATTTACGCCTCGGGCTGGGCGTATGGGAAGGGATACAGCTTGGGTGGAGGCGGCGTTTGGCTGTCGCAGGACAGCGGCAAGACCTGGCGCAATGTGTTCGATGCCAGCGTGCGCGTCGAGGGCGTCCATGTGGACAGCCGGGACAGCGAGGTGGTCTACATCGCCACCTTCGATGGCCGGGTGCTGGTGTCGCGCGACGGCACCATGACATGGAAGGAATGCGAAAAGTTTGAGTTCCAACACCCCAAGAGCGTGCTGGAGGATCCGAATGATCCTAATATGATTTATGTTACAACTTTTGGTGGGGGATTGTGGTATGGGCGTACGCCCTTTGCGCAATAGTTGAATTAAAACAACTTTTTATCGCCTAAAATATCAATTCCTAATTCTTTCGCATGAGCATTTTGTTTAAATGGATTAACTTTTTGCAATACACTATCCCGCCTAAACAAGGAGCCTGTGTTCTTAAACCAAAAGGTCGTATCGGTTTTGACGCACTGATCTCTGATTGAGAGCACCCAATCATAATTGCATTCACGCGCCGAACGGCTCGTTTCACCTCCAACGCTAACGTGTTCAATCCCGCAAAGATACTTCGATAAATCAATAGGCCCTAAGAGCGGCGCACAGGCTATAAATCTGCGTTTAATGGGAAAAGATAAGAATAAGGGTAGACGATAATCTGCCGCGTCTTGATTTTCTACTGTGCAGCCCATATTCACATGATCATATCCACTTCCCCAATCCGCAGGGAGTGATTCAAGGAAACGGTCAATCCTCTTCGTTAGAATCAAAAATTCTATATCTTGGCGCTGTTTGATCATTGTCCAAGCTTCTTTGCGCCATTCATCCGCTTCTGGAAGAAAAAAATCAGTTGCAAAGCAAGTTGCAAGAATTTTATTTCCTTTAATATTGTACTCGCCTTGTGCATTTTTCCGTATTGGCCAATCAAATTTATCCGTTTTTATGATGGTGTTTTGGCCAAATCGTTTTGCGTGCGGACCATAAAAATAGCAATTTGTACAGCCGTCGCTAAATGGATAGCACCCAGTCCAAGGTTCCCAGTTCATACTATTTTTCATCTCCAATAAATTATTTTCACGACAATTTTTATCAAATTACACACTTGCACTTGCGCGTGCTACGCCACCCGTATGTCAAGACAACGACACAAAACAAAATTTGGCAACACTATTGCTTATTGCGAATCAAATTTTTTCACACATACAGCAGTTTGCTCTACACCATCATCTCCGTCGCTGTAGGCTGATACGTATTCGGGAAGCAAAAATTCGCACATTTTCTGATTGGTTTTTGCAAGCCCGGCTTTTTCGCATGCCCGAATCGCTCTTGCATTTTTAACGGACGGCCCCATGATTATTGTATGAATACCCAGCGTTTTATGAAGATGTTTGTCTTCCGCTTCCACGACCCCCGCCATAC
>JGI994J12354_10001430_pt1 | contig 24056 bp, 25 predicted proteins | sample IntmicLarv3ML3BL_FD_12354 | JGI IMG/M metagenome (IMG submission 12354)
ATAAGTAATAAATATATCATACCAGATGTAACTAGCAATCAAGCCATTATGTTCTTACCAGCAGAAGCGATATTTGCAGAACTTAATGCCTATCATCCAGATATAATTGATTATGCATATAAAAAAAGAGTATGGATAACATCTCCAACAACCTTAATATCAACACTTACAGTTATTCAAATGATTGTTAAAAATATTGAAAGAGATAAATACACATCAATAATACATGATGAATTAAATAAACTAGGACTTGAGTTTACAAGATATAGAGATAGATGGGACCGTTTAGCTAAATCAATCGAATCAGTAAATAAAGAAGTAGAAAATGTTCACATTACAACTGAAAAAATAACCAAAAAATTTGATGCAATAAACAGTGTTGAATTAGACAAAATAGAAACAAAATAATAATATTTATAGATTATCATGCTAAAAACCAGACTAAAGAATAAAATTCAATAGGTGAAGATATGTATAGAGTTTTACTTATTATAATAGGATTTGTTCTTACAGTTATAGGATTAAGCTATATGATAATCTATTTAAATTTACTAACAATGGGATACACAGTTAAAGAATACTTTGTCTATATATTTACCAGATATGAATGCATATTCTTTTTTATAGGATATATAATATTAATAATGTCATTTTATATAAAAAGGAGAGATAAACATGCTATACATTTATGATGTCTTACTGAACTGGAATATTGAAAATAAAATATATGACTTTTATGATTGGGAACTAAGTGACAACATAGAACACATAAAAAAAATACCACTATTCTTAATTGAATCAAAAACCTTAAAAGATTTCTGCAATAGCATATTCAATATAGATAAACAATTATTAATTAAAATAAAAAACTTAACAGAATGCTATCACAACAAAAGAATTGAGAAGATTCCTTATGGAGCTATATTCACTGATGGTAAAAGTGCAGTAGCTATAGAATTTGATAGTATAGGTAAGTCGATTCACAAAAGTTGTCTTTTATTAGATGAAGAAGAAGAAGTAATAAACATATCAAGTAAACTAAATATAATAGAAATAAATTATAAAATGGAAGTTACTACAAAGAAAAACCCATATTTAACTAGAAATGATGAATTAATTAAAAATTTCTTAAAGAAAGAAATAATAGAAACATACAAGAAAAATGATATTAATAAATTAAAATATATATATATTGAATATTTTGGCAATATTACAGAATCAAATAATATAGAAGAAATATATACTAATCTTATTAATACATTAAAAGTAGGAATTAATAACAAACATAACAATATTTATAGCCTCCTAAAACTAGCTTCAAGTAAGAAATAACAACAAAATTTACATGTATAATAGATGTAAAATTTGAGTTTTTTCATCGAATATGGTACAATAACACATGTTCGTCACAAAAGGAGGATATTATGAACAGAATTTGAACTGGGTTATTAAATACATTTGTATTTAGTATAGTAGTGTTGGTATCATTTAATGATATTCCAAATCAAGGGAAAGTATATAATGATATCAAGAGTAAAACAGTGGATAAAGTTCAGGAATATAAAGAGAATATAAAGTGTAAAAAAGCTAACAGGCCATTTGAATATAATGAATGTATTAGTGTTAATTTAAAACATCTAACACATGAGAATGCTATAGAGATGACTGAATATGCAGTAGAAACTAAAGCAACAAATAATATAGAACTGGCTAAAAAAGCTATTAGTTTAGTTGAAGACCTAGAACTAAAAGAAGAATTAGTTAAAGAAATTAATAATTTAGTGCACTCAATTGAACAAAAAAGGTTGAAAGAAAATGTAGAAACATTATTAACTAATGCCATAAAAAGCAAAGACGAATTAGAAATTGCAAAAATAAATGAGTTAATTATAAAGATAGATGATGAACAATTAGTTAATAATTATACAGAAGAAGTTAATAAGTTAATAGAAGTTATTAATGAAGAGAAAAGAATTAAAGCAGAAGAAGAGGCAGCAAGAAAAGCAGAAGAAGAAAGACTTCGTATTGCAGAAATTGCAAGACAACAAGCATTGATGTCACAAGCAAGCAATAAGCCTGTTAATGGTGTAGCATCATTAGAAAAAGTTAATGGAACTATATCAGCATTCTCTCCATATTGTAATGGATGTGGTGGGTATGTAGCATCAGGAAAAGATGTTAGAAATGGTAATGTCTATTACAATGACAGTACATATGGAACAGTTAGAATAGTAGCAGGAGACAGTTCATATCCATTTGGAACAATTGTTAAATTAAACTTAAATGGTGGAACTATATATGCAGTAGTATTAGATAGAGGTAGTTCAATAGGTAAGGGACGTCATAGAATGTGGGACTTATTATTTAGTACTGAAAGAGAAGCTTATGCTTTTGGCTTAGCTTACAATGTAGAAGCAGAAATATTAAGATTAGGATTCTAATCTTTTTTCTTTTTCCAAAACAATCTTTAAATTAAAAACTCTTTATGATAAAATTATATTATGTAAGGAGAATACATTATGAATGACATGATAATTAAACAAATAAGTAGAGATTTATCTATAAATCCTAAACAAACAGAAGTAGTTTTAAGTCTTTTAAGCGAAGGTAATACAATTCCTTTTATTGCTAGATATAGAAAAGAAGCTACTGGTGCATTAGATGAAGAAATTATAAGAAAAATAAATGAAGTCTATGAATATCAAGTAAACTTATTAAAAAGAAAAGAAGATGTAATAAGATTAATTGATGAAAAAGGAATGCTTACAGAAGAGTTAAAGAGTGATATATTAAAATGTAACAAACTTGTGGATATAGAAGACTTATATCGTCCATATAAAGAAAAAAAGAAAACAAAAGCAACAGAAGCAATAGCTAATGGATTAGAACCACTTGCTAAGCTGATAATGGAATTTACTAGTAAGGACATCTATGAAGAAGCAAAAAATTATTTAAATGATAAAGTATTAACAACCGAAGATGCTATTATGGGAGCAAAATACATTATTGCTGAAATAATTAGTGATAATGCTGAATATCGTAAAGAAATTAGAAGAAGAGTTTATAGAGATGGTATACTTGTTTCTAAACTAAAGAAAAATGCTAAAGACGAAAATAAAGTCTATGAGATGTACTATGAATATGCTGAAAAAGTTAATAGAATTAAACCTCATAGAATACTTGCTGTAAACCGTGGCGAAAATGAAGATATACTTTCAGTATCAATAGATTTTGAAGTAGAAGATATCCATAAATATTTAGAAGAAAAAATAGTAAAACAAAATAATAGCATGTCATCAAAACTTGTTATTGAAGCGATTATTGACAGTTGTAAAAGATTAATATTTCCTAGTATTGAAAGAGAAATCAGAAGTGAATTAAAAGATAGTGGAGAAGTATCTGCAATAGATAACTTTGCTAAAAATGTTGAAAGTCTTCTTCTAACCCCTCCAATGAAAGAAAAAGTAGTATTAGGATTTGACCCAGCTTTTAGAACAGGATGTAAATTAGCAGTAATAGACATAACAGGTAAACCACTTGCTATTGAGGTAATTTATCCAACAGAACCTAACAATGAAATAGAAAAAAGTAAAAAGGTAGTACTTGAACTTATTGATAAATATAATATTGATATAATTGCTATTGGTAATGGAACAGCATCAAGAGAAAGTGAAGCATTTATAGTTGATGTTATAAAGGAATCTAAAAGAAAAGTAGAATATATAATTGTTAATGAAGCAGGAGCAAGTGTTTACTCAGCATCAAAACTAGCAATTAGTGAATTTCCTGATTTAACAGTTGAAAAAAGAAGTGCAATAAGTATTGGTAGAAGACTCCAAGATGCTTTATCAGAACTTGTTAAAATAGACCCCAAAAGTATTGGAGTAGGACTTTATCAACATGATGTAACACCTAAAAAACTAGATGAATCTCTAGACTTCGTTGTTAGCAAAACAGTTAACCAAGTAGGAGTTAATATTAATACGGCATCATCTTCATTGTTAAACTATGTCTCTGGCCTAAACAAAAAAGCTATAGAAGCTATAATAAAAACTAGAGATGAAAAGGGTAAGTTTATATCTAGAGCCGAAATAAAGAAAATAAAAGGTATAAGTGATAAAATATTTGAACAATCAATTGGATTTATACGTATAGTTGATGGAAGTAATCCACTAGATAAAACTGGAGTTCATCCAGAAAGCTATGATAATGCTAAAAAAGTATTAGAGACTCTAGGATTAACATTAAATGATATAGGAACACCTAAGCTAAATGATGCTATTAAAGATTTTAATATTAATGAATATTGTGAAACTTTAAGTATTGATAAATATACTTTAACTGATATAGTAGCAGATTTAGTTAAACCAAATAGGGACCCACGTGATAATATGCCTAAACCATTATTAAAAAGTGATGTTCTTCATATCGAAGATTTAAAATTAGGTGATAAACTTCAAGGAACAGTTAGAAATGTAGTAGATTTTGGAGTATTTATTGATATAGGATTACATAATGATGGACTTGCTCACATATCAAAACTTTCAAGAGAATATCTTAAACATCCATCAGATGTTGTAAGTGTAGGAGATATTGTTGATTGTTATGTTATTGATTTATCTATAGAAAAAGAAAAAGTTAGTTTAAGTTTATTAGAAGAGAGGTAGTAGTAATGAAATTAAGTATAGAAAAGTATATAAAGAAGATTGATAGAATGTTGGAAAATAAGAAAAATGTTGATTGGCATAATGTTATGCATGAACATAAAGATAAAATAGCTTTTTATCAGCATGAGAGACTTATACATTTGCTAGTAACAATGTTAGTAGCAATTCTTACTATATTGTTATTCTTATATTCTCTTGATAATATTAGCATAGGTATATTTGCCATTTTACTTATATTCGTAATGCTCTTAGTACCATATTTACTTCATTATTATTTTCTAGAAAATAATGTTCAAAAGATGTATGAGCAATATGATAAAATAAAAAAGAATATGAAATAATATATAACAAACGTTTATTATATATTATTTACATATCTATTAAAAAAGTGTTATAATATAAATGTAAGGGAACACATGATTTTGGTTGTCAGTGCTCCCTCATTGGGTTGCACTTAGTTCATTGAACTAGGTGCTTTTATATTAAATAATATACTATTTAAGTATAATTAATAAAATGATGATTACAAGTAAACAAAAAATTAATAAATATTCTTTCTCATATAATCACCTCCTCGTATTAAAAGAGGCAAGCACCGACAATCATATATTTCCTAACAGAATTATAATTCGTAACTTTATTTAATGCTAAAAAAAGATTACTCTAATCAAAGTAATCTATTTTCATTGCTTTTCTAACTTTTGCCATGTTTGTTCTAGCTTTCTCACGAGCTCTTTCTGTTCCTTCTTTAATTATTTTTTCAACCAGTTCAGGGTTCTCTTCATAATATTTTCTTCTCTCTTGAATTGGTTCTAAGAACTTAACTATATTTTTAACAAGTTCTTTTTTACAATCAACACATCCACGCTTACCAGCTTTACATTCACTAGTAATAGTTTCAACATTATCTTCACTAAATATCTTATGATAATAATAGACCATACAAACATCAGGGTCAGCTGGGTCATCTTTTGCAATCTTTTTAGTATCAGTAACTGCTTTTATAACTTTAGCTTTAATTTCATCTTCTGAATCAGCTAAATAAATTGCATTACCCAAACTTTTACCCATCTTATCATTGCCATCTAGACCTTTTATTCTAGAAGTTTCATTAACCTTATGTTCAGGCAAAGTAAATATTTCTCCATAAATACTATTAAACTTTCTAACAATCTCTCTAGTTTGCTCTATCATTGGTATCTGATCATCACCAACAGGAACTAAATCTGCATTAAATATAGTTATATCTGCAGCTTGACTAACAGGGTAACCTAAAAATCCATAAGTAATACTTTCAGCATTCTCACCAAACAAATCCTTTTTATGAGCAGCTTCAGTCTTAACAGTTGGGTTCCTAAACAACCTTGCTACAGTTACCATATTAGCATAAAAAGCAGTAAGTTCTGCAATTTCAGGTATCATTGATTGAATAAAAATAGTACTTTTATCAGGATTAATACCAACAGAAAGATTGTCTATTACAACCTCGTAAACATTTCTTCTAACCTTTTCAGGGTCACCATAATTATCAGTTAGTGCTTGAACATCAGCAACTATTATATTAGTATCATATTCATCTTGAAGTTCAACCCTTTGCTTTAATGCTCCAAAATAATGACCAATATGCAGTCTTCCAGTAGGTCTTTCGCCAGTTAATATCGTCTTTTTCATGTTTCCACATCCTTATTTATATTATTTACTAAACTTAAATCCATATATAACTAGATTCGCCATCGTTTCTTCATATTAATCACATCCATAACTAATTTTAACATAAAAAAGCTTGTTATAACAATACAACTAATGTCAAATTTGACATATATTAAATAATATGATATATTTACAATGCAATGAAGGGAAAAAGTACCAAAATTATTTATTAGAAGCGAGTTAGAATTGGTGAAAGCTAACATTAAAGATTTTGTGAAAGAACATCCCAGAGCTATCTACCGAAAAGAAATGAGTAGGCTAGGTCGTCTGTGATACGTTATAATCACTATGCTTAATAGAGCAGAAATGAAGATTATAAAATAATATTTTATAATAAATTAAGGTGGCACCACGAAACCGTATTCGTCCTTATCAATAGGATGATACGGTTTTTTTATATCCAAGAAAGGGGTGATTAGTATGGATAATGACAATAATAACGACAATTTAAACAATCAAAAAAGTGACTTTATACTAGTCACTATAAGCAAGTAGGTATAAGAATAAGAGGAAAAAATGAAAAAAGAACAGAGTGAAAAACTAAGTGTCTATGACACTGTTATTGCCACCGATTTAATTAAGAAATATTTTGAAAAACAATTGTGCACTAGGGTATCATTAACACTAGTAGCAGCACCACTATTTATAAGTACTGATAAAGGCATCCAAGATAAGTTAAGTGGAACAGAAAAAGCAGTAAGCTTCATAGCTGAAGATACTACATTTGAAATAGTCCACTCATTGGCAAAATGGAAAAGAATTGCCTTAAAAAAATACGAATTCAAAGAATCAACTGGAATAATTACTGATATGATAGCTATTAGAAAAGATGACAAAATAGATTTATTACATTCGCATCTAGTAGATCAATGGGATTGGGAGAAAATAATAAAACGTGAAACAAGAACAATAGAAACATTAAAAAGTACTGTAACAAGCATCTATAAAGCTATAAGACAAACAAGTATATATATTAAAAAAATATATCCCCATTTATCTTTAAAATTAGCAAAAACAGTCCACTTTATAACAAGCCAAGAATTAGAAGATTTATATCCTAGTGATACACCAGAAAGACGTGAATATTTAATAACAAAAAAATATGGTTCAGTATTTATTATAGGAATAGGTGACAAACTAAAATCAGGAGTCCCACATGATTCAAGAAGTCCTGATTATGATGATTGGTCATTAGATGGTGATATGTTAATATTTGATGATACAATAGGTAGACCATTAGAAATAACTTCAATGGGAATAAGAGTAGATAAAGAAACATTATTATCACAATTAGAAAAAAGTGGAAGTATGGACAGAGTAGAATGTGAATATCATCAAATGATTATAAAAGAAGAATTGCCACTAACTATAGGTGGAGGAATTGGTAAATCACGACTTTGCATGCTGTTACTTGAAAAAAGACATATTGCCCAGGTACAAGCATCTTATTGGTCATCAAAGACAATAAGTGACTGTGAAAAAGATGGTATAGTTATTTTGTAATTGACAATAATGTATATAAAATATACAATTAATTTGTAAAAAGGAGAATAAATATATGAAAAAAAAGGGTTTTACAATCATAGAACTATTAGCAGTCATAATGATTATTGGTGTAATATCATTAATAGGTATTATAGCAATAGATAGATATGTAGAAGATGCAGAGAAAGATGTTTATATTAATAACATTAAAACATTTACAAAAGCAGCTAAAGACTTATACAATTCGGATAAACTAGCTCAAGAACCAAAATTAGATGAAGTACTAATAATTCCATTTTCATTAATAGAAGTTGATAAATCAGTAGGGTATGTTTCTCCATATGGGGAATATATATTAGAGTCAAGTTATATTGCAGTAACAAGAATAAATGAAAAAAATACTTATTATATAATCGCCCTAGATGAAGGCGGAATAGGTCTAAATGGAGTTGTGGAGAAAGATTTGAGTAGAAAAGAAATATTATTTGATGAATCAAAAACTGATAAAATTAAGTCCCTTGTAGATCTTGAATATAACAGTGAGGCATACCTTATGATTAATGGTGTGAAGTATAAATATTCATCAGAACGCAACCCACACCCTGAAACTGTAAAAACGATGATATTAAAAGAAATATAATAATTAATTAAAAGGAGATAAAAATGATAGATGTAAGAGACATATATAAGGATGTTAATTCTTATATGAATAAAGAAGTAACAATACAAGGATGGATTAGAAATCACAGAAAGCAAAAAGAATTTGGTTTTATTGCTTTTAATGATGGAACAAGTTTTAATACAATCCAATTAGTATATGATGATAAACTACCTGATTTTGATGAAATCCAAAAGATTAGAATAGGTAGTTCGGTTGAAGTATTAGGAACTTTAGTAGAAAGTCCTAAAGAAGGACAAGAATTTGAAGTAGCAGTTAAATGCTTGAAATTACTAGGAGATTGTCCAGAAGACTATCCTATGCAACCAAAACAACACTCAAGAGAGTTCCTAAGAGAAATGGCTTATTTAAGACCAAGAGTAAATCTTTTTAGTGCTGCTTTTAGAGTAAGAAGCCTAGCTGCTATGGCAATACATGAATATTTTCAAAACTTAGGATATGTATATACACACGCTCCACTTATAACAGGAAATGATGGCGAAGGAGCAGGTGAAATGTTCCAAGTTACAACACTTGATTTAGAAAAAATAAGAGGAAGCAAAGAGGAAATAGATTATAAAAAAGACTTTTTTGGTAAGAAGGTAGGACTTACTGTAACAGGTCAGCTTGAAGGTGAAGCTTTTGCAATGGCATTCAAAAAGATTTATACATTTGGACCAACTTTTAGAGCAGAAAACTCTAATACCCAAAAACATGCATCAGAGTTTTGGATGATTGAACCAGAAATTGCTTTCGCAGATTTAAATCAAAATATGAATGTGATGGAAGAAATGCTTAAATATATTGTTAACTATGTTTTAGAACATGCTCCAGAAGAAATGAAATTTTTTGATAAATTTGTTGAAACTGGTTTAATTGAAAAATTAACTAAATTAGTTAATAGTAGTTTTGCTAGAGTTAGACATGAAGATGCCATAACAATATTAAGAGAAGCTGATGTTAAATGGGAATTTGAACCAAAATATGGTGAAGATATTGCAAGAGAACATGAAAAATATTTAACTGATGTTCATTTTAGGGGACCAGTATTCGTAACTGACTGGCCAAAGGAAATAAAAGCATTTTATATGAAATTAAATGAAGATGGTAAAACAGTAGCAGCAGTAGATTTAGAAGTACCAGGAGCAGGAGAGCTTATGGGTGGATCCCAAAGAGAAGAAAATGCCCAAAAACTTCTTAACCGTATGCATGAATTAGGAATGGAAGAAGAAGGTATGGAGTGGTATTTGGATTTACGCAAATATGGTGGCTGTGTCCATTCAGGATTTGGAATGGGATTTGAAAGATTACTTATATATTTAACAGGAATTGAAAATATTAGGGATGTAATACCATTCCCAAGAACACCAGGAAACTGTGAATTTTAAAAAAATGTATAAAAATCCTCTTATAGTAGAAAATACTATCAGGAGGATTTTTTATGAAGAAAAAGTTTTTAACTATAATATCCATGAGTCTAGCTTTATTATTATTTTTGGGATGCGATAACCTTATGAACACTCCAACCAAAAGAGTGGAGGAATTCTTAAATGATTATCAAACTAATGACAGCACAGTGTTAACTCAACTTGATAGCACACTTACCAATGAAATGACTTTAAATGATGCTCAACGAGATGATTATCGTGATATGATGAAAAAACAATATAAGGATTTAGTTTATACTATTAAAGATGAAACAGTAGATGGCAATAATGCCACAGTTAAAGTCGAAATAGAAGTGTATGATTACAATAAAGCCATAAAAGAAGCCGATTCTTACATCTTACTTAATCAAGCAGATTTTCTAGATGAAGAAGGAGGCATGGACAATAATAAGTTTATGGACTATAAGATTGAAAGAATGAAAGAAGTAGGAGAACGAGTTAAATACACAATAGATTTTCATTTAACTAAAAGTGATAATTCTTGGAAATTAGATGATATAACAGAAATAGATAGACAAAAGATTCATGGAATATATAGTTATTAAAAATAGACAGTTATTTATTTTTAACTGTCTATTCTTTTTATTTCTTCTTTTCTCTCATCAACTATAATCGCTTCAGGGGTACCATCACTTTTCTTTTCTTTTTTATTAAAATAAAAGATATAATTAATAATTTCAATAACTGAATAGCAAATTATAAGTAAGCCAATAATTCCCAATGATAACCCAGGAATAAAAGCAAGAAGTATTGAAAACACTATCATTAAAGCAGAAAATACAATAGCAGGAATAATATTAGAAATCTTGTTTTTAAGACTAATAGCAATAACTAATTTATTAATACCTGTATAAAGTATATAAGAGGCAACAGTAATTCTAAAAGCTGCTTCTATAATATTAAAGAATAAAATAGATAGAGCACCAAGTATTATATAAATAAATCCCTTAAATAGATTACTATTACCTGTATCCTTTTTAGCAAAAAGTCTATATATAAGTAATCTAATTAATCCATTAAGAATTAAAATACCACCAAATATATAAGCAATAATATCAATAATTCCTTCAGGGTTAGTAAATAAAATTAACCCAATTATAAAAAAGATAATAGGTAAGAATAATGATTCTTCTTTAGAAGAATCAATAATAAAGCTTCTAGTTTTCATAATACCTCCCAGTTAAACAATTATATTATATCAAAAAAGCAACAAAATTACTAAACAATATGAAAAAGTAACTTAGAGTAATAAAATGTAAATAAAAGACCAAAAAGTGTAAACAAATACAAATATATTTGCTCATTTTGAAATGCTATGCTATATTTAAAATGTAATAAATAGTAGAGAGGTAAGGATACAAGGTATGTCAAAAGATAGTAAGGGTGTAAGTACAGTTGATTTAGAAAGAATTAGAAAAGAAATAAAAATTAATGCTAATGATATCTATAAGACCCTTAAGAACTTTGATACTATTACTGATGAACATAAGGATTGCTTTATAGATGATATTGGAATTCCTTATCTAAAAAAATATGAAGCAATATCTGAAAGTTTTAATACTATTTATGAAAACATGATATCTATAAGTGATGAAGTAACAAGACTGAATTACAAATATGGTATCTTAGAAGAAGAAATTAAAGCCAAAACCACTTCATTAGCAAATAATACAAGAATGTAAGGTGATTTTGAACTTTAATATAGATTTAAAGGAGGTGAAGAAATGGGAACACTTAATGTTGGAGTAAGCACTAAAGGTAATGCAACAGCACAGCAAACATTTAAAAAGTTAATTGTAACAGATGCTGTAAAAGTAATAAAAGGTAAAAAATATGATGATGTAATTAATAAAATAAAAACAGCATGGATTGGTGAAGATGCAGATATATTTGTAGCTAACTTTAAAAAAACAGTTAATAATATTTGCACTGATTTAGAAGTATATCATAAACAAATAGCTGATGTAATGAATATGACTGAAAGTGAGTTTAAAACTTTCCGCTCTAAACATGTAGCAGCTGAATAAAAAAATGAAAGGAGATGAAATAAATGGCTGAAGAACAAGTACCAAAGGACACAGTAGCAGCAACAACTTCAGTAAATTCTAATGGTTTTAAAGGTATTAATACTGGAGAAGCTTTACTTAAAGCTCAACAAGCAGTTCAAGCATATGCTCTAGAAATTGAAAATTATTTTTCAAAGTCTAAGAAGGATATCAGAGCATCAATAGCAGCTGGATTTGTTGGAGAATACACATCACAAATGGACATGTATGTTCAAGGAATAGTAGATGCGGCAGCAAACACTGTTACTAAAATAAAAGAGTATGAAGGCAAATTAGATACAGTTAGAAAAAATTATATTGCTGAAGATGCCAATGCAAAAACTTCTATAAAAAATAGCGGAGTTACTGCTACAACAGCTACAGTAAAATAACAAGTAAACAGCATTGAAATGAGTAGGATAAAGAAATGTTAATAGTTATATTAACATTTTTATCTATATGGAGAATATATGAGTATAAATATTAATAAAACTGACATAGCACAATATAGAAAACTAATAGATGATTTGCAATTAATTTGTAATTATATTGAAGAAGGAAGCTCTAATTTAGATATATCTAAAAATAATTTGTTGAAAATATATAGCATAAATGATGAATCTGGAGGAGATGAAAACCTTAAAAATACTTACAAATCCATTGTAGATATAAAATCTTATCTAACTAGCACAGTTATTCCTGAAATAGAAAAAGAACTGTCTACATTAACATCAAATCCAATATAAATGTATAGGAGTGATTTATGGTGTATATAAAGAAAGACACAAAAAGACTAACAGAATATATAAAAAAAATGAATGATAATATTTCTAAATGCAATGTTGAGTTAGATGCTCTTTTTCAGAAATTTAATTCAATAAAAGATTATTGGGTTGGTGAAGATGCTAATTTATTCCTTATGCAGATAAAAAAAGAACAAAAAATCTATATTGATTATATTAGCAGCATTACTAATTATACCAACTCATTAATTAAAATGAATACTGAGTTAGAAACAACAATAGCAAGCATTAAGAAAGTAGAACAGGTGAAGCTATGACTCAAATAATTATAAATTCAACAGATTCTAAAAATGAAGTCATAGAAAAAATATCACTATGTGCTTCAAAATTAGAAAGTGCATCTAGAGAAGCAAATATGCTAATAATTCCATCTAGTTTTCGCTATTACAGTTATTTATCCCAATTACGTTCTATATTATCTGAACATGCAAAATCATGTGAATTATCAATTGGAACAATTAATGGACAAATTGCAAAGTGGGAGGATACAAAGAACAGGATACTTAATGATTGTAATAAGCTAAGTATTCCTCTAGTTAAGCCAAGAAATAATATAATAAAATAAAATATATACTAAATAAATATGTATATATTTTTTTCTTATACAAAATACCATGCAATTCCATATCAGAACATTTATACACTAATAACAATCATAAATAAAAGAAAAGAGCATTGAATAACATCAATACTCATAGTAATATCAATTTAGTACCATTAACTATATTAGAATCTTTAATACTTAATGCTGGGTCAAAAGCTTGACCAGTTTTTTTATTATATAGAAGGGTATTAGATTTAGATTGATAACTACCATCAGAAAGTTCATTAACAGCTCTCTCAAGTAGTTTAATTACTGTCTTAACACTTTTATTGTTTGGAATAAAAATATCATATTTTTCTTCAATCATTGGTACATATACCTCAGTAAGTATCTTTCTCATAAACCACCTCAACCTTCTATAGAAGATTCATCTTCATCATATAATAACTTTAATAGATTAAGTTCACCATTTTTAATAAAATAAGCATAATTATTTCCCATTTCATTTTGAATATCTCTAGAACCAGCAGTTGTCCTAACAGTCATCTGATCATCAAGTCCACGACCAATCCATAAAACATTATTAAGTTTCACATATTTACTAAACCAACTTTCATAATCAAGATCTTTAACATTGTTAAGAGAATCAATAAATACTAAAGACATCTTACTCAAGGTAGCAATTCTATCAATTAGTTCTTCAAACCTATTAACATTTTCTTCAGATAAACTCTCCTTAAATGTTTTAGCATCAGTTATAAAACAAATAACATCTTGAAAATTATTCAATGAACTCTCATCACTTTCTTCTGCCATTTTTGCCATAATTTTATCAGTATAATTATAAAGTGAATTAAAAACATTATCAAAGTTACTATTAAAATAAGAATTATTATTAAAACCACTTTTACTATAAAGATTAGCAGCATCTATCACAAATGCAAACACTCCACTTAAAGAACTCACTTGCTTAATAAACAATGGAACAAAATGCTCAAAATTATTAATATCTTCACTAACAAACAAGTAACCTTTATTAGCTTTAAAATCCATAACTATATTGGACAATTTATTAGTATCAATACCAATAGGCACAGAAGTCAAATCTTTTAAATTAGGTTTCAATATATCTAAAGTAACAACCTTAGGTAAAACTGGTATTCTAATAGCCTGAGTAGGGTATAGTTCATTTAACTTCTTAGATAAAGCTGAAATAGTTTCATTTAGTCTTGAAGCATCTTCACAAATGGAAGCAGTTTGAAACTCATAAACAGCATCTCTAGTAATTAAACCTCTACCAAGAAATTTTGCAGGTTCCATATTTCTAGCACCAGGTAGTAAAAATTGATAATCACCTGTATCTGTTAGTCTCAAAACTATTTCTGTTTTAAAATTTTGTCTTAATCTGTACCTAAATCCAGTAGAAGTTGTAGAAGTTAATATAAATGTAATCCCAAATTTAGTACATTCCCTTGTATAAGAAATAAGTAAATCTTCAAAGTCTCCATAAACATCTGAAAAAGCTTCAAAATTATTTAAGACAACTACAATAGCAGGTAAAGTAGAACCACTATTTTTACAATAATCATTATAGCTACCATTATATTCACTAAACAATTTTTTTCTTTGAGTAATCTCTTGCTTAACAAACTTAAACAAATTATTTAACTTCTCAGCATCATCAAGTAAAATAATATCTCCAACATGAGGAATATTTTTAAATACTTTAAGTGCCTCAGCTCCAAAATCAATTATATAAAAGTTTACTTCACTAATAGTATAATTTGCCACAGCAGAATAAATTAAAGTTGTAAGTAAATGTTCTTTACCAGCACCTGCAACACCATATATTGCTATATTACCTTCATCAATTAATGGAATAGTTAAAATATTTTGTTTTTGTTTACTAGGAATATCATACTCACCAATTACCACATTGACATTGAAGTTTTCTTTTCTAAAATTATACTTTTGATATAATCTCATTAAATTAATATAAGAAGGTATAGTATCTAACCAAAGAGGAATAGCTTCAATATTAGATTCTTTAGCCATACTACTTAAATATGCAACTATATTTGTTAATTCATCCCCCTTAGATACTACCATCTCATTTTTCTTTTCAGTATCAATACTTTTAACTGTATAACCAGTATTATCTACAAAAGATATAGAAGTATCAACATTCTTTTTAATTTTATCAGATTCTAGATACTGTACACCACACCATGCAGACTGTCCTAATTTAAATAATTCATTATAACCAACTTGTAAATAAAATCTTCCTACTTCTTTTAAGCTAGCAGCATCTTCTCTTTTAAGCATATCCAAGCTATCAGAACGTTCTTGAACCTTCAGACAAACTCTAAACTTTGAATTACTCCATATTTGCTCATTAACAACACCACTTGGCTTTTGAGTAGCAAGAATTAAGTGAACTCCTAAACTACGCCCAATACGAGCAATGCTCATAAGATTTGCCATAAACTCAGGTTGTTGTGTTTTAAGTTCAGCAAACTCATCACTAATTATAAATAAGTGAGGTAGGGGAATATCAACTTTTTTCTCCCTATAAAATCTTTGATATTTATAAATATCAAGTGTACTTTCATTAAATTTTTCTCTTGTTTGATTAAATAATTCCTGTCTTCTTTTAAGTTCACTTTCAATAGATGCAACAGAACGATTCATCTCACTTTTATCTAAGTTTGTAATAGTACCAACTAAGTGAGGAAGCTTAACACCAGTTTCTTTATTGAAAAATGCCCCAGCAAGTCCGCCACCTTTATAATCAATAATAACAAAAGTTACTTCATCAGGACAGAAGTTTATAGCAAGTGATAATATAAATGTAACAATAAACTCACTCTTACCAGAACCAGTCATACCTGCTATTAGTCCATGCGGTCCATGAAATTTTTCATGCAAATCTAGTTTAAAATGCTCTCCAGTTTCATCAACACCAACAGGAACTCCAAGGCTTATTGAAGGATTATTCTTTTGCCATTTGTTTAATATATTTAATTGATTAATATTACCAACTTGAAACATCTCCAAAAATCCAATAGTATTTGGTAATTCTATAGCTTTCTCAAGCTTAATAGTAATATTTGCCAATTTTTCATAGCAAGCATTTAAGTCAATTCCTTCTTTATTAATAGGTTGAAACACTCTTTGTTTCTCAGCAACTAAATCGTTTTCAAATATTCCACAAGATGTCTTATCAACACTAACAAAAGTAAAACATTCATTTGGAACCTCTGAAAGCTTATCATTATGAAACAAAACACTAAATCCAAGATTAGTTTTATGGCTCAAAATCTTTTTAACAATTTCACTATTTCTAGCAGCTTTAAGATCATCAACAATTATTACATAATAAGGCGAGCAACTCTTATAAAATTCTTTTTCCTGAGTAGTTTTATTTTCTAATCTTTCTGCAAACTCAACCTCCAAATAGTTAGATATCTGCTTTATTTCATCAGCAGTAGTTCCATAGAACCTATTTGTATTTGAATTATTCCATATATGTGGCAATGTCTTAATATATTCCCAATTTTTACTTTTCTCTTCTGAAGTCATTAAAACTATCTTAACATCTTCATAACTTTGAAAAGTCATTATTTGAAACAATAATAAATCAATAAAATCTCTACCATAATCATAATTACTAGCAATTATCGAAGCAATAAACTTTTCAGTTAATGACATTGTAACAGGAACATTAGTTATTTCATTTAAATGCTTAAATGTATTTTTAACATATTCGAGTAAGTTATCATCAAATAAACGAAAATGTTCGTCTGGTAACTTAATATCTATTTGTGGAGTTTCATTACCAGTACCAAGACGAATTCTTAAAAAATCATCATGATCAGATTTTCTTTCCCATAAATTTCTTTTTCTATTTAATATAATTGCTTGGCACTCATCAAGAGGAATATTATTTTCTATTAAAATATTTCGCTGTATATTTATAATATTTTTAACATTAGCAGCATTCTTGTCAATATATTGTGTATATCTTGTCTGCCTTAGTTTTTCTTTCTTTTTCTCCAAGCTTTTCTGAAATCTATTATTTATACTTGGCCATACTATTGACATAGTAAGCATAGATACACCCATACTTAGTGCCATAACAGCATTGAGCATATTGCCACCAGACCTTAATTCATTAATAGCAACAACAATAGATATCATAGAAACAAGTGACATTATTATCATTGGACCTACGGTTGCAATAACAGAAGTTGGCGTCTCCATTTGTTGTTCTGGTGGTGGGTCGATTGTAATAGATTCAGGTTTAATAATGGTTCTAAACCTAGGTGACCTATAAAAATAATCATTATTATTTTCTTCAAGTAATTCTTCATTAATATTAACATCAATATTATCAATGTTAGGCAACTGTTTAATAAACAAAATCATTGGATTAACAGACATAAGATTATTTGGATTATTAATAACAAAAAAACTACCCATGTATATAATCTTTAATCCTAATATAAATATTATATCGCCGCATTTTAATACTGAAGATAAAATAAGTTCCTTATTTAAATACACCTGACTTGCTTCATGAGCAGATTGAATATACCAGTAACTGTCTTTATACACTAATGTAGCTTCCATATCCCTAAATATAGGGATATTATAATTAATCCCATTACCAATCGCTTTACCAATTGTAATAGAAGAACTATTTTTTATCTCATATGGATTATAAGAATTATCATATCGCAAACAACAATAAAGAACAATGAACTCTTTAGTTTCATCTATATATATTTTATAAAAAGAATTAGGTGTTAATATCTCATTTTCAACAAAAGATTTTGACATAACTTTATCACAAATCTTAACATCAGAATTACTATTTATTTGCCATCTATTGTTTAATGAAGTTACACTAACTAAACTTCTTTTTTCATTATTTTTATCAACATCAAAAAGCCAATAACTTCCATTTATTGTTAAGGGTAAAACAAAACTCTCAATTTTCCCATTTTTCATTATATATATTATCATAATATACACGTCCCACATTATTCTTTTTCTATCATATAAAGGATACCATGATTATTAAATTATTACAATAAATTGTTTAACACTTATTCCTGTTTTTATTAATATTCTCTAGTAAAATTAAAATGACATAAAACTATTAAAAAGCATCCCAAAGTACCCATTTTTATTAAGTATTGAGGATATATTAATAAACGTGATATAATCAAAATAGTAAAGACACGGAGTATTGGAGGCAAAAGTGAAAAAAGTAAGTGTAATAGTGCCTGTGTATGGAGTTGAAAAATATATTCAAAAATGTTTAGATTCTCTAGTTAATCAAACCTTAGAAGATATAGAAATAATAGTTATTAATGATGGAACTAAAGATAACTCTCAAATAATTATTGATGATTTTAAAAAAGAATATCCTAAGAAAATCATTTCTATTATAAAAGAAAATGAAGGTCAAGCAATTGCTAGAAATATTGGAACAAGTATGGCAACAGGTGAATACATAATGTATGTTGATAGTGATGATTGGGTAGATTATACTATGTTAGAAAAAATGTATAACAACGCAAAAAAGACAAAAGCAGATATTGTTATATGCGACCACTACCAAGTGATTAATGATAAACTAAAATATATACTAGGAATAAATATAAATGCTTCACAAAGTATTGATAAAAGTTTTTTAGTTTCAGCTTCATCAATAACCTGTGCAAAATTATTTAGAAAGAAACATCTAGAAAAATCTAAATTAAAATTCCTTGAACACCATGTTTATGAAGATATTGCCACAGTTCCTGCCCATATTATTTTTACTTCATCTATATCGCATGTTAATGAACCACTATATTACTATCTAATCAGAGAAGGTTCAACTATGAATCAAATCACTTACAATAAAAAATTAGAAGATATATTCGATTCCATGGATAATATAATAACTATATTCCAAAAATACAATAAAGATAAAAAATATATAGAAGAATTAGAATATTTATACATAATCCATTTGCTGCATGAAGCAACATTGAGGTTTATAAAGTTTGATAATTATAGAGTTAATATTAATAAAATTATAGCAATAATGAAGAAAAAGTTCCCTAATTGGTCTAAAAATAAGTACTATAAAAAAGAAAACATTAAGTATAAAATAATATGTAGATTAGTAATGATGAATCAAATAAAATTAGTGAAGATGTTAATTAAGGGATAATTCAAAGCAAAGAATACTCTTTTGCTAGAAACTTTCATCTTTTATTTTCAGCATAAAGGTTGAGATGGCAAGCTTAACTGTGATATAATAAATATGTAAAAATAAATGAATTCAAGCAATGCTTATATAAAAAATCAAGTGTAACAGTCCACATATAAAGTTTTACTTATATTTTTAATAATTGATACATTTACTTTAACAAATCATGTTATGTATAAATTAGTGGTAAATATATATATTAGTTTTATATATAGGTATGTTATAAGAAATATATATTCTAGGGAGAAAAGATATGAAGAAAATAAGTATAATTGTTCCAGTTTATAATGTTGAAAAATATTTAAGCAAATGCATAAAGAGCTTTTCGGAACAAACAATATCTGATATAGAATTTATCTTTGTTAATGATGGATCAACTGATAAGTCAGGAGAAATTTTAGATGAATCAGCAAAAGAAAATAAAAGCTTCAAAATTATTCATAAAAAAAATGGTGGAGTATCAGATGCTCGTAATGAAGGTTTGAAACATGCAAAAGGTGAATATATTGGCTTTGTCGATCCTGATGATTGGGTAGAAAAAGATATGTTTTTAAAAATGTACAATAAAGCAAAAGAAGGAGACTATGATATTGTTTCTTGTGATGTTAATGCAGTTTATCCCAATTATGACAAATATATAGATTCAGGTATTAGTGATGATGCTAGTATTAATAAATTACTCGTTAATGCCTATGCTGTTATTTGGAATAAAATTTATAAAAGAGAACTATTAAAAGGAATTACTTTCAAAAAGGGATATATATTTGAAGATGTTTTGTTTACATTTCAAGTTTATCCAAGAGTAAAAAAAGTAGGAGCAATAAAAGAAGCTTTATATAATTATTTACAAAGAGATGGCTCATATACATACACATATAATGAAAAATTATATCAAGCAATTGAAGTTAATGATGAAATCATAAAGTTCTATAAAAAGAATGGTTATTATAATAAGTATTATGCCGAAATAGAATATGCATATACAAGATATTTATTTGCAACATTCATAAAAAGAATTGCTAAAACCAAGAATTTTAAAGAATTAAAACGTGGAGCAAAATATGTTAAATCAAAAGTTAATGCAACTTTTCCTAAATACAAAAAGAATAAATATTTAAAGAATAGAACTTTTAAAAATATTTATATTAAGCACTTTTCAATTCCTGCAGCATATTTTGTCTACTTTATTGAAAAAAATAGAATGAATTAGAAAGGTGATTTAATCATCTTTTTTAATTTTGATAACATACAATTGAAATTTCATAAGTACATAATTCGCCAACTTACTCATATAATTTTCTAGGTGACTTTATGAAAAAAATAATTCTTATGCTTGTAGTAATATTGCTTCCAATAAATGTATTAGCATTAGCTGATTCAGCATCAGCAAACATTTTAATGGATATAGATAGTGGCAGAATACTCTATTCTAAAAACATGAATGATAAAAGATTAATAGCAAGTATCACAAAAATAATGACCTCAGTTCTTGCAATAGAAAATGCTAATGTAAATGATATAGTAACTGTAGGGGAAGAAGTACTTACCATGTATGGGTCAAATATTTATATAGAACTAGGTGAAAAAATAACTTTAAAAAATCTTTTATATGGACTTATGTTAAGAAGTGGTAACGATTCAGCAATAGTTATAGCTGCCTATGTAGGTAAGAGTGAAGAACAGTTTATTAAAATGATGAATAAAAAAGCAAAAGAACTAGGCATGACTAACACAATATTTAATAATAGTCATGGACTTGATGAAGTAACTCAGAACTATTCAACAGCTAAAGATATGGCACTATTATCAAGATATGCTATGTCACTACCACTATATAGAGAAATAGTTAGTACTAAAAACTATAGCACCCAAAGTGATAAAAAAAGTTATCAATGGATAAATCGCAACAAACTATTAACTCTTTATGAATATGCAACAGGTGGCAAAACAGGATACACTCCTTCAGCAGGTAGAACTTTAGTAACAACTGCTTCGAAAGATAAATTAAACCTAACATCAGTGACCCTAAATGACCCTAATGAATATAATTCCCATATGGAACTTTATGAATATGGTTTTACCAATTATAAAAGATACCTAGTGTTAGATAAAAATGATTTTAGCATAGATGAAAATTTTTACAATGAAAAAATATTTATAGATAAGTCCTTTTACTACCCATTTACAGAAGAAGAATCAGAACGCATTAAAGTATTAGTTTCAATAATAACAACAGAAGAATATAAAGATAATGATGTAATAGGGGATGTTACAGTATTTCTAGATGAAGAAGAACTATATAAAGATAATATTTATATTAAAAAGAAAAAAGGATTAAGTACCTATCAAAAAATACATAAGTTTTTTGTAGAGCTATTTGGTGGTACTTATGATTAATAAAATATGGGCTATGTTTATTATAATAGGGCTGGCTTTTTCTATATTGACTGGAAATACAGAACTAATTAATAATGAAATAATTAGTTATCCTATGGAGATATTTAAAGTCTTTATTGGATTTTTTCCACTTATGGTAATATGGAGTGGAATTATGAATATAGCTCGTGATGCAGGGGTTTTAAAGAAAATGGCAAAATTAATGCAACCAATATTCAAAATAATATTTCCAGATGTTCCAAGCAATCATGAATCATTAAGTTACATTGCTAGTAATATAACAATTAATATGTTAGGTATTCATAATGCTTCAACTCCTTTTGGACTAAAAGCCATGAAATCACTAAATGAATTAAATAAGGAACATGAAGTAGCAACAAGATCAATGATAACATTCCTTGTACTAAATACCAGTGGTGTAACAATAATAGCAACAGACATTATTGCTATTAGGAGTATGTATGGAGCAGCAAACCCAACAGCTATATTAGTAACAACAATAATAGCAACAGTTATATCTCTAATTTTTTCACTTACAATTGATAAAATATTTTATAATATTAGGAGGAAAAAATGAATTTAATAACTATTTCTAATATGTTAATACCAATAATTATGTTATCAATAATTTTCTATGCCCTAAAAAAGAAAGTTCTCATCTATGATAGTTTTGTAAATGGTGCCAAGGAAGGTTTAGAGTTAGGATTATCCATACTACCTAATTTAATTGCCATGCTATTTGCTACTAATATTTTATTAAAAAGTGGAATAATAGATAATGTTTTTATTTTATTAAAACCTGTATTAACTATTCTAAAAGTACCTATAGAAGTATTACCTATGGCATTAATAAGACCAATATCAGGAAATGCTAGTTTTGCCATAATGATTGATTTAATTAGAACTCATGGAGTGGATTCTTTTATTGGAAGAATTGCTGCAACTATGCAAGGAGCAACAGATACAACAATTTATGTTATTGCTTTATATTTTGGAAGTATTGGTATTAAGAAAACAAAATATGCATTACCAGTAGGTCTATTAACAGATTTATTTGCCATAATTATAAGTATAGTACTTGTAACTATAATATTTGGTAATTAAATATCAAAAACGTTTTTCTAGCTTAAACACCAAAAATGTGTTATCATGTATGAAGAAAGAAAAGGCATGGTGTTTTATGGAACGTTTGCAAAAAGTTATTGCTAATAGTGGTGTATCATCAAGAAGAAAAGCTGAAGATATGATAAAAGAGGGTAGAGTTAAAGTTAATGGTTCTACTATTTTAGAAATGGGATATAAAGTTAATCCTAATGACTTGATAGAAGTAGATGGTGTATCCCTTGCTTCATCAGAAAAAGTTTACTATCTTTTAAATAAACCACGTGGAGTAGTAACTACTACTAAAGATGAACATAATCGCAAAACAGTAGTAGATTTAATAGAAACTGGTGTGCGTATTTATCCAGTTGGAAGATTAGATTATGATACAACAGGATTAATACTATTAACAAACGATGGTGAGTTTGCCAATTATATAATGCATCCTAAAAATGAAATAGAAAAAGTATATATTGCTAAAATAAAAGGAGTACTGTCTCCTGCTAATCACATGGCATTAAAAAAAGGTGTAATTATCGATGGAATCAAAACTGCACCAGCAAAAGTTAAAATAAGGAAAGAAAATAGAAAAGAAAACACATCTATTGTTGAACTCATTATTCATGAAGGTAAAAATCATCAAGTTAAAAAAATGTTTGAAGCCATTGGATTTGAAGTACTAAAGCTAAAAAGAGAAAGACTAGGATTCCTTAATTTGATTGGTTTAAAATCAGGAGAATATAGAGCACTTACTCCAAAAGAAGTAAAAAAACTTTATGTATTAGGTACTCAAAAATAAAAAACATTTCAGTTTATTCTGAAATGTTTTATTATCCAACCAAAAAGGTTGGATATAAAACCACCTGCTAAGCAGGTGAGAATAATAAAGAGCGGAGCCCATCAGAAGACATAAAATCCTCCCTTTGATAC
>JGI994J12354_10001431_pt1 | contig 24051 bp, 14 predicted proteins | sample IntmicLarv3ML3BL_FD_12354 | JGI IMG/M metagenome (IMG submission 12354)
AAATAGTCACTTGGCCATATTCGTTTCATTAAGTGCGGTTATGACTGCTATACACATCTTTCTAATGAGTAGTCGCATCTAGTAGCCATCATTTTAGAGCAATTTATTCTTTCCTCAATTTCATTAGTTACTAATCACTAAAAGAATACTTGTTCTCTAGACATTATGTAGCTACAAGGCTATTTTGAATATCTATTTTGTAAATAGACTTTCGCTTCCTATTTACATTAAGAAGAGCAATCATTTTGTCGCTTTTCCTTTTCTAGTAACTTTTTAACCAAGATTGCGCTAAAATATGCAACAAAAAAGACTATGTCTCTCTGATAGTTTCTCGCACAATGAATCTTCTACTTTCCTAGCTCGTTCTTCCTTCCGTCTTTCCAGTTCTGTTATTTTGTCATTTGCCTCAGTTTATTGCCTGATTCTTTGTTTTTATGACTTGATAATACGCTATTATTGCGCAAATGCTTATTCTTACTCTTATATTAGCATATGAGAAGCAAGTTCTTTCTAAGGTTTTTTCTCTCCGTTTATGTATTTCTTGAACAACTAACCATAAACTACTCAACCATCTGAATAGATTTTGCTACATCCCACTACAGTAGACAAATTTATTGCAATTTTCCTCTTTTCCAGTTTCACGCAAAAACGCCTGCTTTTTTGCACTTTTTGTTCCCATATGCTTTTAGTGTGCTCTTGCATTTGTTTACCCTGTTTTCTCGTGTTTACTCACTTGAAGACACATAATGAAGCATCATTAACGCATGCTCCTCTTTATTTTAAACTTCCTCTTTTTCACCATATTCAACAATAAGAACTTACAGGTTTCTTTGTGTGCCCTAAGAAGCTTCTTCATTCATATGCTTTTTTGAATAGTTCATTAGCCTTATTTGATAGGCTTCATTCTTTTTTGATTTTCTTCCTTTTTCTTTCTTTCCTTTTTTCTTTTATAATTAGTTGTATCAGGAACTGTTATTTACAAGCGTATGTTTAAATGATTACGTTCTGGTATCTTAATTGCCGCAACTACCTTGGCATAGCAAAACATTACAGCGATTTTAGAAACTTCGCTGGTTTTTGATGTATACCTTTCTCTGCACACTTTCTTAATAATGGTGCTTACTATTATAAGCTTCTTCTTCAAACTGTTTCTGAAGTTCGAGATCCTATCACCAACCATCACGTTCGTTCAACAGAGGGTTTCTTGCTCAAAACACCTTTAAATAAGCGTATATTGATAACTTTAGTTGCTTTTTCCATCTAACATTCTGCTATCTAGCAAGGCAATTTGCACGCTATGTTGCTGATACGGCCCTAACAGATAGTAACTTCTTCTGTTAGTAGAACAACATGTCTTCATACCATTACGAGTAAAATATTGTAGTAATATGCATTTGTTTTAGAATCCACAAAAACTGGCTTCTTCCCTAGGCTTGTTAACAACACCAGGCAAGTAATTATACCCCACCCTCAATATAATCTGAGGTTATGCAAATGCCATTTTATTGTTGATAGAGCTATTACCTTTTAGGAATTAACAACATACTCTTAATATATATTCTTGATATGGATTGAAAAAGCAACTGCACAATTTCCTTCAATTGCTGCGCCTGTTCTTAAACTATGCTGCAGTTTTTCACCACCGTTCTTCATTACCACTGCAGATGTTAAGAAGCATTCTATTTGTCAGGATAAATCCTTCCCACATTTAGGTGCAAAGTTTGATAATGTCTGCTATCCATGAAACACTAGCTTTCATTATTTTTCGCCAAAGTTCAAACAGCCAACAATTGCTTGATCGCTTATTTTTTAAACTGGTTTCTTCCAGTTGTTGAAGTAGACAGAGTTATGAAATTCGTTTTTAAGCGTTTAAACACACACAACCAATTTCTTAATCACTTGTCACTTTTCACTTAACGCATTGGTTTGTTCTGCATTCATCGCCCCTTAACTTACATTTAATGCCATCGCTGAGATATTGATAAGAGTATTTTTGTATTGCGACCTTATGTCTAATGCGCCTCTTTCTTATAAACCTAACAGAAAAGTTATTTCACCCCTTAAAAAGCCTCTTGGTAATATATTTGAAAGCAAAAGACTATTTTAGGTTGTCTATTTTAATAATAGACTTATTTTGCTATGCATAAGGTAAATTACATATCTTCATTACATTTCATACGGGTTTGTATCATTTTAGTTAAAAATATACTAAAATAGACAAATTTGAACACTAACCCTTTTACAGTGTTTTTCGTGGAATTATTAACTACTTATAATTCATCCAATTTGCTCGCTACCACTTTGGTGCTCTAAATAACAGTTTCCTTGCTTATTGCCTAATTACGCACGTTTTAGCTCCGTCTAACATGCAAGCAGTCATCTTCTGCGTATACTTATTCGACTTACTAGCACATTGCGCTTCCCTTTTGCAGGCTCTTTTCCCATGAAGCTTTTGCCATACATTTAAATAGCTTCCAAAAACAAGTTTACTAGTTTTTCATTGTTTTGATTCCAGCACATAATCCTGGCAGTTTTCGTTTTTTCTTAAATTTTAGTTTTCATGCAGAAATGCTTCTTTTTTTGCAAATTCATATTTTTGTGTTTTTGATGCTGAAAACTCTTTCTGTTTGGATTTTTCCGAATTTCCGTGTTGCTAACATACTACTATACTTGATTTCAGTGCACCGTTTCTGGCACGCTTTATTTTCATGTTTCTCTTCCAGTGAAGTGCAGGCTGACAGTCCTTTTTAGTAAGCATCCTCTTCAACCTTATTTCTACATAGATGAGAAGTATTCTTGGGGACTATATTTATGCAAGCTTAACTATCATTCACTCTACCTACTCTTGGTCGTTCTATTTCTTACAACACTCAATATTTTTTCTTCTTTCAAATTCACGTGTTACTTATACCACCAAGTACCCCTAAAAGACTATTCATTTTTGTTGCGCCGTGACGATTTTCTAAGAGCTTTTTGATTAATTTGATGAAGCGACTTGATATCTCGAGAGTGACTGCTTATTTGTTTCTGAACATATAGTGGCTCCTTTTAATTTATCGTAACAAGACTTATCATTCTTCTTTCTTCGTAAAGCGATCAGTTGTTACAAAAGCATGTTCACTTAGACGTGCAAATGCGCCGAAACACCTTTAAATAGCCACTATTTGATGATTTACCCCATTTTATAACCTTAATTAAACTACAAAGAAATGTTACATAATTATTGATCAAACAATCCTGTCGATATTTAAGCTGAGTGGCAAAGCAGTAACTTTGCCCATACTAAATAGCCCTGCGTATCAAAGTAAATAGAAAAATACATATATCCAATCACTCATTTTAACCAGTTAAATAACTGTTTGCTCTTACTTTACTATTATTGCTTATTTATGGCATAAAGATAATGTTCATTGCATTACTTCAATCGTATTAATGGCTATTGTTCGTATCCTGACTCTTATCCTATGTAAGCCTTGTACCTTCTTCTTTTTCTTTACAAAGAATGCCTCTGTTATTTTCAGTCCCAATGAATTGAAGGGTAGGGGACCTTGTTCTATTTATCATTTCAATATCTGTTGCTTGTAATGCTTTTGACCTTCACCCACATTTGTAAAACTGGAAGCTCATGTTTTAGTTCTTCCTGGGTTAGACAAAGGTACTCCACCCAATTATGTTGTTAACTCTTTTTTGAATCTTCACAATTTCTAGTGCTTTCGGTTTTCCTTTGATTTCTTCTAAAAACTAGGCTGATTTCTTCCTTATTTCCTCTCCACTCATCACTATCATATCTTACGACTGATAACAAAAGATCCTTTCTTCCTTACCCATCCTATTGTGTGAATTATGCACCCTTTACATATGTTTGGTATTTTGAATCACTATTTCCTAAACGTTTCTCACTTTACTACATGCGATTATTATCCAGGATAACTACATACTATTACCTAACCGCTCTTAACAGCCTTCATTTTCAAGCGCTTTCCTACTGTTATAACAATCTCAATTTCTTATCAATGAATGAATGCTTGTTCTTTTGATCCAATGATGGCGGAATGCTATTTTGATTATCTATTTTATCAATAGACTTTCATTTATCATTTACTGGGGGGTATTCTCTGCTTTTTTACTCTTTTTTCTCTATTAGTTACTTTTTAGTTATAATTGTGTTGAAATATACAATTTGAAAGACTATAGCGCTATGACAGTTTATTTAGCGTCTAATCTCACGGTTGTATGATTCATTATTAATTATTGCTTGTTTAGTATGATTATTCTGCAATTATCTCATTTTATTGCTAGATTCTATGATATTATGGCTTTCTAATGTGCATTTACTTTACCTACTACTCATTACTTCCTCTTTACCAGCATAATAGGTGCAGGCTTTTTTATCATATTTTCGTCTTATTTATTAATTCATATATTTACCAATATTATGCTTCTCTGGCATCGCTTTAGTTTATTGCACACTTTATTGCCGCAGTTCAATTTTTTACACTTTCTGCGTTTTTCTACTTTGACTCGAAAATACTTATTTTTTTGCACTTACTGTTCTCTTGTGATTTTCATGTTCACACACATTTATCATCGCAGTTTTCTGTTGTTTATAGTCATGAAACATACATTGCAATACTTCTTGTTGGTCCTTTTTAGGTCTCCTTTGTTTTCATTACTTCCAATGAGTGATGTAGCAACTGAGTCCCTTTTGATCTGTATTTCCCCAGAACTCATTTCTTCATCTCCATTGTTTTTTTGGAGCAAGTTTTTTCTTTGTTTGCCACTTTTATTTGAGCCAGTTAAATCGCTTCACTTCAACGTCATGAAATCTATCATTCTTCTTTAACCCCCGTGTTGATAATACGCGACTTGCTCCAAACCTCGGCGTTGAAAGTTTTTGCTGTTATTGTGATCTTCTCTCTTCTTTATGTTATTGAAAGCGCATGTGCTTATTGTATAGCGTAGTGCCTGGGAGGGTATGTGGGCGTAACTCCCTTTTTGCCAGCAGCATAATTATTATTTCTTTCTTCATATCCTTATGTACTTATTGGCTCAGCTAGTAATCAGTTGATTACTCTCCCTTCATGTGTTGCGCTGCAAAAAGCCTTTAAAATAAGGGTAATTGTGCCTTCTTTGCTCATGCGAACCCATTCCAGTCTACCTTTTTGCAGTAAGGGGTTACCTATAATTCCAAACTCTTACAACTATACACGTCTTTCTCAATACTTCATTAAAGTTAATTATCAGAACAGTTTGCTCGCTCCTCTAGTGTCCACTCCGATGTTACCAGCAACAACTCCCAATAATAACTATGCTAGTTTAATAGGAACTTTTTTATTGCTTCGTACCACTACCTTTAAACAAACGCATACCATTACACTAGCATTGACAAAAAAGCTACCTCACGTATAGCAGTGCCATTAGTTTACCTCTAGAGGTTGCCACTTGGTCACTGCATACAGAAGTTGACTCTTGCATATTTGCCGCCTATAGAAATGAGTATTTAATTCGATTAGGTGCAATTCAATGCTTGCGTAATACATGCAATAATCTTTCGATGCTTACTCATACTACCACACAGTATCAGCAATTTGCAGCGAGCTAATTAGTGAAACTTGATTTTTCATTCTTCCATTTTTCTCTTATAAAGAGCATCAAATTCATCCTGTTATCATTTTAAATAAAGTACAATTTTTGATAGTTTTTTTTTCCGCTTTTTTTGCATGCAATAATGAGCCAATGATCCGCAGAAAAAATCAGCAAAGATAAGCATAATATCAGCTGGCATAAAAGAGAAGGAGTATCTCATAATTTTCATTACCTCATGCGTCGTGCATCACAACTATTTACATATTAGTATTACAAAGTGCATATTATGCCCTTCTTTCATTTCCGATGAAGTGCGATTTGCTACCTCTCTTCTCTACAAGCAAAAATTCTGCAATAGAAGGCTTTACATTATATCGAAAATTTAGTACTCCACTATTTTCACTTTTAACGCTAAATTTTACTATTTCATGCTTAACAAAGGAAAAAGGGTACAATTTAGTCCATTATCGCTTTAAAACTGAAAAAACGCTGCAAAAAATGCACTGCTTTTTTTCTTGGCACTACTGACGTTAAATCCTTTGTTTATTGGGCGCAGAGCATTTTTTCAGCAGTTTTCATGCCGTTTTGAATCCTCTAATTTGCGTTTAAATTCTAATGACAGTACTACGGTGCTGTTTTTTTCACCTGAAAGGCTCATTTTCTGGTGTTTTCTGGCTGTGGTTATAACTAGCCTGAGAAGCAATCAAAAAACAACTATGCATTTATCCGATTTCGCACTCTTTTGCTATGCGTTTTTCTTAGGCGATATTTTGTCTCTTTTTTTGAAAAAATGGTGGTGCTCATTTTTTAAAAAGATAAACACTAAAAAAATCAAACTCTTATGCCTGTGAGTGTTTTATAAGCGTTTTTGGCAATGCTTTTTTTGCTTTTTCCATTCCAGATTTCGGCTAATGGTGATTAATTAAAACCTGCGCTTACATAAAGAACTGGCTTAACTTTCTTCTTGTGTTTTGCAAAATCTGGCACTGCTAAATGAACAACTGGAAAATCTGCTTTTTCTAGAGCAGTAAGATATCCCCATATTTCAAAAAAAGAAAAAGAAAACCATGACTGTGACCCTGTTATAGAGTTTACCTGTTTTTGGCAATCAAGCGTCGGTTTTCAAAAAATGAACTTTTTCTTTTTTTCTCGAAAATTTGAAGCTAATAGAATTTGTGAATGAAAAGTTTTTTTATTATTTCAAAAAATATTTTTTTCCAACAATTTGATAAGGTTTTTTTGATTTTGATTTTTTTGATTTTTGAAAACCCTGACCCATAAAAACCATTTTTCATTAAAAAGCCGACCGCTCAAAATTTTTCTAATTTTGGAGATTTTTATTTCGGTATATTTTCATGAACCTTGCTAGTCTGATTGCAAGAGATCAAAACTGAATTTTGGGCTTTTTTTGGACTAAATACATCTTTTTATGCTCTTTTTTTCGACAAAAAACTCTTTTGTAAGAAGGGGAGTATATCTACAAAAGAGCTTTGATTTTTGTTATAAGTATTTTACTTAATAATTGGTGGCAACCAATTTTCATCAGCATCAATTTCTAGGAGTTTCGTAATCGTTGATGCTACATTTGCTAAGCCAAATTCTCCTTCTGCTATTTCTGCTTTTTTTCCGTAAATGATGAATGGTACTTTGTTTAGGGTATGGCTTGTTTTTGGTTTTGGGGTAGCGTTTGGATCTTTCGCTTTTTCGTACATTTCATCAGCATTTCCATGGTCTGCAGTAATTATAACCGTGGCATTTACTTTATCAGCGGCTTCTAGAATGCGTGCTAGGTTCAAGTCTACTGCTTCAACCCCTATAATAGTAGCTTCATAGTTCCCTGTATGACCCACCATGTCTCCGTTTGGATAATTTGTTCTTAGGAAATCGTATTTTCCTGATTCAATAGCCTCAATAAATTTGTCCGTAATTTCTGCTGATTTCATCCATGGCCTTTGTTCAAAAGGCACTACATCGGAACGGATTTCTTCCCACGTTTCATATTCTTCAGAGAACTTTTCGGAGCGATTGCCATTCCAGAAATATGTGACATGTCCAAATTTCTGAGTTTCACTAATTGCGTATGAATAAATCTTATGCTTAACTAAATGTTCTGATAGTGTATGACGAATTTTTGGTGGTGTGACCAGATATTTTGCAGGTATTTGCAAATCACCGTCATATTGTAGCATTCCTGCATACATAACACTTGGATACCGAGAGCGGGTAATAGTAGATAAATTCTCATTTTCAAATGCTTTTGTGATTTCAATTGCTCTATCACCCCTAAAGTTAAATAGAATAACTGAATCATGGTCATTAATAGTTCCTACTGGTTTACCATCATCAACTATTACGAATCCAGGCAAATCTTGATCAGAACAGCTCAATTCCTTTCGATATGTTTCTATTGCTTCAGTTGCGCTACTAAATTGTCGTCCAATACCTTCAACATGATGTTTCCAGCCTTCTTCAACCATTGACCAATTTGCTTCATAGCGGTCCATAGTAATTTGCATTCTTCCGCCACCACTTGCGATTCTGCAATCAAAACTATCATCATTTAAGTCACTAATAGTTTTTTCAATCTCTTTAACATAAATTAAGCCTGAGGTTTCAGGAACATCTCTGCCATCTAATAGTATGTGTAAACGTACTTTTTCTAATCCCTCTTCTTTTGCTTGTCTTATCATTGATTTTAGATGGTTAATGTGTGAGTGTACATTGCCATCAGACAATAGCCCTAGAAAATGAAGAGTATGCCCCTTAGCATTCTCAACTAACTCTTTCCAAGTTATGGAATCATAAACGGCTTTACTTTCAATCGATTCGTTAACTAATTTCGCTCCTTGGCTATAAATTTGGCCACACCCCAAAGCATTATGTCCAACTTCAGAATTTCCCATATCATCGTTGCTAGGCATTCCTACCGCAACACCATGTGCATTAATTTCTACATTGGGACATTCTTTTAACAGTTTATCAAGGGTAGGCGTATAAGCGTTCTTTACAGCGTTTCCTAGTTCTTTATCACTAATTCCAACACCATCCATAACTACCAAAACTACAGGTCTTTTATTCATATTCAGCCTCCTAAATTTCACTATATCAATATATCATTTTTTTCACAACTTTGCACTTGTTTTTACTTTATAAACATATGTAGTTAGTTATAGTTAACCAAACGCTCAAAAATAAAGAGGAAACTCGCGTTGTTTCCTCATTAATGAACTGCTTTATTTGCCTTCTTCTATTTTTGGTAGATGGAAAATTTGTTCTCCATCTTTTGATAGCAAGAATTCACCTCTCGCCAGATTCTTTACATAATTTACATCCTGCAATTTTTCTTTCTGGTCAACTAGACTTGCATTTTCCTTTTTCAAATTTTCAATTTGTTCTTTTGAGTCATTAATATCCACAGTTAGGGTATATGTTCTCATTCCTTCATTAAACATTTGAAACGCGAAGAAACCAGTTCCCGCCAAACAAATTAAGCAGATTATAATGCGAACAAATATATTCGCTTTCTTTTTCTTTTTTCTTCTCTTTTGTACCGTTTTTGGAGTTCCCATAGACGCACCTCTTTTCCTTGCGCACCTCATATTATACGCAATGAATATGAAAAATCAACTACTTTTCTTCCTCATCAAACTTTTCATCAATTACTTCATACATGGTATTAGCTTCATTTTTCTTCATTATTAACTCCGTAGACAGTACCTTTACCGTCAGATGCCTTCTACCAAAAATTACTTCTATTTCGTCATTAATTTTAATTTCAGTTGAAGGTTTGGCAGTTTTATTATTGACTAATACCCGATCATTCAAAGCAAGTTCTTTGGAAATGGTCCTTCTTTTCAATATTCGCGATACTTTTAAGTATTTATCTAGTCTCATATTATTCCCTCTACAATTTCTTTATTTTCTCTAATACTGTATTTGCCATGCTGAGCCAATCCATCTTTTTACTAAAAATAAGAATTATTTTTCCCTTTTCATACTTCATTTGAATATCAATGGATATTTTCGATACAACCTCAAATAATCGTACTCCATCAACGTTATCACACCATTCTTTAGCAAAAGTTATTCTTACATCTTTAGTGTTTTCTTTAATGGTTTCTACTTTTTCATTACTTGACAATATCTCCATTCTTCTTTTTTCGAACAACAACTGAATTGCTCTAGGGTTCTTACCATATCTATCTCTAATCTCTGTTTCTAAAACATTAAGTTGTTTTTCGGTTATAGCTTTATCAATTCGTTGGTAAAGGTTAATTTTCTCGTAGTCTTGTGGAGCATATTGCTTAGGAATATAACCATCTACCCCTATTAAAGAACGCTTAATAATATGTTCTTCAGAAATTGGCTTAATTTGTCCTTTTTCGGCTAAAATCGCTTCATTTAGCATCTCAATATACATATCCATACCTACTGTATTAATAAACCCTGCTTGTTTTGCTCCTAACAAGTCACCAGCGCCTCTGATTGTTAAGTCTCTCATCGCTATTTTATACCCACTACCTAATGAAGTAAAATCCTTGATTGATTGTAGTCGTTTTGTTGCTACTTCGGACAATTGCTTGCTACCTTTATATAATAAATAAGCATAGGCTATCCTATCACTTCTGCCAACTCTGCCCTTAATTTGATAAAGCTGTGATAAGCCAAATGTGTCAGCACTTTCAATAATCATGGTGTTCGCGTTTGGAATATCAATGCCTGTCTCAATAATAGTGGTACATATAAGTACATTATATTCGTTTTCAGTGAATCTAAACATTACCTCCTCTATTTCTTCTCTATCCATTTGGCCATGAGCAACTGCCACTTTTGCTTCGGGGATTAAACTCATAATTTTCCTAGCAACTTGATAAATTTCAGATACTTTATTATATAAATAGAACACTTGCCCATTTCTGGATAATTCCCTTTGTATAACTTCTTTAATAATGTTGTAATTCTTTTCAATTACATAAGTTTGAACAGGCATTCTGTTTACTGGGGGTGTTTGTAGTTGCGAAAGAGACCTAACTCCTATTAATGACATTTGCAATGTTCTTGGTATAGGAGTAGCACTTAATGATAATACATCAATGCTATTCTTAATTTCTTTGATTTTTTCCTTATTTTGCACTCCGAAACGTTGCTCTTCATCGATTATTAGTAAACCCAAATCCTTGTAGCTAACATCATTAGATAACAAACGATGAGTTCCAATTAAAATATCAATTTTTCCTTCTTTTACTTCCCTAAGTATTCTCTGCTGTCTTTTTGGCTCAACAAACCTGTTTATCAAAGCGACATTAACCGGAAATCCATCTAGTCGTTGTAAAAAGGTTATATAGTGTTGTCTAGAAAGAATAGTTGTTGGACACAAGTAAGCAACTTGCTTTTTGTTAAGAACCGCTTTAAATGCCGCTCTTATTGCTACCTCTGTTTTTCCAAACCCCACATCACCACATAATAGTCGGTCCATTGGTTTTAAACTTTCCATGTCTTTTTTTACTTCTGCGGTTGCTCTTTTTTGATCATCTGTCAACTCATATTCGAACATTGCTTCGAATTCTTGCTGCACTTCATCATCCTCCAAGAACGCAAAACCAATATTTTTTTCCCTACTCGAATACAATTCAAGCAAACGTTGCGCTATTTCTTGCACATTTTGCTGAATCTTCTCTTTAGTTTTCTTCCATTCACTGCTGCCTAATTTGTTCAATTTTGGTGCAATTGCTTCTGAACCAACAAACTTACGAACTAATCTGAATTGTTCCAAAGGAACTAATAAGATATCGTCTCCTTTATACGCAACATTTAAAAAATCGCTATGAATTCCTTCAAATTCCTTTGTGACAATCCCTAGATATTTTCCAATACCATGTTGGCTATGCACAATATAGTCTCCAATAGCTAAATCCGTATAATCTTCTAAAACAGTCGCTTCTTTGAATTTGCTGAAATATTTCCCTGGTTTTACATTACTATGGAACAATTCACGTGCTGTCAGAACAACGATTTTTTCACTTGCACACTCAAAACCGCAATATACTTCTTGGAAAAGTAAGTAAATGCCCGCTTCTGTAGGAAGTTTGTCTCCGATTATTTGATAATTAATATCCTTTTCGATAAACACTTCTATTACTTTTCTTACTTCATTTTCCTTTAAGCATACAACAACTCTATTTTCCCTAGCAATTAGTTTTATTTCATTAGCCATCTTTACTAATGGTAATTCGGCTAAATGAATAGGGTGGATATTTGAAACAAGTTTTATATTTGCTTGTTCGAAAAGACCAATTTCGTAAACTCTTCTACCTGTAATTACACGCTGAAAATCTGCAAATAGTTGAAAAGATAGCAAAGTGCGTGCTTCTTGATACATATCCTGAACATAACTAATTGTTTCCTCTTGTAATCTTCTTAAATGTTGCTTTATTTCGTCACTTGGCGATAGTATTACTTGGGCATTAGGCAGATATTCTAAAAAGGTGTGTGTTTGACTTAAGTAACAATAGTATCGGTAAAGATATTTTTCATTACTGTTCATATCAATCAATTCTAAATCTTGATGTATCTGTCCTATTAACTCTTCTTTTTTATCAGGTGCTAGATTTTTGGTATCTTTTGCTAGTTTATTTAAAGCTTTTTCCCTGATTTCTTGTTTTTCTTGCTCACTAAACAATAAGTCTGTTACTGGGGGAACAATGACTTCGGTAGTATTACTTAACGTTCTTTGGGTAATTGGATCAAAAAAACGGATACTCTCTATTTCGTCATCGAAAAACTCAATTCTTATTGGGTTTTCATCATGAAGCGTGTACACATCTACTACTCCTCCACGAAAACTAAACCCTAATGGCTGATCTACTTTATTTACTATATTATAACCAGCTTGAACCAGTTTTCTTTTCAATTCTTCCATTGTAATCTTTTGACTAACCTTTAGGGTTAGCGTATATTCCTTAATTCTTTCAACCGCCGGTAAATATCGAACAATAGCTGCACTGTGAGTTACACATAATACAGGTTTGCTATCTTGACTAAGAATTGTTAGTACATCCATCTTTTGGGCATGTAATTCTGGGGAAGAAGCAATAGCCTCTACTTGTAGCGATTCTTCTACGGCAAAGATTACTCCTTCTTGGATTAACGAATAGATGTTTTGGTACAAATTTTGTGCTTCATACAAATTGGGCTTTACAATTACTAATGATTTATTTAAGCGCAAAAAAACAGCAGACATAATCACTGCTTCCTCTTGAGTACTAAGATTAGCAATAGAACCCTTATTATTTATAATCGCGTCTACTGCTGGATTATGATATAGAAGTTCAATTATTCTTTTCATTCTTTTTTCCTATTATAATTATTCATTACGTTCTGAAATTTCTCATTCACAAAATCTATTGCTGCTTGGGCGGCATTTTTTATTGCTTCCTCTATTAAAGGGGCTTGTTCCTTGTTAAAGTGTCCAAGTACATAATTCTTCTTTTCTCTACCATTAATCGTATCTATTCCTATTCTAATACGACTAAATTCATTGGTACCAAGACAACTAATAATACTCTTAATACCATTATGGCCTCCTGCACTTCCTTTTTCCCTCAAACGTATTCTTCCACATTCAGTATCCACATCATCGTAAATAACACAAATGTCACTCGGGCTAATATCATAATAATTCATAGCTGCTATTACCGCTTCCCCAGATAAATTCATGTAGGTCTGAGGTTTCATTAATAGCACTTTTTCATTTTTTATCTTTGTCATAGCAATAAGTGCCTTAAACTTCTTTTGGGTAATTTGAACATCACAAAGAGAGGCTATTTCATCCATAACCATAAAACCTGCATTATGCCTCGTTAAATTGTACTTTTCATCAGGATTTCCTAATCCTATTAACAATTTCATACTCTTCCTCCATTTATGCCCTCTAATTCTATCACAAAAAAAGAATAGTTTTCACTATTCTTCATTCTCTACATAAATAATCTTTAGTCTTCTGTCTCTTCCCTCACCAACTGATTCTGTTTTGATGTTATGCATCGTTGTCAGGTATTGATGAATTACCTTTCTTTCATCATTTGGCATAGCATCTAGAGTAGCGGTCACTCTTGTTGTTTGAACTGTTTTGGCAACGTTTCTAGCATAAGCCTTTACCTTTGAATAGCGATCACTCTTATAGTTATTTACATCTATCAGAATATGGACTCTTTTTCTAAAGGTAGACGAAGCAGCAGCTCTTGTTATAGTGTTTAACGCTTGTAAAGTTTGCCCCGCTTTTCCAATTAGAATCGCATTATTCTCGGCATTAAGCATTATCTTATATGAATCATTGTCCACCCTAATATCTATTTCAGTGTCGAGTTCAATCCCTTTAAAATAGGTGCCTAGATAATTATATAGGAAATCAACTATGTCTTTCTTACAATATAAGTCTACAATAACTTTGTTTCCTATCCCAAGCAATCCTTTTTTCTCTTCTATTACAAAATAGGTAATATCATTTTCCTCAACTCCACGAGACGAAGCATAACCACTTAAAACATCTTCAAGTGTTTTTCCTTCAATCCTTTGCATTATCTATATACCTCCACTGGATAAAAAAGGTTTTGGCAATACTTACAAGTGATGAAACTAACCAGTAAAGGGACATCGCACTTGGCCAGTTTATTCCTAGAACAGCAACCATAATAATCATTCCATATTGCATGGTTTTAGCTGTGTCTCCACCAGCTTTCTTATCTTGTGCATATTCTTTCTTTTTAACGCCATTTTTCTCATTTCTCTTTTCAGCTAAATATGACGTAACTTTTGTTGAAGCAAATTGAGCTAATAACATTAAAACAAAAATAACAGGTAGAATATACGCATTGTTTTGTAATCCAAACATTGGTGTTTTTGAAAGAGGCGCTCCCATAAGATTTCCACTAACAACTGCATTAGCTCTTTGAACTGCATTATACATTGCTAGCATTATTGGTAATTGTAAAAATGGAACAATTAGTGATCCACCAATACTAATGTTATGCTTCTGATACAATCTTTGCATTTCTTGACCCATTTGCATTTGTGAGTTTTTGTCATCTTTGCCAGCATATTTATCCTGTATTTTCTTAACCTCTGGTTGAATGATTTGCATTTTTTGCGCTCCAACCGTTGATTTTACTGAGAAAACGAAGGTTAATAAGTTTACAAGCACCGTTGTTAGCACTATCGCTGGAACAACCCCAACATATTGATCAAAGAAATTAATCATCTGCGCTAATGGGTAAACAATGATAAAAGTAAACAAATCTGATCTCATTGAATTCCAAACGGTATCTATATAAATAATCTTTTCTGGTAAAATAGCACCACTTGCATCGGTGTTTTTTTGACATCCTGTCAGAAATAGTAGCAAGAATACTACCCCTACAAGAAGTATAGTTTTCTTCTTTGTCATTTTTTTCATTCTTTCATTTCTCCTTTGCGGTCACTACATGCTCTAATTTTAACTTTTTTAAGCATGTTTTCCAAGCACTTTTTATTTATATCATAGTTATCCCCTAAATATCCTTTGCGAACAATAATGATAAAATCTAATTCCATACTTAAATACTCTGTTTCTTGAACCATCATTCTTAGTTGTCTTTTAATTTTGTTACGATCTACGGCTTTGCCCAATTTTTTTCCTACGGAAATTCCAACTCGGTTGTTATTCTCTTTTCTATTTCGAAAATATACAACATATTTCTCACTCGAAGCATAAGTAGCATTCTTAATGATTTCTTGAAATTCCTCGTTTTTCGTAATTCTTCGTTCTTTTTTCATTTTACTAAAAGTAAAAAAAGCCACCAAAAGGCGGCTTATTTACGCAGACAAAACTTTTCTTCCTTTTGCGCGTCTACGGGCCAACACTTTTCGACCGCCGACTGTTTTCATACGGGCTCTGAAACCGTGGACCTTTTGGTGTTTTCTTTTGCTCGGTTGATATGTTCTTTTCATAAGATACACCTCCAGTTCTTCTTTTTTTCTACAATAATGAGCAATTGCTTTTTGATTATACAACAATTGATTTCTATTCGTCAACATAATCAAATGGGCAAATCGAGTTATATTTGGTGCTGTTTATTTTCATATAATAAGGCTCTTTCCGATAACAGTGGGTAAAACTATACTTTTTCTGCTTTTTTTATTATAATTATGTTGCAGTGTTATGCATTAAGGAGGGCGTAAATGTTTAAGAAATTAACTGTATTCTTACTTAGCTCTTTCATTTTTTTGACTCTTATGCCACCTGTGAAAAGGCAAGAAGTTTCTTCATATTCTGCGCTTTGTTCTGGATATTGGGTGGGCATGGTAAAAAGCTCTTCAAATGTTACGCTAGTTAAGTGCGTAAATTCATTTGATGAAGGTGTCACATTGATGAAAAGCCAAAACTCAACCGCCACTAGTGTTGCTAGTGTTTTTAAGGGTGCACAAATAGTTTCTTCAATGTATGCGACTCTAGATTTCACCACTGTGGGGTCTTCTAGCGTAAATTCATATATGTATGCTGAGTTTGCTAATGGTTCCTTTAATTCAGGGACTGATTACTTTAATGGCTACTATTCAGCTGAAGGACCCTATATTTTAACTGGCTCAACAGAAACTAAAGCTGTTACTGTTATTTCTGGATTACGTTCTCGAGTGAATAAAACTCGCAGTTCTTATACTCAATACAACATTACACCTATCTCGGTTGCTGCTCCATTGAATTATTATGTGGCCGAAAACAATGGTGACATGCGCCATTATTTCGGATATTTCGATAGCCAGTCCTCATTAGTAATAGGTGTTGCTCCGTCGTTTATGACTAAGGGAACAAAATACTATAGTTATGACGGCCATTATTTCTATACAAACTATATTAAAATGATAGATGACTTAAATGCAAAAGTTTATACCAATGCCGTAAATGCTTCTGCTCCTTGGTATAATTATTATCAATTCCTACCTTTCCACTCAACTACTAATTATTCTGCTAGTGATTTGGATAGTTATTTTACTTCTCGTGGTTATACTTTGCCTGCATATGCTTATTATAGTTCAGCTCAAAATGGCCAAAGTAAATATCCTCTTTCCACCCAATCTGTTCTTTATGGAACAGGTAGTTATTTCATGCAGATGCAACAGATATATGGAATCAACCCCATGTTATTACTTACAATAAGTATTAATGAAACAGCTTGGGGAAGAAGTTCTATTGCTATAGACAAAAACAACTTGTTTGGTATGGCAGCCTATGATTCTAGTACTTCTAGCGCTACAAGGTATGATTCGGCTTTGGATTCTATCTTAGATGTGGCTAAAGTATTGACTTCAAGTTATTTCAACGCTGCTTCTACCACTAACTATTATCATGGTTCAATTTTGGGAAATAAAGAGGCTGGTGCAAACGTCAAGTACGCTTCTGATGCCTATTGGGGAGAAAAAGCAGCCGCTCACTATTACTCTTTGGATAAAAATCTGGGGTTAAAGGATTATAATTACTACACTATTGGTATTTCTAACAAAGAAACTGTAAGTATATATGAAACTGCTTCAACTTCAAAATTTCTTTATAACCTTAATGGTATTTCTCGTAAACTTCAACATAACTCTGTATTAATTCTTGGTGAGCAAGGGGACTACTACAAAATAATGTCTGATCGCCCGCTATCAGCAGTTAATACATGGACTTCTGATGGGTTTACCGCAAAGTACAATTTCGAAAACAACTTTGTCTATGTAAAGAAAGCTGATATTACTGTTATCAACAAAGGATCTACATATAAAGTTCCAACCAATAGTTCTGCGATTAATAGACTTAGAATTGAGTACTTAAGTGAATTTATTCCTCTAAAGGTAAATACCAATGCAACAGTTTACATGGATGCTTATACACAAAAAGAAATGGGAACTACATTAAAAGAGGGTACATATGTTACCGCAACCGAGAGAGCTTATACTTCTAGTAGTGATTTTACCTACAAAGTTGCTTATACCTTAAGTAATGGTAAAACTGGCTGGATAAAAGCTTCTGATGTTACTGAACTAACTGCTTCCTATGCGGTAAAGAATAATAAGACACACGATGCTATTGGTGCTCCTGTCTATGCTGCTACTAACACCAATTCACAGGTTGGAGAAGTTAAATACAACCTTTTACCCGTTACTATTATAGAATCAAAGGTTGTTTCGGGAAAAACTTGGTATTATGTGTGCATTAATGCTGCAACAGGAACGTTTGGGTGGACATTATCAACTGAATATAAAGCAGCTGTTAAGCATCAAGCCGATAGTTCTACAGGTGGAGAAACCGGAAATGGAGGAGAAACCGCTGTTAATAAATCAGGAATGTATTTTTTGGATCAACTTAAACTAAGTCCTGATGGAAAATCTCTTATCATCCGTGGTTTATTAGCGATTGAGGGAATTGATAATAAACCAACTACACCTTTAACTTTCTCACTTATTCTTACCAATCAGCAAACTGGTGATGAAATAACTATCCCATTAGATAGATGGACTGAAAAAAGCGAATACCCTTACGATGTAAATGCTATTCCAGGAGTTAAGAAAGATTATTCTGGTGCTTGGTTTAAGGGAACTATCGATTTTTCTGGTATTCCTAGTGGGGATTATAGTGCAAAACTTGAAAATAGGGGTGCTTCAAACTCTGCTACTGTAATATTAAGCAATAACAATTCAATTTCTATTGCCCAACGTTTTACAAACAGTAGCAACGCTTCAATTGAATTAAGAACTAACTTTCTATTGCGTACTCTTCCTATTGATATTATCATTCGCACGGATGGTCTATTGTCTAATTATATTAAACCATCAATTGATAATGCGTTTATTGAATATTTCTCTGTCAGTTTTGATAAAGAAACACTAAAAATTAAGGGAACTGCCTTCAATGTTGGAGCAGAATATAAAGCTTCTTCTGTCATTGAAAGAACTATTGTAATAGAAAATGTTGATACTTTTGAAAGATATCTCTATGATATTGGTTCAATATCTAATGGAGATTTCAAAATAGTGTTGAGGGTAGATGATAAAAAAGATAAGACAAGAGCTTGGTTTGATGCTTCATTAGACTTGAGTTCTCTTCCAAAAGGGACTTACGCTATTTATGTAGTTACTACTGCTGGAAACGGCATCAAGGACTATGGAGAATTAGCAGATCCGTTTAGTCGTAAAATATCAACTTCTTCAACAATTGGAGATCGCACCTATTCTTTGATTCTTAATACAGCAAAAAGAAATAGGATTGAACTAATAATCAAGTAATTTAAGAATAACGAAATAAATCTCTTTGAGAACTTCAACTAAAATTCTCTCATTGACTTAAAATAAACAACTTGGCTGGTTTTTACATTTGAAATCAGCAGTCATGAATATGTTATGAACTCTTTCTCAGCAATTGATTATGAGCCAAATAAAAAAAACGAGAACTTCTATCCCTATTTTATCCTTAAAATGGTAAAGATAGATGAGTTCTCATTTTTTATTTTGCTTCTTGTAGTGTTGCGGTAACTGTTATTCTCTCATTTTTTCTGAGTACTGTAATTGTTACCTTATCTCCTACTTTGTGTTTTCCAATTTCTTTTTTTACATCATCCGAGGTTTCGACCCTAATTTTATTTACATCCATAATTAAGTCTTTTTCTTTGAGACCCGCTTTATCAGCAGCAGAGTTTTTTTCTATCGAATAGATGTATACACCAAAATCTTCAACTCCATATTCCATAGCTCCTGCTTCACTATCAATATCGATAAGAGAAAGTCCTAATTTAACTCTTCCTTTTATTGTTCCATGGCTTATTAGTTCTTCTATAATTGTTTTTGCGAAGTTAATTGGGATAGCGAATCCTAGTCCCTCAATATCTTCTCCCATTGATTTAGCATTTACAATACCAATTAATTCACCATAACCATTAAACAATCCTCCGCCAGAATTCCCAGGGTTTACTGCTGAGTTCGTTTGAAGTAAAGTCATATCAATTCCATCAATAGTTATGTCACGACTTAGCGAACTAATAATGCCGTTCGTTACTGTTCCCCCTAATGATCCTAGTGGGTTACCTATCGCAATTGCGGTTTGTCCTACAATCAATTTTTCAGAATCACCAAATACTACAGGGGATAACTCTTTTCGATTTATCTTAAGCACAGCTATATCACTCATGCTATCAGCCCCAATTACTTTAGCTTCATATGTTTCACCATTTTTCAAGGTGACACTTATCTTCGATGCTCCATCAATAACGTGGTTATTTGTAGCAATATAGCCATCTTCAGTTATTATTACGCCACTTCCTGCTCCTTCTTGGATATAACTGCCTCTATATGCGCTTGAGGACTCCGTTTGAATTTCAACTACACTATTTTCAACTAAAGCTACCACTTCTGGTATCGATAACTCGTCACTTAACTTGTTTGAGGTTGAAGTCATTCTTTCCACAGATTGATACAGGACTGGAATATCTACATAGGTATGTGGAAATATCTTTTCATATAGATATGCTCCGCTAAAACCTGCTACAAAAGCAAGGGTCATAAACAAAACACCACCTGCTATCTTTCTTAATAGTTCTCTTCTTTTTTTTCTATAATATCTTTTTTCTGCTGGAAAGGTTTTCACTAATCCTTTTTCGGTTTCATTACTGCGTTCTAGACTCATATAATTAACCTCCTTATAAAATTATTTAACAATATAGATTGTGTAGGTTTTTCCTTGAGTTACCTTATCCCCTGTATTTGTTGGGGAAGAAGGGTGAACTAAACCTGAACTCAATGAGTTATGCGCTTTAGCGGCAAATTTGAAATTAACTCCAGGATAATTTTTCGCAAAATAATCGCTTAACGAATTTTTACTAGCATTATAAGATGATCCTAATAAAACACTATTAATATACAATACGGTGGTTTTCGCAGGCCCTCTACTTACAGTAATGTTCACATTTGTTCCACTTTCAATTTTGTTTCCACTTTTTACCGATTGTCCTGTTGCAGTATCTTTTGCTTTACTTCCATACGAACCGTAAGAGAAAGTACACCCGATATTCAACGTTCTACACCTAGCCGTAATATCACTCTTTTTCATTCCAACAAAATTTGGCACAGTAACTGCTTTTCCTTTTGAAATTGTCACCGTAATACTATCTCCATTCTTTATAATATCTCCCACTTTATGAGAAAAACTTATAATTCCTCCTCTGTTCACTCCGTCATTGAATTCTGATTTCGTAGTATATTTTATATTATACGTGCTTGCCCAAGTCTTGAACTGCCCCAAACTGGAGAAACTTTCCATTTTCAATTGGCCTTTTGAGGTAATAATTTCAATTGTTGTTCCCTCTTCAATTACGTCTCCACTATTATAGTTTGATTTAATAATGCCTCCCAAAGTAATTGTGTCATCATAAGCATCTTTGAAGACAATACTTAATTTGTTGCTAATTACCCACGCTGTCACTTCTTCAACACTCATTGCTCTTAAGTCAGGAACTTCAATTTGTTTACCCTTTGAAACCATTAAATCAACTTTACTTTCACTGTTAACAACTTGGCCAGCTGCAATAGATTGAGAAATTACCAAATCTCTACCAATAGTTGGAGAAAACTCTGTTTTTATATCGAATGCTATCCCGTTTTTCATTAACCACAGTTTTGCATCAAATGTTGTATATTCAGTTAAATCTATCATTTGTACATCATCCAACAAATTGCTATTTATCGAAAAAGTAAAATTAATTTTGTCTCGACGAAACATTTGTCCATATTTACTTTGGTCAATAACTAAATAACTTTCTTCTTGAGAATCGCTAAAATCAATATTTGCTTGGCTTAAATGGTTAGTTTTAATGAAATCAACTACATCATCTATTTTCCACCCCAACATCTGCGGAACAATTATTGTTTTATCATAGTTAGGCCCATCAGACACAACAACCTTAATTTTTTGATCTTCTACTATTCTTGTTCCCTCATTGACGTCTTGAATCATAATACAATATTTGTCGATATTATCACTATTCTCATATGTTTCAACTAACTCAACATTATTAGTTGTTGCCCACTTCTTAGCTTCTTCAATTTCCATTCCCTGCAAATTTATAACTTTTGGGCTTTCTGGAATCGTGTACCAGCCCATATATGTAACTGCATTAAATATAAGAAAAGCACAAAGCAATAGGCAAGACAATGAGTGCAATGCAGAAATTTTTACTTTTCTATTATATCCTATTAATGAGAAAACAATACTCAAGGAAACAACCGAAATTCCTCCAACTTGTATAAGGGAAGCAATTTGATTATCTGAGTTCATGCTATAAATAAATCCTGAATACCCATAGAAGGCAACGGCCGCAAGTATCAATAGGATAAAAACGTATGCTATTTTTTTCTTCATTTCTTTCTCCTTCTTAAATGCCTTTGTTTCCTTATATATTATAAACTAATTTTCTTTTTTTACCAAATAGTGGAAAAGTTAGTTTTCCACTGCCTGGGGGTTTTGGGGATTCTATAATTTATTCCTTTATTTGCTTAGGTTTTCACATTTATTATCTGTGGAAAAGTATGTGGAAAATTAGTTTTATTTCAACATATTCACCATTTTTTTATCCACAGCTATTTATCCACATTTTTGCCACATTTGAAAGTTGTGGATTACTGTGGAAAACTCAAAATAGTCCTTTAAAATAAGCGTTATTGTTCTTTGCTAACTATGTGGAAAACTTTTTTTACTCCAAAATATATGTGGACAACCCTATGTGGAAAAGTTAAAATAGCATTACACTCACTCAAGAAGTGCTTTGTTAGGAAAAAACTTCTCAAATATCAATGCCTTGTTTATAGAAATAAGCTTGAATAAACTAGTTATTTTCAACAAATTAGACGTTTTCATTTGCTATTTTGTAATATGAATCAATAGAAAGAGGCTATTATGACAAGTTTAGAAATATTCTATGAAGATATTTGGAAAAAAACCAAACAATTAATAGAAAATAGTAATAAATATGATTCTGTTGTTTATAATACCTATTTTGAAAATACTCGTCTTGTTGACTTAACTGATACAAAAGCAATTATAGTTACTAAACAAAAATTCAATATATTATTATTAAATCAAGAGAAAGACTTTATTGCCTCAAAATTGTCAGAGATAATTGATCGCGAAATTCTTTGTTCTTTTGTTCCTGAAAGTGGTTATTTAGAAGAAAAAGAGAGAAATGATTTAAATTTCAATAATAAAAACCATCTTTTTGACAATATTCTATCTAATTTTACTTTTGAGAACTTTGTCGTTGGAGATAGTAATAAAGAAGCACATTCTGCAGCTCTGGCTTGTTCATATAACCCTGGTAACTTTTATAACCCTTTATTTATTTATGGTGATAGTGGATTAGGAAAAACTCACTTAATGTATGCTATAGGTAATTATATCAAAAAAAATCACCCTGAAAAAAATATTCTATATATTCCTGCTTCGGAACTAATCGATAAATTTACTAGTGCATCCAAAAATCGTAATATTGATGATTTGAAATATCAAATTACAAATATTGATGTTTTACTCGTTGATGATATCCAATATTTAGCAAAGAAAGAGAAAACAAACGAGTTTTTCTTTCAAGTATATAATAGTCTCGTTAACAATCGTAAACAAATTGTCTTAACTTCTGATAAACCACCATTAGAATTAGATGGTATTGAAGAAAGATTAATATCTCGTTTTTCTTCCGGATTATCAGTAACTATTAATTCTCCAGAATTTGAAACACGTTTAGAAATTTTGAAAATGAAATTAAATACTCAAAATGGCGATACTTCCTCATTATGTGACGAAGAATCATTATCCTATATTGCTACAAACTGTACAGGGGATATTCGTGCTTTAGAAGGAATGTTAAATAGATTGATGTATTACTCTATTAATTTTGGAAATGGTAAAAGTATTACTTATGATATGACTGTTGAAGCCCTAAAGGATGTTATTGTAAATTCAAACATTAATAAGTCTAATATTAGCCCTTCCTTTATTATTAATACAGTTTCATCTTACTATGGCTTATCAAAACAACAAGTAATGACCAAATCTCGCACTAAAAATATTATTACTGCTCGACATATTTCAATGTATTTATGTCGAAAACATCTAGATATGCCATATAAGAAAATTGCTGATATATTTAATAAATGTGATCACTCTACTGTTATTTCTGCTTGTGATAAAATTGAAGGATTTATTAAAGAAAATAGTCAATATCAAATGGCAATTACTGAAATAGAGAAAAAACTTTCCTAACACTATTAAACAATTAATCCACATCTTATACACCGTTAAAAAATCCACTATTTCCTTTGTTTATTAACTCTTATAAAGTTATCCACAAAACCCACATACATTATTATTAATATGTTATTATATAAATAAGATATATAGGAGGAAAAATA
>JGI994J12354_10001432_pt1 | contig 24050 bp, 18 predicted proteins | sample IntmicLarv3ML3BL_FD_12354 | JGI IMG/M metagenome (IMG submission 12354)
GATAAAAAAGAAGTAACAATCTCTTTCAAGTCAGATATCCGGCAGGAAAACATTGAGATTATTATGGAAGGATGGAATGTAAAGTCAATAAAAAAATAAATCCCGATACGGTAATAATTAACCTATTAAACAATACTATGGAGACCTCAAAACGTAATTTTTTAAAAAATGCAGGGCTATTGACTTCTGCGGGATTAGTGGCGTCCATGTTTTCTGCCAAAGGGCAGGACAGGGTGATAGGCGCTCAGAATACTTCTATTTTTAATGTAAAGGATTTTGGAGCCAAAGGCGATGGTAATACTCCCGACAGCGAAGCCATCCAAAAAGCTTTGGATGCTGCAGGAAAAGTACAGGGAACAGCTTATTTTCCGTCCGGGAACTACAAATGCCATGATTTGAAAGTTCATCCGTATACAACGGTATTAGCTGAACCTCAATGGGCATACGGACCGGATGCCGGAGCAATACTTACAATTGACAGCGAAAGCGCTGATTGCGTATTGAATATTACCGAGGCTAACGGTTGTCATATCCGGGGAGTATTCCTTAGAGGAAACCGCAGGGCGGAGAAAGTACAGCACGGTATATTCATGAACCATAAGGACGGATATACACAACGTGAAAATTCACCTGTTATAGACGATGTCAGCATACATAATTTTTCAGGTCACGGCGTCTACCTTTTAAGAGTATGGCTTTTTATTATCAGGCACAGTATTTTTAAATCGAACAGAGGACATGGCGTTTGTATCTGCGGTTGGGATGGATTTGTTACCGATAATCAGTTTTCGGCAAATGGAAAGAGCGGCTTTGGCACTGAAGAAAGCGGAGCCACGGTAATGTTCACGGCCAATCGCGTGGAATGGAATACCGAATATGGACTTTACCTCAGCGGAGGTGATTGTTGGAATGTTACAGGTAATTGCTTCGATAGGAATAACGGAGCAGCCATATATGCGAATAGTATAAGTGACGCTACTTTTACAGGCAATGTATTCCGTCGTAATGGCAAAAGTTCAGGTAAATTGATAGAAGGAGTTGATGAATCGTGCCAGATGTTTATACAACAATGCAGGGGTATTTCTGTTACGGGCAATACCGGAGCTGCCGGCAGAGATGACGGGGGAAGAGGAACATATACTCCCAACTATGCCTTTTGGTTTAAGGATAATGCTTGCAGTGTGGTGTCGTCGAACGCTTTCTATAAAGGTTATTTAAAAGATATGATTATGGACAAGGGCGGAAATGCGGAAGATTTTTTAGTTAATAATAATGTAGGTTCTCCGTTTGTTGAATAGTTTAACATTTAACTATTATGAAAAAATTATTAATCGTAACATTATTGTTTGCATACGCGTTAGCCTATGCACAAACGCCTTCCGTAATTGCAGGCGGTGATAATAAATCGTGGACTCTCCGTACAAAATCGGCTATATACCAAATTGGAGTAACCGGCGACGATAGAGTATGTATGAAATTTTTTGGTGATAAGAGCCGGGATATAAGCAGGATAAATACGAATTTGGGCGATGAGGTGACCGTACGGGGCGGATTTTCATCGTTTACACCAATGGTAGAAGTTATCTTTCCCGATAAAGTCAGGGATATAGAACCGATATACGTCCGTTCGGAAATAAAACAAATTGAAGGATATGAAACTCTTGTTATTTATCAAAAAGATAAATATTACCCGTTGTCGGTAACTGAATATTTACGGGTTCTTCCGGAATATGATATTATTGAAAAGTGGATTGAAATAGAGAATACAGGGAAAAAGGACGTTATAAAAGTTGAAAATGTACAGTCGGGAACTTTTTTCCTGCCGAAAAATTCATATGAATTGACGCATTTTTCCGGAGCTTGGGGAATGGAATTTCAACCGCAGACCACGAAGCTGACGCAAGGAATTAAAACACTTCAAGTGAAAGATTTTCGCTCATTCGGTTCGTCATCATTCATTGTTAGGCCGGAGGGCGAGAATGATGAGACAACAGGAAGTGCTTGGTTCGGAAGCCTTCATTACAGCGGCAATTGGAGGGTTGACCTTGAAAAATATCCTACAGGAATATTACAAGTTACAAGCGGAATGAATTTTTGGGATCAGGAGTATTATCTGAAGCCCGGGAAGAAATTCGTAGCGCCAAAAATGGTTGTCGGTTATACATGTGAGGGTTTGCAGGGTGTATCACACAACCTGACAACATACACAAGGGAGAAGATATTACCTGCCCGGCATCGCGATATAATACGTCCGGTGCTTTATAATAGCTGGTATGCCACGACTTTTGATGTAAATGAGGAACATCAGTTGGCGTTAGCTAAGATTGCCAAGGAAATCGGAGTTGAGATGTTTGTTATTGATGACGGGTGGTTCAAAGGGCGAATAAATGACAAAGGCGGATTGGGTGATTGGACGGTCGACAAAAATAAATTTCCCGACGGGTTACAACCGATGATAGAAAAAATCAATGCAATGGGCCTGGATTTCGGTATTTGGATAGAACCTGAAATGGTTAATCCTAACAGCGATTTATATCGAGCTCATCCCGATTGGGTATTTAATTATCCGAACAGAACGCGTCATGAGGGTCGTAACCAACTTATTCTCAATTTGGCACGTGAAGATGTTTACGAATATCTTTATAAGAGCTTTCATAAACTGCTGAAGGAAAACAATATAATGTTCATAAAGTGGGATATGAACAAAACGATGTCGGATGTCGGATTTCCTTCTGCATCGACTGATGAGCAGCGTGCAGTACGTATTAAATATGTAGAAAACCTGTATCGTTTGAACGAATCGTTGCGTAAAGAATTTCCTGATGTATGGTTCGAAAACTGCGCCAGCGGGGGCGGACGTATTGATTTAGGGATGATGGCACGTACAGATTTCAGTTGGGTAAGCGATAATACCGACCCGGTAGAACGTATATTTATTCAGCATGTCTACCTGAATATTTTCCCTGCCAATACGATGATAAGTTGGATTACTCACGAGGACTGGCATAGCCTCAATTATCCGTTGGAGTATAAATTCGATGTATCAATGAGCGGAGTTTTAGGGGTAGGATATGATATTACCAAATGGGATGATAAGCAAAAAGCTGTTGCAAAAGAAAAAATAGCGCGATACAAGGATATCCGTGAGACGGTACAGTTTGGTTTGCATTACCGATTGGTATCTCCCTATGAGAATAATCGGAGTATATTGCAGTATGTGAGTAAAAACCGGACAGAGAGTGTTATTTTTGTATATAACCTCGGTGAATATCCTAACAATGCAATTCCTGAAACGCAACGCACGAATATTGTCTGCTTACGTGGACTGAACCCCGGCCAACTTTATAAGATAGAAGGCTTTGAAGGAACTTTTAAAGGAGAGTTTTTGATGAATAGCGGCATCGAATTCCCTGTAAGAGGTGCATTCAAAAGCAGGATATTCAAGTTACAGTCCACCGAGTAAAAAATTGCTTTCATTGAAATAAAAAAAATATAACTATCTTTGCTCCCGATTAATACAAAATCACATGAGGTATGAATAGGAATATTTTATTTTTGGTTATTAGTGTTTTGTTTTGCGTACATGTTAGCGGACAGACCTTTAATAAAGAATTTACAAGTGCCTTAGGCGCTAAAAATATGGCAAAAGCGGAAGAAATTCTGAAAAAATGGGATTTTGCTGACTCAAATGATGCGGAACTTTATGTAGCATATTTTAATTTCTATACTGTCAAAAGCCAGGAAGCTGTCGGACTTGTATCAACAACTAAGTATGACAACAATTATTCAAAGAAGGCATTGGAATATATTTCCGAAGGTATAGGACGCTTTCCAACTCGATTTGATATGCGTGCGGCAAAAATATATATGCTTGCGAATTTGAAAGATTTCTCTACATTGACTTCCGAAGTTATTAAAACGATAGAATATTCAGTCAAAATTAAAAACGACTGGAAAGGTGCAGAGTTTAGGATTATGGACGAGCCGGTTGAGATGTTTTATGGTGCAATAGTTGAATTTCAGGGATTGATTTATAAGGAGAAAAATGAGGCACTTTATAGTAATATGCTAAAGATCTCGGAAGCGATGATAAAGCACTACCCTAAGAATGTGCAGAGTATGCTTGAAATATCAACAGTTTATGTAAGACAAAAAAAGTATAATGAATCTATTGATATACTGCAGAAAGCATTAAAAATAGAACCGAATAATACAATTCTTAATTATAATCTGGCATACGTATACGAAATGAAAGCAGAAAAGGCGAATGCTAAGAAGTATTTCGAATTTGTTGTCGCTAATGCTACTGAAAAAGAAAATCAGCTGAAAGAAGCAGCTCAAAGACATTTAAATGAGTTGAAATAATCAGGGTTTTCCTGAAAAAAATCTTTTTTATAAAATATCCTTCATTATTTTTTTTAAAATAACAAAGGAAAAAATGGTGAATTAATATTAGCAGTTAATATTAATTCATTATTTTTGTGATGTTAAACTAAAAAAGGCGAAATATGAAGAAAATTTTATTAATGGCAATAACATTGTGCATTTCTTGCATTGTATTTGCTCAGGAAGGTGGTGTGCAAATTCAGATGGTAGAGCGTATACCAATGGGAGATGGAACTTGGATTTATCGTTATGCATTGGGTGACAAAAAACATCTTGAAGGGGAGTGCCGCCTTGCGGTAAATGAGCGGGAGTATATTGTAGCATCATTTAAGAATGGACTACCTGAAGGGAAGTGGGAAACGTTTCGTTATGATAAACTGTACGAAAGGCGGAATTATAAGAATGGCAAACTTGACGGCAATGTTACGACTTATTCCTCCGACGGAAAAACAGTACGTAAAGAATCTAATTTGTCAAGCGGCAAGCGAGATGGTCGTTATACTACTTATTATACAAACGGACAGCTTGAGAAGGAACAGGAATTTAAGGAAGGGAAAGAACATGGCTATCTTCGCACTTATGACCTGGAAGGTAATATTAAATGGGATTGCTATTATGAAGAAGGAAAGATGGAAGGACAGCAAACACAATTAATTAGCAGTAATCAGGGCAATTATGTAAAAATGTCGAATTATAAAAAAGGTGTACTTGTCGGCGATTATTCCGAATATTACGAAAAAGGAGGACTTAAAGAAAAAGGGCAGTATGATGAAAATAGTAAGAAGACCGGAATGTGGGTTCGACGACTAAAGTTGGGCAGGCGTATTGATGAGACAGAATACATAAATGGCGAACGAAACGGCAAACGTATGACTTTCTTTGATGATGATAGTGGTCCGGACAAAATAGAAATATATAAAAACGATAAGCTTAACGGCGTAACGATTGAATACAGCCACAAAACAAAAAAATTAGAGAAAGAAACAACTTATGTTGATGGGCGCAGGGAAGGTCCGTTTAAAATATATCACGCGGATGGGAAAACACTCGAATCCGAAGGTATATATACAGAAGGAAATGAAACATATAAGAAAACCTACTATCCTAACGGAAAGCTTAAATTAGTTCAAGAAGGCAAAGGATTTGACTATAAAGTAATAGAATCATACGACGAAAACGGCAACAGGAAAGATTGAAATACATTTTATCGCAAACTACCATCAGGGGAACATATATAAAGATAACTTTATGGATGTATGGAACAATCGGTTTCAAAAATTCCGCGACAGAGGCTGGATGCGTAAAAGAAAATGTGCCGATTGCAAAATATTCCGTTACTGTGAAGGTAATGGTATGCACCTGCACAACGATAACGATGACCTGCTTTTTTGCTATTATGTGAGGCTGACAAATAAAGAATAATTGTTAAATCCCTTTTATATCATTGATTAGCGCCAGAACATCTTCTTCGCGAGTTGCCCAACTTGTGCAGAAGCGAACAGCGGCACAGTTTTCATCTATCCTTGTCCACAGTTCGAATGCATACTTTCGTGAAAAATGATTGATTTGCTCGTTGGTTAGTATGGGAAATTGCTGGTTTGTTGGCGATTCACAAAGGAAAGATAGGCCTTTTGATTTGAATGCATCCCGTATTTTCATTGCCATTTGTACAGCGTTGCGGGATATTTCGAAATACAGGCCGTTTTCGAATAATGTTTCGAACTGAATACCGAGCAGGCGTCCTTTTGCAAGCATGCCTCCGCGTTGTTTTATCATGTAGCGGAAATCTTTCTTTAAAGCGTCGTTAGTTATTACAACAGCTTCACCGAACAAAGCTCCTACTTTGGTGCCTCCAATGTAAAAAACATCACAGAGTTTTGTAATATCAGGCATGGTCAGGTCATTATATTCGGATGCCAATCCGTAGCCAAGACGTGCGCCATCCATAAATAGAGGAAGGTTATTTTTTCGGCAAACATCACTCAATGCCTGCAACTCTTGCTTTGTATATATAGTGCCTCCCTCTGTCGGGTTGGAGATATAAACCATTCCGGGCTGAACGATGTGTTCGTAGTTGGCGTCATTGTAATGCTCGTTATAAGTTTGCTCAACCTGTGCCGCTGTCAGTTTGCCGTTTTCTGCAGGCAAGGCGAGCACCTTATGACCGGTGGCTTCGATAGCTCCCGTTTCATGAACATTTATATGCCCGGTTGTGGCGGAAATAACGCCCTGATGAGGCCGTAGGACAGATGCAATGACAGTTATGTTTGTCTGCGTTCCTCCAACTAAGAAGTGTACATCCGCTGTTTCGTTTTCGCATAAACGGCGTATGATACGGCGGGCATTTTCGCAATGCTCGTCTTCGCCATAACCTTTTGTCTGCTCAAAATTTGTCTCTGTCAGTCTCTTTATTATTTGCGGATGAGCGCCTTCCGCATAGTCACATTCAAATCGTATCATTTTATAAATTGAAAATTGAAAGTTGAAAATTGAAAGTTGAAAATTGAAAATGAAATCAGTTGAGAATTGTCAATTGTAAAGATTATTCCACCAAGCAGGCTCGTTTTTAAGCCAACGGTCGAACCAGGCGAAAATAGTTTCATTCCATTTTAACCGTTTTTCGTAAGTCAGTATATGGTGGTCTTCTCCTTTGACCTGTACCAACTCTACCGGCTTGCCCAATATCTTAAGGGCGGTGTACATCTGGATGCTTTCGCCCACGGGAACATTTGTGTCGGCAGCGCCATGAATCAATAATAAGGGGGTATTTATCTTATCTGCGCTGAAAAGCGGACTTTGGTTGATATACATGTCGTGGTTATTCCACGGATAGCTGTTTGCACTTGCTGCACTACTGTAGGAATAGCCCCAATATCCTTCGCCCCAATAGCTGCTTATGGAGCTGATACCTGCATGTGATACGGCAGCAGCGAAAAGGTCAGTACGTGTCTGTAGGTACAATGTCATGAAACCGCCGTAAGATGCTCCAATGCAGCCAATCTTTTTAGCATCCACAAATGAGTGTTCGGCAACAAATTTTTCCGTGCCTTCGATAATATCTTCGGAAGAACGTTTGCCCCATGTATTTACGTGAAGAGCCGAAAACTCTTGCCCGAAGCCGATAGCTCCGCTTGGCTGTACGACATAGACCACATACCCCAAAGCTGCGTAAACATGCTTGGGGTAACGACTTTCAAAAACACGCTCGGTAGGCGTCGTTCCGCCATAGTAGTTAACTATCAACGGATACTTCTTTGTCGGGTCAAAATCCGGCGGCAGGTAATAATATCCTTTTATTTCAACGCCGTCAGTGTTCGCGAAATTAAAATCTTTTACTTCGCCCAGTTTCAACTGCTCAAGTTTTTCGGCATAAGGGTCGGCAATAAGCGTAGACTTTTTTGTTTTTGTATCATAAAGATATGCGCGTGATGAATTCGATACACTTACTCCCGAATATACCATTACGGACGAATGTTCTGAAATCCTGAAATTTGTTACGACATCTTCTTCAGATGACAAACGAGTGAAAGTTTTTGTTTTGGGATTGTAAGTGTAAACCTTTGAGTAGTCCTCGTCAGTAGTAAGCATGTAGATAAGCCCGTCATACGGATTCCAGTTGGCATTACTTATTGAAGGGTTAAACTCTTTTGTAAGAGGTTCGATTTGTTTTGTTTTTAAGTCCATAAGGAACGCCTGCGTATCGTAGCTGTTAGCAATCAGTTCTTCGCTGATGTTAAGTCCGATACCTCCAAAAGTTTCCGGGCCGCCAAGAACAAGAATGTTGTTTCCATCGGGAGAAAATTGTGCCCGCGAAGCGAATTTTTCATCTTTCCATAGTGTTTCCGTCTGCATTGTCTCAATGTTAAGCAGATACATTGAACCTTTAGAGAAAGGTCGCTCTGTAATAGTTTCTTCGAATATGGAAAAAAGTATAAAGTTACCGTCCCGGCTGACATCATTGAGGGATGTTGTATTGGCGCCGAATGTAAGTTGTCTTACTAATCCGGTATTTAGGTCATGACGGTAAATAAACGCTTGCGACAACTTTCCTCCGGTACGGTTTGTCAGCGTCTGCATACGAAATACATCTCCTATTTTCTCGGTATTTCTTTCTGCTTTGGAATAAAACAAAAATTGTTCGTCGGGAGAAAACATTATTCGTTCATCCGGGATATCTTTTACAAGAACGGCCTCTTCGAGCGTTTCAGGGTTGATTGTAATGATATTTGCCTGTTCACCGTCTTTAGAAATGTAAAAGAGAGATTCCGATTTCGGCAACCAACTTAGTTGGCGTTTACGGTTTTCCGTGTCAATAATAACACGTCGCCCTGTTTTTATGTTATATAGCTCGGTTGAATACGATGTGCGTGAACCGTAAGTATCCGCATATGTGATAAGAGTATATTTCCCGACCGGAGAGATTGAAATACCGGAAATGCGTTTGCCGTTTATTACATCATTGAGGACTATGTTTCTTTGTGGTTTTTCGGAAACAGACAGTCTTCCGGTTAATGAAGAATCGTCTTCGTTGGATGAATTGGTAATGGCTGTTCCCAAAAGTACATCTTCGACATCAATTTTTAAAGAAGAACCTTTATGCAGCAGTTTTATTACGACACGGTTTGTTTGCGGGTACGGGCTAAATTCAGCACTTACATCTTTTGCTTCATCCGTAGATTTTTCAGTCGTTATTTTTGATGATACAAGCTTTCCGTCTATATATATTTCCAGCATGTCAGCTGCTTTTACTTTAACCTTTGCTTTTCCGTAAGAATTTGCACTCACATAAAAAGAAAATAGTTGCAGACATGGTTTTTCTTGGTGCGGCAGGTTGAAAAACCCGTCTTCACCGACAGTATATTTTTGGTTAAATTTACTCTGTTCAGGGATGGAAAGATGCAATTTAAGCAAATTCTCATCTCCGAACTTTTTATCTGCTCCGTCAGTTGATTCTACATTAAAAGGGTTTACAGCAATAAAGGGCTGTGTCGCGTGAATCTCGCGTAATTGAATACTCTGCGCATTGATATTGAGGCAAAAAAATGCAAGTAAGAAGACTAATATTCGCTTCATATAAAAGTATTGATTTTGTTAGAATATCTGCAAAGATAGTGCAAGCCGAGAGAAGTACAAAATGAACTTGTTCATTTTTATTTCCGAGGCGCAGCCTATCTTCATTTATTGAGTAAAGATAGTGCAAGCCGAGAGAAGTACAAAAATCAATCAAAAAGTTCTAAATAATGCATTTTTTGCATGAATGCATTATTTTATAAGTTTAATAATGATTTTTTTTATATTTTTGCGCGACGAAACTTATCTTCATTAAAGATAATATAGAAGTTGTATAACATTAATATTTAAAATGTATGAAACGAGCAGGTATTTTAATTGTTATTGTTACGATGTTGGGAATGGGCTCATGCACATCGTTTCAAAAAACAGAGTTTAAGACTGATATTGATACAATGTCGTATTATTACGGAATGTCGCGTACCGATGGAATTATGAGTTATCTTACGGTACAAGCAGGTGTTGATACGGCATACTTGGAAGCTTTTTTAGAGGGCTTGAAAGAAGGAGCGAAAAAACACAGCCCCAAAGATGTTGCTTACCTCGAGGGTATGCGCCTTGGTCAGATGATTAATAATCAATGGGTGACAGCTCTCAATAGAGATATCTTTTTTGGCGATTCCACAAAGACTGTAAATAGCAGAGCAGTCCTTTCCGGTTTTTATCATGGTGTGAAATATCAGAATGACAGGGATATAATGCATTCACAGACTTATAGCCAGACAAAAATGGAAGAGATAAGGGAGGCGAACAAGCTTATAAGATATGCTGATATTATTGCAGCAAGCGAAAAATTCCTTACAGATAATAAGAACAAAGAAGGTGTTAAAACTACTTCAAGCGGTTTGCAGTATAAAATTATTACCGAAGGAAAGGGCGAAATACCCGGAGAAAGCTCAAGAGTAAAAATTTATTACAAAGGTACTCTTGTTGATGGTACGGAGTTTGATTCCACAAAAAATAACAACAACCCGTCTACTTTCCGCATTGGTCAGGTAATAAAAGGATGGACCGAAGCCCTGCAATTGATGCCCGTCGGCTCAAAATGGGAGTTGTATGTACCGCAGGACCTTGCTTACGGTTCAAGAGAACAATCCAATATCCCTCCATATTCAACCCTGATTTTCGAGATAGAATTAGTAGAAATAGACAAGGAATAAAAAAGTCATTAAATAATAAGAATCACTTTTTTTTCTTCCTGTTCAGCCATTTGCGAATAGGTTCATCATAAAAACGCATTGCTATCCAGGCGAATACCAAGTTGAACAGGATTAGAGCTGAAGTTATCAGGAAAAACTTCACCCCTGTTGGATTATATTTTGCGTAATAATTGCCGAAAATCCACACTGTCGTGATATGGGTCATGTAAAGAGGATACGAAAGCCTGCCGATAAAAAGGCAAAATTTACGCATAAGGTTTGTCGCTGTAGCTCCAGCTCCAATGATGATAATCAAAGGGAAAATAATTATGACAATTATCGATTCGGTAATCCAGTCGTTGTCATGGTGCGGAAAGAAAAATACTCCCATGAGCATAGCAAGCGGAAGCCAAAAACCAAGCTTATTTTTCCATATAAACCGATAACGATAAATAATCAGCCCCGCTATAAATGAATATGTTACCCTCGGGAAAGCATCGGCATAAGTATTGATATCCCATCCGTTAATAAGCCAACCCGACTTAAATGCAGTAAACGCCAGCCAACCCGCACTCAATACTCCGAATACTAACAAAACCTTTTTATTTACCCTGCTCAAAACAAAAATATACAATATATTAGCCAGATATTCGAAAAGGAGTGACCATGACGGAGAATTGTACGGAAACAAAGCACCCCAACGATAAGGCAGGAAAGGGGTGGGAATCAATAACATGGAGCCGATTACCGCTAAAGCAATAAACCCCCAATGGGGAAAGATATTCCTGTCAACAAACGGGTCGGCAAGAAATCCGACAAGCCCGACTACAGTTCCAAGAATAACTAACGGATGCAAACGAATAAGCCTGTTCTTGAAGAAGCCCATGACACCGATAGTATTCACCCTGTTATCGTAAGCAAAGCCTATCACAAATCCTGAAAGGCAATAAAAAAAATCTACTGCCAGAAAACCGTGTCCCAATGGGTTAATGGAATAATTATCGGGATAAATCATCTCCGTATAATGGAAAACGAGGATGGTTATTGCTGCAATTCCCCGTAGTCCGTCAAGGATATCGTAATAAGTTTTGGTGGTTTGTGTATTAGTCATATTTTTTTAAAAGGTATGTATGAGCTATGAAATGTAGATCACAACGCATGCCGGCTTCATGACATGAGCAAACTTGTAGTTAAGTCAAAGCTTTTTTTAGAATTTCTTCCACTTCGTTTGGGAAGATGCCACCTTCGTGCACTTTTTCTCCGTCAATGTAAAATGTCGGAACATAGTAGTAGTCATATTGGTCGGCTAATTCCGCTTCCTCCGATTCTTCAATCAGTTCGAACTCTATGTCTTTGTATATGTCCTGCTTCTTCAGTTCGTCTATATACGCAAAAGCTTTTTTGCAGAAAGGACAATCTCTTAAGTAGAATAGTTTTATTGGTTTCATATGTGCATTATTTAATCTTTAACACTATGGAAATATGACTTGCCTTTGGCAATCACGAATTCTTTAAAAAATCAATATTTCATGAGTAAACTCACAGTTTGTCAATCGGCAGGCACGAAATCGAGTTGTTTGCGTTGAAGGTTGGCTTGCGCAATTTTGACCGTTATCGGGTCGCCGAGACGGTAGATATGTTTATGGCGCTTTCCTATCAGGCAGTAGTTTTTTTCGTCAAATTCGTAAAAGTCATCGTTGAGGTCGCGCATGGGAACAAGTCCTTCGCACTTGTTTTCGTTCAATTCGACATACAAACCCCACTCGGTGACACCGGAAATAACACCATCGTAAATACGACCGAGCTTGTCGCTCATATACTCAACCTGTTTGTATTTTATTGATGCACGTTCGGCATTGGCTGCAAGCTGCTCCATAGCCGAGCAATGGTCGCACCGGTCTTCGTAATCGTCTTCGTTTACACTTCTTCCGCCTTTCAGGTAGCGCTCCAACAAACGGTGTACCATCATATCGGGATAGCGGCGTATAGGCGATGTGAAATGCGTGTAGAACGGAAATGATAGCCCGTAGTGGCCTATGTTAAATGTCGAATATTTTGCTTTTTGCATTGAGCGAACGGCAAGTGTCTCGATAAGGTTTTGTTCGGGTTTGCCTTTCGCTTTGTCTAAAAGTGAGTTAATNCTTTTNGTTATCTCGCTCTTCGAACCTGTCGTTTTGAGTTTGTAACCGAANCGTCCGATGAATTCGGCAAAATTCTGTATTTTGTCGGGGTCGGGTTGCTCATGAATTCNATAAACGAATGTTTTTTTGGACTTGCCTTTTGTTGCTTTTCCGATAAACTCTGCCACATCGCGATTTGCCAGAAGCATAAATTCTTCGATAAGATGGTTTGCCTCTTTCGATTCCTTGAAATATACGCTTATAGGCTTACCTTTTTCGTCGATTTCAAATTTCACCTCGTAGCGGTCGAAATCGATGGCGCCGTCTTCAAAACGTTTGTCACGTAATAATTTTGCCAGTTCGTTGAGTTTAAGGACTTCTTCTTTGAATTCGCCTTCTCCCGTTTCGATGATTTCCTGAGCTTCTTCGTACGTAAACCTGCGGTCACTGCGTATTGCAGTTCGTACAATTCTTGAGGAGAGTATATCTGCCTTTTCATTCAGCTCAAAGATAACGGAGAAACAGAGCTTTTCTTCATCCTGGCGAAGCGAGCAAAGCTTGTTTGATAACCTTTCCGGAAGCATCGGTATTGTGCGGTCTACGAGATAAACCGATGTGGCGCGCTCAATCGCTTCCTTGTCGATTATATCATCCGGTTTAACATAATGAGTAACGTCTGCTATATGAACACCGACTTCCCAGTTTCCGCTATCTGTCTTGCGAAGCGACAGCGCATCGTCGAAGTCCTTGGCGTCTTTCGGGTCTATCGTGAAAGTTGTTACTTCACGGAAATCTTCACGTTCCGTAAGGTCGTCTTTGGTAATCTGTTCCGAAATTTTATCAGCTGCATGTTCCACCTCTTCGGGATATTTGTAAGGAAGCCCGAACTCCGCAAGAATGGCGTGCATCTCCGTATTATTATCGCCGGCTGCTCCGAGCACATCTATTACTTCTCCAATAGGATTCTTTGCGTTATCTGGCCATTCAGAAATTTTCACAAGTGCTTTTTCGCCATTTTTCCCTCCATTTAGGCTGTCCTTAGGAATAAAAATATCATTTGCAAGACTCCTGTCTTCCGTAACAAGAAATGCATAGTCGCGGCTTATCTGTAGTGTTCCGACATAAGTACGGTCTTTTGCTTCAAGTATTTCGAGTACTTCGGCTTCAGGCTCGGCTCCCCTGCGTCGTGCGAATAATTGTACGCGAACTTTATCTCCTTCCATTGCATGGGCTGAATTACGCTCCGCTATGCGGATTGGTTCGCCTCCGTCTTCGGGGATAAAGGCGTTCTTGCCGTTGCTTCGACGCCTGAACGTGCCGACAGCAATTGTTCCGAGACTGTTGTAGCGAAAACGTCCGCGGTCAAGCTCTACCAATATATCATCTTCCGCCAAAGCATACAATACATCGAGTGCTTGCAGTTTCTGTACTTGTCCGTCTATTCCTATCAGTTTGCTGATTTGTTTATAGTTAAATACCGATTTGGGGTCCTTTTGAAAAACATCGAGAATGGCATGTACCATAAGGTCTTTTTTCATGCGCTTACTTTTTGTTTTACTATTGCTCTTATTAACGGGTTTACTCTTTCCGGACTTTTTATTTTTTCCGGCTTTTTGCTTCTTTATATTCATTGTTTATTGATATTTAATCATTTATATATAATATGTGCTGTTTTATGATATTTAGTGATACTACTATGCAGGAGACAAAGATACATCTTTTTCTTATCATTAATGGTAGAATTAATCCAATCATTAATTGTCGATTATTTTCTTTGCATTAAAATCAAATGAAAAATACTTATTATTATGAAAAAAATAGTCCGAATAAATTCATGTCTTGTATATAGGTTTGTGTCACGACTCGGCAATTACAAGCGAGCTTGTTATTACTCTCACTGCTTCACAAATTCAATTGTTTTGAGTTGCTTTCGCTCATTGGTTATTAAAAATCACTTAGATATGGAGCTTAAACATACTCTGCCTCAAATCTTTCAAATTACTGAAAAAATCCGTTTATCATTTATCATTTCTGTGTTTTGCATCCTTGTATCATGCTCGAATTCATCGCAGAATCAACTTCAAAGAGCTACATTCTCCAATCAATACCCTCTCACATATGATGACTGGGAGAATACATATCTTGCCGGAAACGGAAAAATGGGAATTATGGTTTTCGGAAATCCGTTGGAAGAAACGATTATTTTCAATGACAGGGGTTTTAATCTGGCGTCAAGAAAAGAACGTACTTCAGAGCAGGTTTCGACAGAGGACCTCATGCGAATTAAAGAATTATGCATTTTAGGAAAATTTGCCGAGGCTAACGAGTTGGCCATTACATCGTCCCGAGGACAGAGAGGAGGCGAAGGAAGCCGTCATCCGGGTTATATAATGTCAATATCCATACCTTCTCAGGGTGAAGTTCAGGAGTATTTGCGGACATGCAATTTCCAAACCGGAGAGATTACGGTTGAATGGAATGATGCGCGCGGGAAGTGGAAAAGAAAAGCGTTTGTTTCACGAAAAGATAATGTTACCGTGCAACAACTCGAAGCGCCCTCCGGCGGCAAGCTGACTTGCGATATTAACCTCGGTGTTATCAAAGATATGGGGTTCCCCGAAGAAATGAGCTTTGTAAATCTGGAAGAAGACGGATTTTTGAATATTCGCGCCAGATATTTTGAGGATAAAAGCGTAGGTTATGAGGGTGTTACGCGCTATTTTGTAAACGGAGGCAAACATGAAATTAAAGATAACATCCTGCATATTCACGACGCAGAATCCGTGATATTGCTTTCACGTACAGTCAAGTATTATGAAGATTGCGACGAAAAGTGGGACATGAAACAATTACAAAAAGAGCTGGCAAAATTACCTGCCGACTATAAAGCATTGATGCAAGGACAAATAGAAACACATGGACAAATCTATGACCGCGTCAGCCTTAACCTCAACGCCTCTGCCGGGGATCGTGCAAAAAATAACGAGATTCTTCTTGAAGAGCAAAGAAAATCCGACAGACCTGTTACAGCCCTGTGGGAACGTATTTTTGATGCAGGAAGGTATTACTTCCTTTCCTCGAGCAGCGAACTTACACCTCCAGACCTGTTAGGAATGTGGATAGGTAACTGTAACGCCGGCTGGGGAGGTTATTATCATCTGGATTCCAATCTGAACCTGCAGGTCACTTCGGGAAATACAGGTGATATGCCCGAAGCTATGGAAGGATATTTTCATATCAATGAAGTATGGGCACCGGACTTTAAGATAAATGCACAGAGGCTATTAGGATGCAGAGGTCTGCTGTCATGTGGTAATACACCGGGGTTGTCTACGGGGCTTATGTCCGGGGCGCTGAATTTATTTTATCCTTATCAGTACGCTACGGGCGAAGAACCGTGGCTGTTGTATCCTTTCTGGGAACATTACCTTATAACCGGAGATGAAGCGTTTTTACGCGAACGCCTGTACCCGCTTATGAAAGAGATGGGATATCTCTACGAAGATTTTTTAGTAAAGAAAGATGAAAAGGGTAAATTCATATTTGCAGGTTCGGTATCTCCGGAAAATCAACCTTCCAACTTAGCAGTCTCATTACTCAACAATTCAGCATTTGACGTATCAGGCGCCCGGTTTGCCCTCTCTACGCTTATACAAATGTGTGATATTTTGAATGTGGAACAAGGTCCCGGTGAAGGAAAAGAGCGTTGGGAAGCCATATACCAACAATTACCCGAATATTGTATAAATAAGGACGGAGCAATAAGCGAGTGGGACTGGCCGGGATTGGAAGAAAATTATGCTCATCGTCACTGGAGCAATTTACTTAGCGTCACCCCTTATCAGGAAATCACACCGGAAAGTACGCCGGAACAATATGCAGCTGCTTGTCGCACATTAGAAATAAAAGATAAGTTTGATATAGGCTCAGGACATTTTTTACTTCAGGGATCGCTTATTGCAGCCAATCTGAAAAAGGCTGAATCTGTGAGAAAAATGTTATTGCGCCTCACCAAAGAAGATTTTTACTTTGACAACTTGTCGACTTCTCACAATCCGCAGCATGATGTGTTTTGTACCGATGTATGTAACACCGTTCCGGCAATTATGATTGAAATGCTTGTTTGCTCCTCACCGGGTATTGTAGAACTCCTTCCCGCCCTCCCGGAAGACCTTATAAAAGGGAAGATTTCCGGAATCAAATGCAGAAACCGTATAACAATGAAAGAATTGTCATGGGATAAGGAAGCCGGCATAATCGAATGTATGCTGATTTCCGATATTGACCAGCCATGTACAATAATAGAACGGCGCGGAATCACAGAGATAAAGGGGAACATAGAAGTACAGCCGTCGCATCTTGGCAGCATGGCACGTCAGTTATCACTTACAAAAGGTAAAACCGTCAAATTAACCATAAAAACAGCATCCTAAAGGATGAATTAAAATATTTATATTTCACTTGACCTATCATTGCTATGAAAACGAAGATAGGCGGCACCAGCGCCAAAGGCGAATGAAAAATGAAAAGTGAAAAATAAAATAATACAAACAAGTTCATTTTGTACTTCACTCGGCTTGCACTATATTTATTCAGAAAATGAATATAGGCTGCGCCTCGGAAATAAAAATGAACAAGTTCATTTTGTACTTCACTCGGCTTGCACTATATTTGCAACTTGAACTGAAAATTTGATGTCTATGAAAAAGGTACTGGTAACATATAGCATGTTTAGAGAAGGTTTTGCTGAGCTTGAAGAAAAATATGATGTGACATTTCCTGATGAGGGAAAAGACTTTTCTTATGATGAGGTTATGGAGATGATTCCCGAATATGATGCGCTTTGTTCCATGTTTGATTTTCCCGTCAACAAAGAGTTGATAGATAAAGGCTCTAAATTACAAATTATTGCCAATTATGCTGTCGGATACAACAATATAGATGTTGCTTACGCAGTAGAGAAGGGTTTGGCTGTTGCCAATACACCCGGTCCTACAACAGAACCGACTGCTAACGTTGCTCTTGCGTTGATACTTGATGCAGCACGCCGCGTCAGCGAATGTGACAGAAAACTACGCCGTTTGGGTACGGACATGAAAGTCGGCGTACTCGAAAACCTTGGTCTGCCGGTGACAGGCACCACACTTGGCATTATAGGTATGGGACGTATAGGAAAGGCTCTATGTAAGCGTGCCCGAGCTTGCGGAATGGATGTGATTTATTATAAGCGCCGCCAATTAGACCTTAACGAAGAGACTAAAATCGGAGCATTGTATGTAACGATGGACGAGCTTCTCGAACAGTCTGATTTTGTATCGTTGAATGCGCCATACACCCCCGATACTCACCATATAATAGGAGAAAATGAGCTTAAAAAGATGAAAAAGACTGCTATCATCATAAATACTTCACGCGGTCCGCTCATTGACGAAAAGGCTTTGGTAAAAGCTCTGCAAGATGGAGAGATACACGGTGCAGGTCTTGATATGTTCGAATTTGGCGCTCATCCTTCACCCGAATTACTCGAAATGGACAATGTTGTCCTTACGCCTCACATAGGAACACAGACGACATATACGCGTATTGAAATGGCAAGAGCGGTATGTAATAATGTGATTGGTTTTTTTGAAAACGACCGCCCTGTGAGCCGGGTTTATCATCAATAATATTTTTATGAATGCAAAGTTTATTATAAACGAACTGCAATCTGTCGGAACGCCCGACAAAGCGGCACATTTGCAAAAATATTTCAAAACAGGTCCGGGGCAGTATGGCGAAGGAGATGTTTTTATCGGAGTTGTAGTACCCCATACACGTAGCATTGCTAAAGCAAACTTGGGGATGCCTTTCCCTGAAATTTGTATTCTGTTGAAAAGTGAATTCCACGAAGCGCGTTTATGTGCATTACTTATACTTACAGAACGTTTTAAAAAAGCTAAGGAAAAGGATCGTAAAGAAATATTTGAATTTTATTTTAAAAACGTTTCTTGTGTGAACAATTGGGATTTGGTTGACTTGTCATGTCCAACGGTAGTAGGGATGTACCTGCTTGACAAAGAGCGGAATATTCTCTATAAGCTTGCAGAAAGCAATTGCTTGTGGGAACAGAGAATAGCTATTGTATCGACATATGCCTTTATCCGCGAAAATGAGTTTTACGATACCCTTGAATTATCAAAAAAACTGCTGACGCATAAACATGATCTGATGCATAAAGCTGTCGGTTGGATGCTGCGCGAAGTAGGCAAACGCGACCGCAGAACATTAACCGACTTTCTCGAAGAATACGCCACAAAATTACCTCGTACAACATTACGCTATGCTATAGAACATTACCCCGAACCGGAACGGCTATATTTTCTTAAAAAGAAATAACGAACACCGAGACTACTTCAGCTTGGATTCTTTATAATCTAATTATGTCTTTTATTAAAACATGTTTTAGCTGAACTCATCATCATACTTCAAGCGCGAATCCGCCATATACTGTTTGATGCGTTGCTCATCTTCCTTTTTGCATATCAACAGTACATTCCCGTTTTCAGCAACAATATAATCTTTAAGTCCTTGAATTACAGCTAACCTTGTGTTGTCTCCAAGTGCAATTATATTGTCTTCACACTCATATAATATTGAGCGTGTTTTAAGAACAGCATTGTTTTTATCGTCTTTCTTCGCAATATCAAACAGCGAACCCCACGTGCCAAGGTCTGCCCAACCAATATCAACACATTGCATATAAACATTATTTGCTTTCTCCATAATTCCATAGTCAATGGATATGTTGGGGCAATAAGGATAATGTGCATTAATAAATTCCTGCTCTTCAGGAGTATTAAATTTATCTGTGCCAAGGTCAAAACGTGCTGATATTTCGGGAAGATGTTTATGAATAGCATCCATAATGATGTTAACATTCCACAGAAAAATACCTGAATTCCAGAAAAATTCTCCACTGTCCATAAACACTTTCGCAAGTTCAAGGTCGGGTTTTTCCGTAAAAGTCTTTACTTTGAAGAACTTCCCAATAGTTTTATCGCTGCGCTGAATATACCCGTAACCTGTTTCAGGTCTGCTTGGTTTTATACCGAGTGTCATTAGTGCATCATTAGCCTTTACAAAATCAAGTCCTTCACTGATTGCAGTCAGGAACTCATTTTCTTTAAGAATAAGATGGTCTGATGGAGCAACAACAATGTTTGCATTCGGATTACGCTTTTTTATATGATATGCTGCAAAAGCAATACATGGCGCAGTATTACGTCGTGTCGGTTCAAGTAGGATTTGTCTGTCGTGAAACAATGGTAATTGTTCCTTGACTAAATCCGAGTAAATCTCATTTGTAACAATATAAATATTCTCCATAGGAATTATCTTGGCAAACCGGTCAACCGTCATCTGTAAAAGCGACCGCCCAATTCCGAAAAAGTCGAGGAATTGTTTTGGATATGACTCTCTACTGAAAGGCCAAAAGCGACTTCCGATGCCTCCTCCCATAATTACACAATAGTTGTCTTTCATTGTTTTATCTGAATTTTTTAGGTTATTAATAACTATACTTCACAAAGATAACGCAATTCTACTAAAATCCAAAGAAAGAACATTTTATTTTCTTTGTTGAACACTTTTCTTTAATACAACGAAAAACCATCCGATTTATTGGCAACAGACTAAAAAATGCAATCAGGCTTTCTGTCGACATTTTTTTCAATAGAAAAAAAACAAAAATTCAAATACTTGCAAATTCAAAAAAAAGCCTTACCTTTGCCCCCGTCTTAACCAAAAGCCCAGATGGCGGAATTGGTAGACGCGCTGGTCTCAAACACCAGTGGATTCACTTCCATGCCGGTTCGATCCCGGCTCTGGGTACGCCAAATCCCTGATAATCGCCTGATTATCAGGGATTTTCACTTCTAAAGAGTGTACTAAAAGTGTACTGTTTGGCGAAAGCAAGAAAAAAGAGTACTTTGCTTAATATAGGATAGTTTTTTTATGTTTTATTAATATAATCTTATCTGTCACTTCAGTTTTTTCTCTTTTTTGTTCCATAAAAACACATTCATCATTATATTTGCAGGTATAAATCGGTATACAAGATGATTGAAAAACAATTTAAGTTGCTTCAGGAACTCATTGATAGATGCACCAAATATGATTATGATGCAGTCAATGAGGCGTTTTCTATGAAAAAGGCTTATCTTAATGCCGAACAACGCATAGACTATATCCGAAAAGAAATTTTCAGGATTACGGAAGAACTTGTATCTATAAACCAAAAAATACCTGCGCTTAAATCTTTTGCATTTGACTGGCATACTCCAAATTTTGTTTGGGAAACTTCGTTTTATGAAAGTCTTACAATCACGGAACGTAAAAAATATATTGCTTTTGTTTATGAAAGCTTTGAGGACAAACAATACTATGAAAATCCTGCCTCATATGATAAATCGCTTCCCTACTTCTCCAACATTATAAAGATGCTTGTTTACAGCAAATATTTGGAAGAATTACAGAATGCTGAAAAAGATTTGTTGCAACCAACAATAATTAAAGAAACGATTGTAGAATCACAAGAAGTAACACAAGAAGCTTCTCCCAAAAAGATTGTAGGGAAAGACAATCCATTTAATTGCAAGCTGAATGGTAGCGAAATCCGTCTTATGACTGATTGCGTGAACGAAGCGAATATTTTCAGTACCGAAATAACCTCTCAAATACTTGAAGACTTCTTTTATTGTCGATTGTCAGGAGCATTAAAATCGACAAATAACCGCTTGCTTGCTTATTTCATGATGAAATTAAGTGCTCACGAATACATCACCTATGAATGGCAGTCCGTTATTGCAAGTAATAAATTGGTGCTTGCTCCCATGAAAGAAAAATATCTAAATAGTAGCGACTTATCTACTGCTAATGACAATATAAAGTACATTTCTCCTAAGAAATCGGAAATCATTGACAAATACATCAAACAACTGAAGAAAGGTTGAGCATAGGTTGATACCTCAAACAAATCTCAATTATTCCTGATTTTCACGCCCTTATCTTTGCCCCCGTAATCGATTACGAGATATCGGAGGGTGCACACTCCATTTGTTTCAACACTAAAATTTTTATTAGATGAAAAGTTTAGACGAACGAGTTTCAGAACTCGAAAAAATGGTTTTTATGGCAAAGAACGTGTTCAGTTTTGATGAGGCAAGCAAGTTTCTCAATCTGTCGAAAAGTTACCTGTACAAACTCACGTCGGGCAACTTAATTCCCCATTATAAACCACAGGGAAAGATGTTGTACTTTGAGAAAGAACAACTGGAGGAATGGTTACGCCAGAATCCTGTTAAAACGCAAGCGCAAATTGACAGGGAAGCTCAGCAGTATGTTATGAATTACAAACCATTAAAGAGGTAAGTCATGGCAGAAGAAGTAAAAAAACAAGAAATTGTCATTCTTTGGCAAGCTTCACGACTGACGCTTGCAGGTGAATATGTAACAGCTCCCGAAATTCTTCGTGTACATGGTTCTCCCATTGGGACATTAGGCAATTTTAGCGCATCCATCGGAAAAGCGAAGAGTAAAAAGACTTTCAATGTATCGGCTATTGTAGCCGCTGCATTGAAAAACGGAACGGTTTTACAGTACGATGCAGAATTGCCTGAAAACAAACGGAAGGTTTTATATGTGGATACGGAGCAAAGCCCATACCATTGCCAAAAGGTTATGAGGCGTATTGTTCGTATGGCAGGGCTGCCGTTAGATGAAGAACCTCACAATTTGGAATTCCTGTCACTGCGCAGGCACACGCCTGATGTAAGGATTGCAATTGTAGAAAAGGCGATTTACCAAACAGAGGGTTTGGGATTGGTTATTATAGACGGTATCAGGGATATGGTGTATGACATCAACAGTCCGAGTGAATCAACCAAGATTATTTCCAAGTTGATGCAATGGACAGATGAGCGACAAATCCATATTCATACAATCTTACACCAAAACAAAGCCGATGAAAACGCTCGCGGACATATCGGAACAGAGTTGAACAATAAAGCCGAAACGGTTTTGGAGGTAGCCAAGGACAAAATAGATAACGACATAAGTACTGTTAAGGCTGTACATATTCGCGCTATGGACTTCCAACCGTTCGCTTTCCGCATCAATGACGATGCTTTGCCCGAATTAGTAAAGGATTACGCTTTTGAAAAGAAAAGCAGCAAATCTAAATACTACAATTATTCCGAGTTAAAGGAAGAACAGCACAGGCAAGCATTGGAAGCGACATTTTCAGAAAAAGAATCATACGGTTATGGCGAATTTACGGAAGCGCTTAGGCGAGGATATGCAACAATCGGATGTAAATATGGCGAAAATAAAATCGGAGATTTAAAGATGTTTCTGGAAAAAAATGGGATGATAGTAAAAGACCTCGCTCGGAAGTATCTCTACAATCCCAATTTTCATTACTAAAACACCTTACCATGCTTTGGGTGTATATATAATGAGGTAAAGTAATGCTTCCGACAGAATGGAAAGCGGAAGCACTTTACTTTACCCTGTTTCCTATATACACGCAATAAAGTAAAGTAAGAGTTCCACGGAAAGTTATTCCCGTGAAAGAAAAAAATAGTAACAATAAAATTAATAATAATATGAATTCAACTGATATTAACAGGCATTCCATTAGGGAGTACCTTGCAGGTTTGAACATTTATCCTGCAAAAGAACGTGGTTATTACGGCATATATCATTCTCCTTTCAGGGAAGACAACAATGCCAGCATGAAAGTGGATTACGAAAAAAACCTTTGGATTGACTACGGAGCAAATGAAGGCGGAACGCTCATCGACCTTGTGATGCGGATAGAACGCTGTTCCAATGGTGAAGCTATGCGCCTACTGGAACAGCAGCTATCAGGTGCGACTCCTTTTTCTTTTCATGGGAACAGTGAAAAAGAAAAGCAAACCGCAAAAAGTCCGCAGATTAAGATTACAGGAAACGATGTACTATGTGCGCCAACTTTATTCAGTTATCTGCATAAACGATGTATAGATACTGAAACAGCCATGCAATATTGTCGCGAAATACACTACACGGTTAATAATAAACCGTATTATGCAATAGGCTTCCAAAATGATGCAGGAGGATATGAATTGCGAAATGAATATTTTCAGGGCAGCCTTTCTCCCAAAGATATTACATCCATAAAGCAGAAAGAGCAGCAGCATTCATGTTATGTGTTTGAGGGCTTTATGGATTATCTGTCTTTTCTGGTTTTACGAAATAAGTATAATCCCGATATTCCGGGTACGAATAAACAGGATTATATTATTTTGAATTCAGT
>JGI994J12354_10001433_pt1 | contig 24049 bp, 19 predicted proteins | sample IntmicLarv3ML3BL_FD_12354 | JGI IMG/M metagenome (IMG submission 12354)
GGGGGGGGGGGGGGGGGTATGCACAGCAGAAGCCTCCACAACAAACGTAGATGCATCTAAAAACGATTTATTATAGCAACCTGTCATATTTTGATACCCAAAAAACATCTTTTTCTATATCTACCTCAAACTATACTCACATTTTACTCCTCTTGTCAATTTTTTTTGTTTCGGAAGGGGCGAGAGCTTTTGATTAAAGCTTAAGGGGACTTTTTGTCCCCTTAGATCCCGACGAAGGGCTACTCGCCCTTGCAACCCAAAGCAAGCGGGGCTTGCATTCATAGCCCGTTCGGAGCGTTTACTTCGTAAACATCATACAGTATGCAGAGTCCTGAAGATGTCAGAGAGTATGTTTGTGCTGTTGTTCGCTATCTGTGTGTCACTATCGCATTTGAATCGTTTTTAGATTTTTTCTTTTTGAAAAAATCTAAAACTTCCGATTCAAACGCGCACCAATATTAAAGCGGCGCACTTCGTGCTTTGATTCTAGTTAAAGAATATCTCTTCTTTTTTTATAAATCTAACACATAGAGCAATTGCGAAGCAATGCGTGTGAACATCTTTGCAGACTGTAACTACTCTCAGGTGCAGGTGAATGAAAAATACCCTGCCGAGTTTGCAAAGGCGAGGAGCCTTTGCTCAGGTTTCGAAAGGCAGAATGCCTTTCGTGGGTTGTAGGGCAAAGCCATATAAAAAAAGAGCTTCGCATTAAATTTAGTAGAAAATAATTAATTACAAAAAAGGCGCATTTCGTTAAATAAAAATTTAACAAATGCGCCTTTTTTAAATATAAATATATTTTTTAATATCTATATAAGTCGGCTTTGTATGGGCCGGAGACTGGGACGCCGATGTAGTCGGCTTGGTACTTGCTGAGAACTGTGAGCTTAGCACCTACTTTTTCGAGGTGGAGTCTTGCAACTTCCTCGTCGAGTTTTTTGGGTAGGATGTAAACTTTGTTTTCGTACTTGTCCTTGTTCTTCCACAAGTCCATCTGAGCGAGAACTTGGTTAGTGAAAGAGTTGCTCATAACGAAAGATGGGTGTCCTGTTGCGCAACCTAAGTTCACAAGGCGACCTTCTGCGAGCAAGTAAATAGAATTCTTGCTTGGGAAAGTATACTTGTCTACTTGAGGTTTAATTTGCACTTTCTTAATCTTTGGATAGTTGTCCAAAGCACTAACTTGAATTTCATTATCAAAGTGGCCAATGTTACAGATGATAGCTTGATCTTTCATCTTCTTCATATGGTCGATAGTGATGATATCTGTGTTGCCAGTTGCGGTAACATAGATATCAGCAACGCCCAAAGTGTCTTCAATACGAACAACCTTGTAGCCTTCCATTGCTGCTTGAAGAGCACAAATTGGGTCGATTTCAGTAACCATAATAGTTGCACCCAAGCCCTTGAGAGCTTGAACACAACCCTTACCTACGTCGCCATAACCACAAACAACCGCAGTCTTGCCTGCAATCATAACGTCAGTACCACGTTTGATTCCGTCAACCAAAGACTCGCGGCATCCGTAAAGATTATCGAACTTAGATTTAGTAACAGAGTCATTAACATTGATAGCTGGGAAGAGAAGCTTGCCCTCTTCAACCATTCTATACAAGCGATGAACACCTGTTGTAGTTTCTTCTGAGACGCCTTTCAAATCAGCAACAACTTTGTGCCAGTGATTCTTGTTTTTCTTATAAACTTTCTTGAGAAGATTTTTGATAACCTGCTCTTCGTGACTTCCAGACTTAGAGTTCACCCAGTCAGAACCATTTTCTAATTCAAAACCTTTGTGAATTAACAAAGTAGCATCGCCACCGTCATCAACTATAAGCTGAGGACCTTTGCCGTTTTTCCAAGTAAGAGCATTGTAAGTGCAATCCCAGTATTCTTCGAGAGTCTCACCCTTCCAAGCAAACACACTTGTGCCAGATTTTGCAATTGCAGCAGCAGCGTGGTCTTGAGTAGAGAAAATATTGCAACTTGCCCAACGAACATCTGCACCCAAAGATTTCAATGTCTCAATCAAGATAGCCGTTTGAATAGTCATATGTAAACTACCCATAATGCGAATTCCCTTAAGAGGCTTTTTAGCTGCGTATCTTTCACGCAAAGCCATCAAACCTGGCATTTCAAATTCTGAACTTTCGATTTCTCTGCGACCAAAATCTGCTAAACGAATGTCCTTAACCTTATAGTCTTTAGAAGCCATTACTTTATAGCCTTTTGCAAATCTTTAACTTTGTTGAGTTGCTCCCATGGCAAGTCTGACTTTGTGAAGTGTCCATAATTTGTTGACTTGCGATAAATAGGATTCAACAAACCTAATTGCTTAACGATGTCAGCAGGTTTGAAGCTGAAAACTTTTTCAACTGCCTTTGCAATTTTTTCGTCATCAAATTTGCCTGTACCGAAAGTGTCAACCAAAACACTTGTTGGCTTTGGATGACCAATAGCATAAGCAACTTGCAGTTCGCATCTGTCAGCCAAGCCAGCAGCTACAACATTCTTAGCAACCCATCTGCACATGTAAGCTGCACTTCTGTCAACCTTTGAAGGGTCTTTGCCAGAGAAAGCGCCACCACCGTGACGTCCTGTACCGCCGTATGTATCAACAATAATTTTACGACCTGTCAAACCGCTATCGCCTTGAGGTCCGCCAACAACGAACTTACCTGTTGGATTGATTAAATATTCTGTCTTTGTCGACAACAATTTTTTTGGCAAAACTTTTTTGACAACTTTTTCAATAATGTACTTTTCAATAGCACTATGCTCTACATCTGCTGCGTGCTGAGTAGAAACAACAATGCTATCGATAGAAGAAAGTTTTCCATCAGTATACGTAACTGCCACTTGACTCTTGCAGTCAGGACGCACCCACGCAGGAGCTTTTTTACCTTTGCGTTGCTTTGCCAATTCAATCAAAATTTCATGAGCAAACATAATCGCAGCAGGCATATATGCAGAAGTTTCACTAGTTGCATAACCAAACATAATACCTTGGTCGCCTGCACCTTGCTCTGCTGTTTTTTTACCTTTTGCTTTCTTAGCATCAACACCCTGAGAAATGTCAGGAGATTGTGATGTAATCAAATTTGTTACAAAGATTTTATCAGCGTGAAAAACATCATCATCATTCACATAACCGATTTCGCGAATTGCTTGACGAACGATTTTTTCATAATCGAACTTTGCTTTAGTAGTAATTTCGCCAGCAATAACAACGTGATTGCTTTTTACTAGTGTTTCACAAGCCACACGAGAGAATTTGTCTTGAGCCAAGCAAGCGTCGAGAACGCTGTCGGAGATATAGTCGGCTACTTTGTCTGGATGACCCTCGCCAACTGATTCAGAAGAGAACTTATAATATTTACTCATAATTATTTTGAAACTAGATTATTCTATTTATACATCAAGCCTTTTTTTCAAAGCTAGATTGGGAATTTAGAACGTAGAATTGAATTCTAGTCTGCCTTACAGAGAATCTTTAAAAAAATCGCATTCAGCAATTGCGAAGCAATGCGAAAGTCTTCTTTGCAGTACACCCTAATGGCTGCAGGCACTGCCTGCTTTGGGGTGCGGGGCGAAACCAGCCCCGCAAAAAAAACAAGCGGAAAGATATAGATAAAATAAATTTAAACAAAAAGGGCATTTTACTTAATAAGAATTTCTTATTAATAAAATGCCCTTTTTAAAATATAAATTTCTTTATTTTTTTATATCATATCGGTCCAAGCGCCTTGCTTGGAGGAGGATTCTACAGCGGCTTCAATGAATGCCATACCTATTCTACCATCTTCTACGTTGGCGTATTTTGAGCCATCGCAGGAGAAAGGTTGACCATCATTGTATGCACGAACATCTGCTTCAAAGCTTCTGTGGAGTCGCGCATATGCATCGTGAAAGGCTTCGCAGTGACCCGATGGAATCTTGATTTCAGAAGATGTTACCCAGTCTGGAAGATCTTTCAAGAAGCCGTCGTTTGCGCTGACTGCGCCACGGTAGTAAGTTCTATCTGGCTGATTTGGTAGACAGATTGTAACAGCTTCGCTGTCCTCTTGTTTCCACTTCAATAGACCCTTTGTACCTGCAACTTCAATGCTCAAATCGTTCTTGTGACCTATGCAAATTTGCGAAGCTCTTACGAGAGCCTTGCCTCCGTTATTAAGTTCGCAGTAGGCAGTAAAGTGGTCGTCGAGGAGCCTTCCTTTAACAAAGTTTTCAAGATGCGCGCTAACTTTTGTAACATTAAGACCTGTCAAGAAACGCAATTGCATCAAAGCGTGAGTTCCGATATCGCCACCACACAAGCTTTTGCCAGATGTTTTTGGATTTACTCTCCAAGAAGCTTGAACGCTACCAGAATCTTCAAGTCTTGAAGCGAGCCAACCTTGAAGATAAGAAGAGTCTGCCCATCTTACTTCGCCAATGAGTCCGCTAGTGATGATGAATCTTGCGAACCAAGAAGACCAGTGACCTACGTAAGTATGCGCAACTGCAAATGGAGTTTTGCTTTCGTCAACAGCAGCTTTGAGCTTGAGAGCCTCTTCATAAGTCAAAGTCAAAGGTTTTTCGCACATCACAGGAATACCCGCTTTGACAAATTTAAATGCAGGATCAAAGTGAACAAAATTAGGAGTAACAACAACTACATAGTCTAAGCGTTCTTCTTTTGGGAGATTCTTTTGATCTTCCAACATAGCATCGTAAGAGGGATAAGGTTTTATCGGATAAGGCCACTCAGCGCCCTCTTTCATACCTTGCTCTGGATCCGGACAAAGGGCAGCAGCAACGACTCTGCGAGTGCCATCCATATGTATTGCTTTTTGATGAGGATTTGCAATGAAAGCCCCTGCTCCACCGCCGACTAAACCTACATTTAAGATTCTTTTTGATGCCATAGTATTGTTATAATTAAAGTTAGTAATGTATAGTACTATTGAATCTCAAAAAGAATTTTTATTCAAGAAAAATTTCATTTTGCATTTTTTGAAAAATTGTATTCTACTGATTTTTGATGAGACTCTTTTTATTAAGACATTCAATTCCAACAAACACCTACCCTGACGAGGAAAGAAAATTAACTCAGGAAGGATTTGTTCTTGTCGAAAAATTGTGTTCTTTTTTGAGAGAGGAATCTTTCGGAAACCTCTCTGCAATTTGGCATAGCCCATACTTGAGAGCCTTTGAGACCGCTTACGCTTTCAAAGAAAAAATGTCATTGAAAGCTCCGCTTGTAGAAAATGAATCGCTAACCCCCTGCTCTAATCCAGAACACATAGTCACTGCAATTTCAAAGCTTACGAACCGCAACGAAGATTTAATGATAGTCGGTCACAATCCACACCTAGAGTCACTTACAGCCTGCCTAATGGGCGACAATAAATTTTGTTCTTCCGTTGCTTTTGATAGATGCACTTTAGCAATTTTGCAATTGTCAGATTATCAAAATATAAAATATCCATTCGATATCTGGCAGCTCGAAACGCTTGTCTCGCCAAATTTTTTGCAGTAAAAATCTTGACTTGCGAGCGAATACAAAAATTTGCTTTGACTTTCAAATTTTACAGTCGGATAGTCTGAACAGTTCTTTAAAAAAATCTCAAAAGAGATGTGAGGTTCATTGCGCTGAATCTCATTTACCCTACGCAAACGGAAATCCGTTAAAATCGGATGCGGTCGCGCCGCTGTAATGTGTGTAAGTCGAGAGCTATTCCACTGTGAGAAATCATGGGAAGGAATCTCGATTCAAGAGTCTTGAAACACCTAAGCCAGAAGACGTGTGTATGGGGATTAACCTAGGCTTCTCGCGAAATGGAAGTTTATGAAATGCACTATTGTTTTCATATTTTTTGTTTCTTGCAAAGCCATAAATCTTCTCGCGCAAAGAAGAAAAAATTAAATGCAAAACAAAAATACTCTAAATAAAATAATAAAAAGAAATGGCGAAATTAAAAATTTCGAGCCAGAAAAAATCGAGAACGCAATATTCAAAGCTCTAAGAGCTATCGGAGAACCTAACAGACAAGCCGCAAAAGAAATGTGCGAAAAAGTCTTGTCCTTAGCTAACGAAATTCTTTTGGAGAAAAACGAAAAGACCCCGACTGTCGAATGTATTCAAGACTTAGTTGAGCGCGTGATTTTTGAAAAAGGCAATTTCAAATTACTAAAAGCTTATTTGCTTTATAGAAATCAACACGCACAAATTCGTAACTTTAAAGAATCGCTTTCAAATCTTGATACTATCGATTCTTATCTTTCAGAAGCTAATTGGAAAGTCAAAGAAAGCGCAAATTCCGCATACTCTTTGCAAGGATTAAATCAACATATTTCTTCTGAAGTCACAGCTCAATATTGGTTGAATAGGCTCTATTCTGAACGCATTGCACAAGCCCATAAAAATGGCGATTTACATATTCACGATTTAGGATTCTTAAGCGTGTATTGCGTAGGCTGGGACTTGCGTGATTTATTGATGATAGGCTTTAAAGGTGTTGTAGGTAAAACTCAAAGCTCGCCTGCAAATCACCTCCGCACAGCTTTAGGGCAGATTGTAAATTTTTTTTATACTATGCAAGGCGAAGCCGCAGGTGCACAAGCATTCTCGAATTTCGATACTCTTTTAGCGCCATTTATTCGTTATGACAATCTAAATTACAATCAAGTTAAACAGTGCTTCCAAGAATTTTTGTTTAATCTAAACGTTCCAACAAGAGTCGGATTCCAAACTCCATTTACAAATATCACAATGGATTTGATCGTCCCTGATTTCTTGAAAGATGAAGCTGTCGTTCACGGAGGAGAAATCAAGAACGAAACTTATTCTGAGTTCCAGAAAGAAATGAATATGCTAAACAAAGCCTTCGCAGAAGTTATGAGCAAAGGCGATTCTTCAGGATGTTTGTTCTCTTTCCCTATTCCGACTTATAACATCACAAAAGATTTCGATTGGAATAATCCCGACTGGGAATGCATTTGGGATATGACTGCAAAATACGGCATTCCATATTTTTCAAACTTTGTAAATTCAGATATGAAACCTGACGATGTTCGCAGTATGTGTTGCCGCTTGCGTCTTGATAAGCGCGAGCTCGCAAAACGTGGTGGCGGACTCTTTGCATCGAATCCATTGACAGGTTCTGTTGGCGTTGTGACTATCAATTTGCCAAGACTTGGCTACGAAGCAGACTGCGAAAAAAGTTTCTTTGAACGTCTAAAAAAGTTGATGGAAATTGCAAAAGAAAGTCTCGAAGTAAAGCGCAAAACTATCGAGTGCTACACAGAAAATGGGCTCTATCCATATTCAAAATTCTATTTAAGAAATCTGCACGAACGCTTCAAAGCTTATTGGGTGAATCATTTTTCTACAATAGGAATCAATGGCATGAACGAATGCTGTATGAACTTTTTAGGCGCACCAATTACGTCAAAAGAAGGTCACGCATTCGCTGAAAAAATTATGAATTTTATGCGTGATGTTCTCTCTGAATTCCAAGAAGAAACTGGCAATATTTATAATCTTGAAGCGACTCCTGCCGAAAGTACTTCTTTTAGATTCGCACTTTTGGATACTGCAAAACATTCAGATATAATAGTTGCAAATCATAAAGAATTTAAAAATGGCGCACGTCCATATTACACAAATTCAACCCATACACCTGTTAATTTTTCTGATGACTTGTATGAAGTTTTAGAACAGCAAGATTCGCTTCAAAGACTCTACACTGGCGGAACAGTATTCCACGTATTTAGCGGAGAGAATCGCGTAAGCGCAGCGGCTGCAAAACAAATGGTGAAGAAAGTTACAAGTAGCTTCACTCTTCCATATATCACATTGTCACCTTCATTTAGCGTCTGCCCTTCCGATGGATACTTAGCTGGCGAACATTTTAAATGTCCAAAATGCGGAAGCGATTCAGAAGTCTTTAGCAGAATCGTTGGCTATATGCGCCCCGTAAGTCAGTGGAACGAAGGTAAGCGCGCAGAGTTTAAAGATAGAAAACTTTTTGATAAAAGTTTATTATCTGCCTAAGATGCGAATTGGTACATTTTTAAAGCAAAGCCTTGTCGATTGGGAAGGTAAAATTGCAGCCGTTGTTTTTACAAAGGGCTGTAATTTGCGTTGCTTTTATTGCCATAATCCATCTTTGGTTTTGCCAGAATTATTGAGCGATTTTCCTGATATAAACACAGAAGAAATTCTCAAACATTTGGAATCGCGCAAATCTTTTCTAGATGGCGTAGTCATCACTGGAGGTGAACCTACTTTACAAAAAAATCTTAAAGAATTTATTATTGAAATAAAAAAGATTCCACTAGCTATAAAACTAGATACAAACGGCACAAATTCTAAGCTTATAAAAGAACTCTTAGAAGAAAATCTCATAGATTTTATTGCAATGGATATTAAAAATTCTTTGGAAGAAATGTCTTATAAAAAAATCAGCTCAAATTTTTCAAAAACTATGTTAGATAACATAATTGAATGTGCAGATATTATCAAAAATTCTAATATTCCATTTCAATTCAGAACAACAACTGTGACATCAATTCATAGCGCTGAAATCATTGAAGATTTGCAAAAAAAATTCTCTCCGCTGTCTTTGCAAGAGGAGAGAAAATTAGGAAAAACTTTGAGTGATTTTCTTTGAAAATTTTATCTTATAAAGAAGAAAATCGCTGCAATAATAACTGTTGGAATAAGTGCGCCTTTGAAAAGTTTTTTTGCAGACAAACTGCCATTGAAACTCTCTTTCAAAATCGAATATCCTATAAGATTTGGAGCATTTGCAATAATAGTTAAACCACCACCTGTTACTGCACCTGCAACAACAAGATATTTCATTTCTTCAGTGAAATCTGCAACTAGCGATGCTAAATACGTTATTGCCGCATTGTCGTTAAATGAAGTCAATGCAATGCTTGTAGTGAAAAGTCCAAAAGGCGATAAGCTCATTAATATAGGCTCAATCCACCAAGCTTGAAAAGCTCCGTGAGTCACCAAAGCCGCCAAGAACACACCCACTAAAACAGGACCTCTAAGATTCAATTGATACTGATATTCTTTTGTTAAATCCATAAAACTTACAAAAGCTAACAGTAACAAAACAATCAATACAACGTGATGCATCAAAAGCACTGTAGTTACAATAAATCCTATGTGGATTAGCTTTATCAAAATAGGAATTTTTTCTTTTTCTATTGATGTGGATTCGTCATTAGAATCTTTTTTTGTTTGCTCCATCACTGCGAATTCTTTTTTGAAAATCAAAGCATAAGCTGCAACACTAAGAGCTATTCCTATTACAGCTTTCCAACCAAAATTCAAAAACATATGCATTGTTCCCCATTCCCATGTGCGAGCAACCATAAGCACTGGTGGCGCAGCAAAATGAGTCAATGTTCCACCCACAGAAACTGCAACAAACAACAATGCCATTGTTGCATATTTAAATTTTTCTGACGGATTATATTCAAAGAAATGCTTCATCAAAAGAATCGCGCAAATAGTAATAGCCGCAGGTTCTGTGATGAAAGACCCCAGCAACGACCCAACGAATAATATAGAGCACCACCAGCCTTTAATGCTACCTTTACCTATGCGTGCAAATAAATTCACAAAATCAGAAGCCAAAGATATCACAGGTTTTGTTCCCGCCATTACCATTATAGCAACAACAAAAACGGGCTCTGCATATTTATCATTTATGTATGCGACTTCGTGAATGTACGAAGTAAAACTTTCCCAACCAAATTTAAAAATATATCCCAAAAAAAGCGGCACTAACCAAAAGGCTAATATAATTTCAACTTCTCCTAGCAAATGCAAAAAACGATGAAGAATTTTTTCATTTAACTCTTCGAATTTTATGTGTTTTCTGCCACGCAATTTTTCAGACAATTTTACAAAAATTCCATAACAAAAAGTATGAGTAATCCCGCAAAGAAAAATAATGCTTGCGAATAAATTAAAATTATTCATCGCCACACTGTTTTTTAAATCTTTCCAAAGAGTGCTTGTCTGCGCAATCGTAGAAGAATCGCCAGCAAAAGCAACGCTAGCTATTAAAGACAACGCAATAACACAAGTGATTTTTCCAGAATATCTCATTTATATAGAGAGTCTGATTACTCCCTAAAAAAACACAAGCATTAAGCAATTAAATCTTCTGGCATTTTGGACAAATGTATGAGGAAGTTGATCCTGTTTTTATAAACTGAATTTCTGAACTACAAATAGGACAAGGTTTTTTTTCTTTGTACCCAACCAAAAAATCTTCGCGACAGTAATTGCCCTTCTTACCTAAGAAATCAAATTCATACCAAGATGCTCCTTTTTTTTGTGAAAATTCAAAAATATTATTTATGCTATCATACAATGCTAAGATATCTTTTTCCTTCATATCTTGAATTTTCTTTTTGGGATGAAGTTTTGCCTTAAATAAAATGTCGTGCATATACATATTGCCTATTGCACTGATATTTTTTTGATTCAACAAAAACGCTTTTATCTGAGTTTTTTTGCCTTTTAAAATTTCTTTAAAATATTCGATTGTGAATCTTTTATCGTAAGGATCTATGCCGATATCTTTAGTGTTTGGCTCGCTTGAAAGCTCTTTATCAGAGCAAAGAATAAATTTTCCGAACCACCAAAATCGCAAAGTAAAACCTGTGTTATCTGCAAAATTAACACGCACTTGATATTTTTCTGATTTGATTTTTGAGTCTTTAAAATAAAGCAAATCGCCACCCATTCCGAGCGATATCAAAATGTTTTCTTTGTTATCTAAAGAAATCCAAAACCATTTACCTTTGTTTTTTACAGACAAAATTTTTGCACACTTACATCTCTTGCAAAAATTTTTTCCAGAAACATTCGCGCTCTTATTTTGTAGTAAAGTAATTTCCAAAATCTCTTTGCCCGTGAGCTTTGAATTCATCTGTTTTGTGATTTTACTAATCTCTGGTAGTTCTGCCATAGGCATAAATCAGAGCCATTTCCTTCAAAAATGCAAATACTTTTTTATTAATTAAAGTCGATAAAAGACTTGTATATTGATTCTGATTTATTAACCTTTTCAAATGTATAACGTTTAAATTAACAAAGTAGTATATGATGAAAAAATTATTCTCTAAAACGCGATTTTTCGGTGCATCACTTTTTGCACTCGCCCTTGTCGGTGGCAACCTCAGCGCCGAAACTAAAGACTTCACTCAATATATAAATCCATATATAGGTACAGCTTATAACGGACACACTTTTCCTGGAGTTGCGTATCCTTTCGGAATGGTTCAGCCTGGAGCAGATACAGGCAACGCCTCTTGGCACTACTGCTCAGGATATCGTTTTGATGACGAAAAAATTGAAAGCTTTAGTCAAAACCACTTGAGTGGCACAGGCGCAATAGGCTTAGGATACGTAGCATTCATGCCATTTGTAGGCGATCCAGAAAGCAAATCATACACAAGCACTTTCAATCGTGAAAACGAAGTTGCTAGCCCCTACTACTACAGCGTAGTTTTGAACGAAGCAAAATCTAAAGTAGAAATCACTGCAACAGAGAGAGTAGCTTTCTACAAAATCACTTTTGAAGAAGACGGCGGTGGCTTGACTTTCGATTTCCAAAAAGGACTCACTCATAATCATAAAGACAGAGTCATTTCTGCCGACATTCAAAAAGTCGACGACTACACTATTATAGGTCACCAACGCGTTCGCGACTGGGCTATGCCTTTCAATTATTATTTCACAATCAAGTTTGATAAGCCAATCAAGGAATTGATTGAAGTTGACCAGCCCGAAGGCTGCAAAGCTCCTCGCTGGAGTCTGCTTTTCGACCTCAAAAAAGGCGACACTATTAAGGCTAAAGTTGCAATGTCTTTCGCAAGTAAAGAAGGTTCTACATTGAATCTCGAAACTGAATTGCCTCATTGGAATTTTGAAAAAACAGTAGCTTCAACAAAAAGCGTCTGGAATAACATTTTGTCTAAAATAGAAATCGAAGGTACTGATGATGACAAAGCAAGTTTCTACACAGGTATGGTAAGACTATTTACTCAACCTAACGTCTTGAGCGATGTCGACGGTTCTTATCAAAACTCAAAAGACGAGCTTCTCAAAATGCCAAAAGGCGAACATTTTTATGGAACATTTTCTCTCTGGGATACTTTCAGAGCAGCGCATCCTATGTACACAATCATAGACCCAAAGCACGTAAATGACTTTGTTGCTTCTATGCTCACTTTTTATGATGATACAAATTATCTTCCTATCTGGCAGTACTTGGGCAAAGAAACCTATACAATGGTAGGTGTTCACAGTATCAGCGTTATAGCCGAAGCAATCGCTAAAGGCTTTGACGGCTTTGATCATAAAAGAGCTCTCGACGCAATGGTAGTTTCTTCTGAAAAAGATATCGAAAGTAGCGATATGCAAGTCTGGGAAAATAGAACTATGTACGAAAAGTATGGCTATTATCCTTTCGACTTAGTGAAAGCTGAATCAATTTCTCGCACACTCGAATGCTCTTATAATGACTACGCAATCGCAGTAATCGCACAAAAATTGGGCGATGATAAAATCTTCAAACGTTTCTGGAAATTGGGACGCTCTTTTGAAAATGTTTTCGACCCAGAAACTAAACTAATGCGCGGTAAAGATAGCGATGGCAAATGGCGTGAACCTTTCGATCCATTTGAAATTGGTCATATTTATATGCATCCAAATGATTATACTGAAGGTAATTCTTGGCAGTACTCTTGGCACGTTTTGCAAGATCCTCAATGGCTAATCGAAGCAATGGGCGGCAATGAAGAATTCATTAAAAAGCTCGACTTTATTTTCACAGCTGAAGGCGAAGAAAAGAAAAACGAAGATCAAAAAGTTGTCGATGACGTAACAGGTTTGATAGGTCAATACGCACACGGTAATGAACCAAGTCATCACGTTATATATCTCTATACATTGGCAGGTGCGCAAGATAAAGCAGCTCACTACGTAAGAGAAGTTTTCGATAGATTTTATCTTAACAAACCAGATGGTCTCTGCGGTAACGACGACTGCGGACAAATGAGTGCTTGGTATATGTTTAGTGCAATGGGCTTCTATCCAGTGAATCCAGTGTCTGCTGAATACGTATTGGGTGCACCACAAATTCCGTCAGCAACAATACATTTGGATAATGGTAAAACATTCAGAATGATAGCTCATAATCTTTCTAAGGAAAATAAATACGTAAAGAGCGTCAAACTCGACGGTAAACCTTACGATAAAAAGACAATCTCTCACGCCGATATAATGCGTGGCGCAACTTTAGAATTCGAAATGTATTCAAAATAATTTTGAATTAAAAAATCCTAAAACAAAAAACGAGCCATTTAAAATTGGCTCGTTTTTTCTGTACATAACCAAACGAAAATTGGCGAAAGAAAAGCAAACAAGAATGTAAATAAAAACATAATCATTATAGAAATAAAATAAGAAGCAGAAAGTTTGATAGATAAACGAGGATAATATAATTTTCTGTCAGCTTCTTTATATGTATAACCATACAAAAACAACATCACCACAACGCCTAAAGTTATCTGATAAAAAAGACCTAATATTGACAATCCTGACGGAGCCCAAAAAATAAAAGTAAGAAACTGGCACAACAAACCGCCAATATGAAAAAATATTATAAAATAAATGATAATCCATCGAAAAGAGTTTGTTTCTTTATAGATTTTAAAACAAAGAAAAAAGCTTGCAAAGAAATTCAATCTATATTCAATGAGTCACTTTAAAAATCTGGGGGTATAGCTCAGTTGGTTAGAGCACTTGCATGACACGCAAGGGGTCGGTGGTTCGAGTCCACTTACTCCCACCATTTTCGAGATTTTGTTTTTTCCACTGCGCTTTTTATTTTTCAAAAAACATTGAAGCCACCTTCAATGCAAAAACGCATAAAAATTAACGATAAGAATCTATTCTCAATAAGAGTTTATAATCTTCAGGCAATTGCCATTCTAAAGTTTCACCCAATTTTATTTGTGGGAAAATTTTGTTATCCATCATTATACCCAAGTCAGGAATTGATATTTTTGTCCTCATCATATTCGTCTGTGGATGTGGGAAATATGATTTAAGATATTCATCTGTTTTACTATCGGCAGTATTGATGAGTAATTGTTCTGAAAGAATATTATCTTTATCTAACATTACTTCTTTAGAAGTGCGGTACTGATATTTAATAGATAAATCAAAAGAATTTGTATCTACATCATAATTTCCTAAGCTTAAATCAAAGCGACTACCGATTCCCATTACAGAAACTTCATCCGTTTTGGCATTCCACGAAAATTGTCCTCTTCTAAGATTTTCTTCAGATATTCCATAGTAATAACCCTGTTCTGGGGCTATTCTTACATGGCTCCAGTCTTTAGTGATGTTTGAACTGCTAGTCATATATAGGGCAAGCGATTCAATCATTGTATCTTTTTCGTAGAGTTGAAGCAAAACTCTATAAGTTTCTTTTGGCTCAGATATTGATGTGCACCCTCCACACAATAAAACGCCAAATGAAATAAAGAAAAATTTTAATAATGTGCTCATAACTTGTGCCCTCTTGCGTATTCTAATTTATCAAAAAAGTCAATAAGAAATCACTTAAAACAAAACTTGCTTGACCTTTAAAATGCTCAAAAGATAATTCCTTTTATGAATATTTTAGTAGTAGGTGGAGCTGGATATATAGGGAGTCACTGTGTTAGGCAGTTGATTCGTGAAAAACATACGCCTATTGTTTTAGATAGTCTTATTTATGGACACAAAAATGCTCTCTCTCCTGATGTGAAATTTTATCAAGGCGATTTAGGTGACAAAAAGCTGGTCTCGCAAATTTTAAAAGATGAAAAAATTGATATTGTTATGCATTTTGCTGCATTCATAAATGTTGGCGAAAGTGTAACTAATCCTCTAAAATACTACGAAAATAATTTGATTAAGCCCATTAATCTCATTCAAACTATGATTGAAAATAATGTGCTAAAATTTGTCTTTTCATCGACTTGCGCAACTTATGGCGAACCACTAAAATTGCCTTTAGATGAAACTCATTCTCAATTGCCAATCAATGCGTATGGGCAGACAAAACTTGATTTAGAAAATTTCCTAAAAATCTGTGGAAAAGCTTACGGATTAAGTTCTGTTGCATTGCGTTATTTCAATGCTTCCGGTGCAGATTTCGATGGCACAATTGGTGAAGACCACGAACCAGAAACTCATTTAATTCCACTTGCAATCTATGCTGCAATGGGCATCGGCAAAGAGCTAAAGATTTTCGGCGACGACTACAACACTCCAGATGGCACTTGCTTGCGCGACTATGTTCACGTTAATGATTTAAGTACAGCTCACATTTTAGCTTTTGAAAAACTAAAAAATCGCGGAGAGTTTAACGCATATAATTTAGGTACGGGAACACCAAATTCTGTATTAGAAATTATAAATGCAGTAGAAGAAATTTCTGGATTAAAAGTCCCGCACTCATTCGCCCCACGACGCGATGGCGACCCTGCAAAGCTTTATGCAAATCCTGAAAAAGCGAAGTCAGAACTCGGCTGGCAAGCCAAGCACACAGACGTTAAAGACATCATAAAATCTGCTTGGCTTTGGCATAGTAAAAACCCAAAAGGTTTTTCAGAATAATTTTTGCGCAATTTTCTATGCACGTTTTTCGTGTAGAAAATTTTTCGCACCCTACTCTTCTTTTAATAGAGTCAAAGGAACTTTTTCTGCGAATTGAGTAAATGTTCCTTTAATTTCTTTGCGCGCGTCATCCACTTTTCCTTGAAACTTTATTTTCAAAAATGGAATAGAAAATGTTACTTGATTTGTCTTTGAAATCTTAAAATCTTTTATAACAATCTTCTCACTATTTTGGTCTGGACTAATTGCGTACGCCAAAAAATCATCGCCCTCTTCAGCTAAGAAAAGCTCAAAACGCAGAGTTTGTTTTGAAAATTTCAAAACTCCACTATACTTATTTTCATAATCCGGAATTTCTTTTTCTTCTTCGACTCTTTGCAGCTTCAATGGAACACTGGTACCTTGCTTAAATGTTCCTGATATTTCAGAAAAATTATCTTTTGCAGTACCCTTAAAACTTAAACCCAATGCTTCGTTACTAAAAGAAATTCTTTTATTTTTTATCTCCAGATTTTCCGCAGGAAAGCGTTGAGGCGTTTGATCTGGGCTTCTAAAAAAAGCTGTGTATTTGCCATTCCTATTCTCGATTTTTAATTCAAAATTCAAAATTTGCGTCTGAAATTTTAAAACGCCTGCATAATGACCTGCGATATCGTCAGATGTAATTACTTCTTTCTTTTCTGCCGCGATACAATCCGCAAATGCGAGTATAAAAGCTAGAATTTGCAAAATGAAATATTTAAAAAAGTTCATTATTTTTAAATTTTATTTTTTCTCCGCAGGATATTCTTCGGAGACGTAGTTGCCATCGACAAGTGTGATTATGCGGTCAGCGATATCCAAAATTCTGTTATCGTGAGTAACCAAAATCACGCTGACTCCAAATTCTTTAGACATTCTTTTTATCAATTCAACTATGTCTCTACCGTTTTTTTCATCAAGAGATGCAGTAGGTTCGTCTGCCAAAATAATTTGTGGGCGACATATCAAGGCGCGCGCGATTGCAACACGCTGTTTTTGTCCACCAGACAAATGGGCAGGCTTTTTATACGCCTGACTTTCTATATCCACCATTGCCAAAGTCTCTAAAGCTTTTGCTTTTGAAGTTTCTGCATTATGATTCTCGTCAAATGCCAAAGGCAGTTGAACATTTTGCACAACATTTATTGAATTTATTAAGTGGTGGCTTTGAAAAATAAAGCCAACTTCTCTGCGTATGCGCATCAAATCTGCTTTTGAAGCATTGTGCAATTTATGTGAATCGACCTCGACTTCGCCCTGTTGGATACTAAGCTGTGCGCCGATAAGCTTTAGCAAAGTAGACTTTCCAGACCCGCTGGGTCCCATAATAATAACGATTTCTCCAGTGTTAAAATCAAGATTGATTCCGTGGAGAACTTCTTTTTCGCCATCGCCTTCTTTATAGGTATGACGCAAATCTCTTATTTTTATTATAGGTTGCACTTTTGTAGTTGATGTTTTTAAATTCGGATTTTCAATAATAAAATTGAAATTGAAAAAAATTTTCTGATAATAATCTTTATGAAAAAATATATTTTTGCAATCACTTCTTTGCTATTATCATTTTCCGCGTATGCAGATATCGACGCTGTGGCTTGTCGCGGCAAGATTGTGCCAGGCTCACAGATACTAAGACTCGCAGCATCGTCCCCAGCAGGCACTGCGATTTTGCAAAATATCTACATAAAGCAAGGCGATGCAATTAACAAAGATCAAATCGTTGCAGAGTTAAAAGGCATTGACAAAGCGATTGCAAATGAAGCTCGCGCAAAGGCATCTTTAGACAGAGCAAAAAATTTGCACGATTTAAAAATCCTTCAACAGGAAAATCTCATTAAAGATATGCAGGGTACATTCGACCAAAATACAAATGTCATTGCAAAGAAAGACCCGCCGCGCAGAGAGCGTGAGCAAATTGAATATGATCAAGAATCTATCGCACGCCGTATCGCTCAAGAAAAAGAAGTATTGCCTTTGTTGAAAGCTAGCGAAGAAGCTATGCTTAAAGAAATTGAATCTGCATATACAGAAGCTCAGGCACACACAAAAGAATTTAGAATTTCAGCTCCGATTTCAGGTGAAATTATTGCAGTACATTCAAAAGTTGGCGAAGCTGTTTCTCCCGATGGAATCTGCGAACTTGCAGACACAAACACTATGTTTGTTGAAGCTGAAGTTTACGAAAGCGACATCACAAAAATCAAAGTAGGCGCGACCGTTCACGCAAAGAACGATGCTTTGAAAGGCGAAGTTTTGACAGGTACGGTTATGGAAATTTCTCCATCTGTACGCACAAATAAAATGGTCAGCACAAATCCAAGCGACTTTACAAATATGCGCGTAATCTTAGTTAAAATCAAATTAGACCAACCAGAAAAAGTCAAAAATTTGATAGGCTCACAAGTCGATGTTAGAATTTTGAAATAATGTCAAAGAGTCTCTTCGAGCGCATTTTTCCTCTGGGAATTCCACTTGCTTGGCTACAATTAACAAGCGAACGTAAACGTTTTTTTGTAGCTATTGCAGGCATAACTTTTGCAGTAACAATGATGCTTTTTCAAATGGGTCTGCAAGGTGCGCTCTTTAGACAAGTCGTTGCCCCTATTCTTTTATTAGATGGTGATGTTATTTTAGTTAGCCCCAATTATGAATACTTTGGCATTGGACGCGGATTCTCTGAAGTCAGACTCCATCAAGCATACTCGCTTGCAGATGTTCAAGATGTGTCAGGATTAAAACTTGGTGGTATGTCTTTTAAAAACCCGCAAACTGGTCAAGAAAGGGATATTTTTGTAATTGCATTTGATCCATCTAAAAATCCATTTCTTTCAAAAGATATTTTGGCGCAACAACACCTTATCAAAAAAACCGACACTGTTCTTTTCGATGGACTTTCACGCGACCAGTATGGTGATATCAAGGGATTACTTAGCGAAGCTAACCCCGTCGTAACCGAACTTTCTGGCTCTAGAGCTAACATTGAAGGCTTGATAGACATTGGCGCAACATTTGCAGCAGACGGAAATATTTTAATGAGTCTTGAAACTTTCCGCAAAATTTATGGAGCTGACCAAAGCGAAGTAAATGTAGGTGTTATCAAATTAAAACCAAATTCAGATATCAACGCTGCTGTAAAAAGTTTGAGAGAATTCTACCCTAGCGACATTATTGTAATGAGCAAAAAAGATTTCATTCAAAGTGAAAAAGATTATTGGGCAGTTCGTACTCCTATCGGTTTTGTGATTGGCGCATCAATGGCTGTTGCTATATTTGTAGGTGCTGTGATTGTTTATCAAATTCTCTACACAGACGTTAACGATCATCTTCCTGAATACGCGACACTCAAAGCTATTGGGTTTGATGACAAATTTTTTATATCAATAATTTTACAAGAATCTTTTATTCTTTCCATTCTTGGATTTATTCCAGGGGTGATTTTCGCTTCGATACTTTATTATCTTACGCGCACTGTGGCTCATATGCCAACTTATCTTAGCATTAGTAATCTTGCTATTGTATTATTGCTTTCGCTTGTTATGTGCATCACAGCTGGTATGCTTGCTACTCGAAAGTTGCGATATGCAAACCCAGCAGACATCTTTTAAGCTATGCCTATTTACGAATACAAATGTTCTAAGTGCAAAGAAACTTTTGAACTCATAGTTTCGAAAGAAACAAAAGTAGCTTGCCCAAATTGCAAAAGTAAAAAGATTGAAAAATTAATTTCTTCTTTCAGCGCGAATACGAAAGACACACCGCCTTGCAAACAGTCGAACAAAAAACATACTTGCTGTGGTTCTTGCTGCTGTCATCATTAACATAATGCGTTACTTTTCTAGATTCTTGTTGATTGGGGCTCTTTGCATTTTTGCAGGCGCGTGTTCGAGTACTCCAAAAAAAACACGTCACCACCAAAAATCAATAAGCCCTTATGCAGATGACTTCACGCAATCGACTTCTTTTACTATGAGTCAACGCGAACTACTTAGCATTTTGTCTGACCAAAAAAGTCTCATAGACGAAGCTCTTTCAGACAAAGAAAAATTGCGCAATGAACTGTCTAGCAAATTCAAAATACTAATGGGCAAATGGTCTGCCTATCTAGCAAAGTACCCAACAGACACGGAAGCTATTATTATCTACGGAAAATTTATGCGCCAAATTGGCGAGAACGAAGCAGCCTACAATGCTTTCAAAAGAGCCGATGATTTGAATCCGAATCTTGCCGTAGTAAAACAACAACTCGCGACTTACGAGGGCGACATTGGCGATTATGAAGAATCTTTTAAAAATCTTTCAAAGGCAATAGAGCTAGACCCAAACAGCGCAATTTATAAATATCAATTAGGCGAACTACTCAGTGTCTTTCGTTCTGACTTTTTAATCAACGAAATTCTAACTCAAGAAGAATTGGATTCTTTGCTTTCGAAAAATTTTAAAGAAGCCCATCTTATTGAACCAAATAATATGGCTTACTTTTGGAGATACGCGCAAAGTTTTTATGATGTAAAGAGTGCAAACTGGCAAGAAGCTTTGGAAATTTGGGAAGAATTAATCCCTCAATTGTACGTTCAAGTCGATCAAGAATCGGCATACATAAACAAAGCCCGCGTGCTAGTAGAACTTTATAGAGACACAGAAGCTTTGGAAATTATGGATAAAGTAACTCATCCAAGTTTGATACGCGATAAAGCGCGTCTTATAGAAGTTATCAAGCGCGATAATCATTTTGAAGTTCCGAAAAAAACTTTTGAAGAGGATATTAAAATCCCTCTTATGCCCGAAAAAACTTACACTCAATAGCTATGCCAAAAGATACCCCATTACTATCATTACACAAAGAATTAAAAGGAAGAATAGTCGACTTCGCAGGTTGGAATTTACCTGTGCTCTACACTGGAATTATTGAAGAACATTTGGCTGTTCGCAATCAAGCAGGACTCTTTGATGTTAGCCATATGGGTCAAGCGATTGTTGAAGGTAAAGATGCTCTTGCATTTTTGAATTTTGCATTTAGCAATAATTACACTTCGCAAAAATCGATGAGCGTAAAATATGGAATTTTCTGCGATGAATGCGGTTTTCCTATCGATGACTTAATGGTCTACAAATTTAACGATATAAAATATTTGATAGTTTTGAACGCATCAAATGCAGAAAAAGATGTAGTTGAAATGCAAAAAATCGCGAAAGATTTTGATGTTAAAATTACAGATGTTTCTGAAAACTATGCAATGCTTGCTCTTCAAGGAAAGCGCTCAATGGACGCGTTTAAGAATTCTTTCAAAGGCGATTTTTCTGACTTTAAACGCTTTGACATTATCGAGATGGATTCAATGCTAATCAGCTACACAGGCTACACTGGTAGCGATGGAGTTGAAATTCTTTGCGCACCTGATAAAGCGATTGAGTTAGCGAAAAAAATCCTTGCTGAAAATGATTTCGTTCTACCCTGTGGTCTTGGAGCAAGAGATTCTTTGCGTCTTGAAGCTCGCTACCCACTGTATGGTCATGAGATTAGTGAGTCTATCAGCGCAATTGAAGCTGGTCTTTCTTGGGCTGTTAAGTTCGACAAAGATTTTCAAGGCAAAGTTGCTCTTTTGAAAATGAAAGAAAATCCAATTCAGCGCAAAGTAAAATATTTTATCGTAAAAGATAAACGCGCTGTACGTCAGGGTGCAGAAATTTTGCAAAATGGCAAAAAAGTTGCAACTGTTCTTTCAGGAGCTTACTCACCTACTTTGACAGCTCCGATAGGTTCAGCTCTTTTTGAAAACAAAGATTTGCCAAACTCAGATTTATATGTAAACATCAGAGACTCAAAAGTTAACATTGAAATAATAGAAAAATTTTTATGAGCATAAAATATACAAAAGACCACGAATGGATAAAGCTTACTTCAGATAATAAAGCTCTAGTAGGAATCAGCAATCACGCACAAGAAGCTTTAGGAGATATCACTTTTGTTGAAATGCCAAAAATTGGCGACGAAATTTCTCAAGGCGATGTATTCGGCGTTGTTGAATCTGTGAAGGTTGCAAGCGATTTATATATGCCTGTTGATGCAAAAGTTTTGAACATAAATTCAGAGCTAGAAAGCGCTCCTGAACTTATTAATAAAGACGCTCTCGCTGCTTGGATTATTGAGATTGAACTTACAAATCCTTCTCAATTCGATTCATTGTTGAGCGAAGCTGATTATCAAAAAGAAATCGCGGAGTAATTTTAAAAGACAATTAATAATTGTCTTTTGAGATGTTCGCGAAAAAAATCATGAAACATTTAGCGAGATACTTAAAAGACTATGATGTCGCAATAATCACAGGTGCTTCTTCTGGCATCGGTAAAGCTTTTGCGAACATATTGTATAGATTAAATCCCAACATTCAAATTCTTAATATTTCTAGAAATGCCCTTAATCTTGAAGGTGCGAATATGCCAATAAATGGCGGAGTTGATTTGCTAAATTGTGATTTATATATCCTTGCAAAAGATATCGAAAATCATTTATCAAATAGCTCAAAAAAGATTTTGCTAATTAACAATGCAGGTTTTGCAGATTACAATTATTTTGCAGAAACTGATGTTAAAAAAATCGAGAGCATAACAAAATTAAATAATACCTGCCCTGTTGTTCTTACGCGCCTTTTGCTAGATGAAATTTTAGAACGCAAGGGCTCTATTATAAATCTTTGTTCTACTGCAGCATTCCAGCCCACTCCATTGCTTGCAATTTATGGAGCTTCAAAAAGTTTTATGCTTTCTTGGACTCTTGCATTGAATGCTGAGTTAGCAAATAAAAATGTAAATGTTTTAGCGCTATGTCCCGGTCCTACACCTACAAATTTCTTTAGCAATTCAGGCATAGACCCAAGTAATCTACCAGATAAAATGGGAAAAAGCGTAGACACTGTTGCCTATACAGGATTGAAAGCTTTGATGAAAAAAAAGCCCTACAAGATAGTAGGACTTATGAATAGATTTTTAAGTACAATGTCTTCTTTAGTACCTTTGAATTGTGCAGCAAAGCTCGCTTACAAAGTTATGCAAAAATACAAAAAATCTTCTTAATTTTCTTCAAATTTTATTTCAGAAGGTTTTAGCAAGATATTGTATGTGCCACTTGGTAAAGTTTTAAGCACTGGAAATTTTCCTGACATATCAAGAATCTTTGTATCTATAAGTTTTTCGTTTATGCAAATGCTACGTATATCTTTTGTTGGGAAAACTATTGTCCCTGTGCTGTTTGGCGGAATCACAACAGTCCACTCCATAATGCCATCGCCGAGTTTCCAAGAACTCATCGAGTACCCGTAAGGAGTGTTGTGCCAAGCGCTTGCCCAAGAAAGCTTCTCTGTTAAATTTGGCGCAAATATAATATTTTTATATGCAGCAGTATCATACCAAAGACCTGCAACATCTTTGTACATCCACTGACCTATTGCCCCATAAGCGTAGTGATTAAAAGAATTCATACCTGCATCGCCAAAACCTTTCTCATGAGAAAAACTATCCCAACGCTCCCACATTGTAGTTGCACCTTGCTTGATTGAATAAATCCAAGACGGATAAGTTTCTTTCAACACAACTTCGTAAGCTAAGTCTGCTCTGCCAAATCGAGTCAAAACTAAATTCAATAAAGGTGTTCCGACAAAGCCTGTGTTGAGATGATAATCTTCTTTTTCTAAGGAAATTAATAATTTTGCAAAAGATTTTTCGCGTAAATCTTCAGGCAAAACATCAAAGCCCAAAGCAAGCAAATATGCAGTTTGTGTATTTGTTGCTACAGTGCCATCTTCGCTAACAAATTTTTTACAAAATGCTTTTTTAACATTTTGCGAAAGTTCTTTGAAATATTTTCCATCTTCATCTTTGCCCAAAACTAAAGCAATCTCTGCCAAGATATCTGCACATCTTGCAAAGTACGCCGTACCTATTAAATCGTGTGAAGCTTGTGGTACACCTGCTTTGCTAGGAGGTCTTAACCAATCGCCAAAGCCTACATTTTCACGTATTAAATCGGTAGAATTATTTTTCATAAACTCTACCCACTTTTTCATAGACTCATAGTTTTCTCTCAAAATTTTCACGTCACCATAAGCTAAATACATTTCGTATGGACATATAACTCCAGCATCAGACCAAGCTGCCCAACCGCCAGAATCCAAGACATCAGGGGCTACGTGTGGAAATCTTCCTTCCGCAGTTTGAGCATCTTCCATATCTTTTGCCCACTTCGAAAAGAATGCATTTACATTCATATTAAAAGCCGCTGTTGGGACAAAAACTTGAGCATCGCCTGTCCAGCCAAGACGCTCGTCGCGCTGTGGGCAATCC
>JGI994J12354_10001434_pt1 | contig 24047 bp, 23 predicted proteins | sample IntmicLarv3ML3BL_FD_12354 | JGI IMG/M metagenome (IMG submission 12354)
CCTTTTTTCAATGAACGAGCCATTCGATTAACCTCCTTATTTAGCTAATGTTTTACCATCGCGTCTGCGGATGATGTATTTGTTTGATTTCTTGTGTTTCTTTCTTGTCTTTAATCCAAGAGCAGGTTTACCCCAAGGAGTAGATGGGCCTGGACGACCAATACCGGTCTTACCTTCACCACCACCGTGTGGATGGTCATTCGGGTTCATAACCGAACCACGTACTGTTGGGCGAATACCCATGTGACGTTTACGTCCCGCTTTACCAATGTTAATCAAACTATGCTCGCCGTTGCCGATAACACCAATTGTTGCTCGACATACGCTTAATACCATTCTCATCTCACCTGATGGAAGACGTAGTGTTGCATATCTACCTTCTTTAGCCATCAATTGAGCGCCATTTCCAGCCGAGCGAACTAATTGCCCACCTTTACCTGGATGCATCTCAATATTGTGAACGATAGTACCTACTGGAATATCTGCAAGTGGTAAACAATTCCCCACTCTAATCTCAGCATTTGATCCGTTAACAACCTTCATTCCTACTTTCAATCCTTCTGGTGCAAGAATGTATGCTTTCTCTCCATCTTCATAACAGATAAGAGCAATATTTGCTGTTCTGTTTGGATCATATTCAATAGCAATTACTTTTGCTGTAATATCATCTTTTCTTCTTTTGAAATCGATGATTCTGTATTTTCTTCTGCTACCACCTCCACGGTGTCTAACAGTGATTTTACCTTGATTATTACGTCCAGCATTTTTCTTAAGTGACACAGTCAGTGATTTCTCTGGTGTTGATTTTGTAATCTCTACAAAGTCCGACCCTGTCATGTGTCTTCTGGAAGGTGTATATGGGTTAAATGTCTTAATTCCCATTACTAGTTCTCCTTTCAATTGCGAATTTATTATCGCACTTTTTTGTGCATATTTTCTGTCTGTCAAGCTGTGCTTGTTGGAACGTGATGTTCGATTTACTAAACTCAAACTTCGTCTGCGACTCGTTTTCGTTAAGTTCCCTCGAACAATCTTCGCACTAAACTCATTCTACGACTTCGTCTTGAATTCGTTAAGTGTTCTAGATTTACAGACCTTCGAAAATCTCGATGTCCTTACTGTTCTCAGTCAAAGCAACGATTGCTTTCTTAGTTTTGGCTGTTCTACCGCTTGTTGCGCCACGGCGTTTCTTCTTGCCATCTAAGTTCATCGTATTAACGCTTTTAACTTCTGTTCCTTCGAACATTTTCTCAACAGCTTCTTTTATCATAGTTTTGTTTGCTTCTGGGTGAACTAGAAATGTGTATTTCTTAATACCCATTGCATTCATACTTTTTTCGGTAATAACTGGTTTAAGGATTACATCATAATATTGAACGTTAGCCATTATGCGTACACCTCCTCAATCGATGCAACAGCAGCTTTGGTAGTAACAACTGTGTTATATTTTAGGATATCATAAACATTAATTGTGCTTGTTGATGCTGTTAATACATTAGGAATGTTTCTTGCTGATAAAACAACATTACTTTCATTCTCGTTAAGCACTACTAAAGCTTTGTTTACTTTCAAGTTATCTAAAACCTTCACCATTGCTTTGGTTTTGATTTCGTCTAACTTAAGTTCATCTAAAACGATGAATTTGCTGTCATTAACTTTTGCTGTTAAAGCAGATTTTAATGCCAATCTTCTTTCTTTCTTATTCATCTTGATTGAATAATCTCTTGGTACTGGTGCGAATACTACTCCACCACCAGTCCATTGTGGTGATCTAGTTGAACCTTGTCTTGCATGCCCAGTTCCTTTTTGTCTCCATGGCTTTCTTCCACCACCACGTACTTCTGAACGAGTCTTTGCTTTTTGTGTCCCTTGGCGATTATTCGCTAGTTGGCGGACAACTGATAAATGAAGTAAGTGTTCATTAACCTTCACTCCAAATACCGCATCACTTAATTCCATCTTACCAACTTCTTTGCCTTCCATATTAAAAACAGATACGTTTGCCATCTGTGTGTTCCTCCTTTCCTACAAAAGCTTATTTCCCAGTTTTAACTGATTCTTTAATTGTTACTAGAGACTTCCTTGGTCCTGGTACAGCACCTTTTACAAGAAGTAGATTGTTCTCGTTATCGATTCTAACGATTTCAAGATTCTGGATAGTAATTCTCTTATTACCCATCTGTCCTGGCATCTTCTTGCCTTTGAATACTTTACTTGGATCAGATGCCGAACCATTAGAACCTGCATGACGATGGAACTTAGAACCATGAGTCATCGGACCTCTTGATTGGTTATGTCTTTTGATTGCACCTTGGAACCCTTTACCTTTTGAAATTGCTGTGGCATCAATCTTGTCGCCCGCTTCAAAAGTATCTACTTTAATTTCTTGGCCCATTTCATAACTTTCAGCATCTTCTAACTTGAATTCTCTTACAAATCTTTTATAAGAAACTCCTGCTTTGTCAAAGTGTCCTTTAACTGGTTTGTTGATCAACTTTTCTCTCTTGTCAATAAAACCAACTTGAACAGCACTGTATCCATCATTCTCAGCCGTCTTAACTTGTGTCACTACACAAGGTCCAGCTTGCAATACAGTAACGGGAGTTAATACTCCGTTTTCGTCGAAGATTTGAGTCATTCCGACTTTTGTTGCTAAAATAGCTTTTTTCATTTCTTTTCCTCCTCTTGGTGGCATATGCCACTTAGTCTACAGCGGATTGCCTTAACAATCATCCTAGTTAAGGATATTTTGTTTGATTCATTTTAGCATATCAAGCTAAAGTTCCTCCGAACAATCTTCGTATTAAGCTCACACTTCGCTTTCGCTCGTATTCACTAAGTACTCTAGATTTCGTTAAGTGTTACTTCATCTTAATATCGATATGCACACCAGCTGGCATTTCTAATCTAGATAATGCATCTACTGTCTTTGGTGTTGGTGTTACAATGTCGATTAATCTTTTGTGAGTTCTTTGTTCAAACTGTTCTCTAGAGTCTTTGTACTTATGTACCGCTCTTAGAATTGTTACTACTTCCTTCTTAGTTGGAAGTGGTACCGGCCCACTCACGATTGCTCCGTTTTTCTTTACAGTTTCGATGATTTTGCTTGCTGAAGCATCAACTAATTGATGTTCGTAAGCTTTCAATGTGATTCTCATTACTTGATTTGCCATAAAAAAAGTCGCCTCCTTTTCGCACTCTTAAATAGTACGACAAGCGGTGACTGTACACATTACCGTGTGTGTCATAAAGCTTCACACATATAATTTTTAGTACAGTGACTTGTCGCCAGTTTCCTAACTTGACATTCGCTCCACGGAACACCTACATTAATATGTAGCAACCTCACGCTTCAACGCTATCAATGTCACAACAGTGCTATTATACACGAAACCCCTTGCAAACGCAAGGGGTTTCTAAATATTTTTATGTATTTTTGTGTTTTTATAAAATGTCCGAATAATCCAAAAGAGTGATACCTAAAACTTCATCTTTTTTAACTTCTGGCTCTTCTTTAGCCGCCTTTGCTTTTTCGATTAATTCTGCAGCTGTATATGCTGGTATTGCTAATTCTTTTGGTTCTAAGCTTGCTTGCTCAACTTCCACCACATCCACTTCGCTTGGTGATTCTATTTCCGTTGCTTCGACTTCTACTTCCGTTGCTCCGGCTAATTCCATTGGCATGTCAACCACTTCGTCGGTTATCTCTATCGCTTCCGCCTCTGTTGCTACATCAATAACCACTGCCTCTTCACCCTGTTGCTCTTTCGCTGTTGTATCAACCTCTTTTGTAAAAGCTAAATCTTCTACTGTCGGCGATTGACTTAAGTCTTTAGCTACAACCTCTGAAATTTCTGAGCCAATTTCACTACTAACCTTTTCTAGGATGTGCGCCGACATATCAGCGTTTCTGGTTAACGTTTGAGGTGCTTCCGCTTCTTCCTCTTCTTCGTCCTCCTCATCCTCATCATCTTTCTTCCAAAGCTCTGATAAAACAAATAAGATAATTACAAAGATAACAGCCAGACCAATAATAATAAGCCCTTCTGTGCTTTTCATCGCCATCACTATATAACCGATAAACGGTACTGTTATAATCGCCTTCGGAATTGCTGCCTTAAACACCTCAGTTCGCTGCTGTCTATCAGCACTTTTGATGTCTTCCAATTCACACGAACCACTTTCAATATCAATTGCATTTAAACGATATACGTAATCACCTTCGCTATTTTTGATGATGATATTATCGCCAACAGAAAGTTCATTCAGCTCTTTTGATATACCGTAAGTCACCGAACCTCTATTTAGATTGGTAACCATGTCTACATCATCAACAATCACTGTTGTAACCCCAACTAGTGGTGGCACTAATAAACCAACCGCCACAACGATGGATACTATCAAAACGATGTTGACAACCCATTTTAAAAACTTCGACATTTGCCATTCTCCTTATTTATAATTTCATTTCTGTGAAGCCAGATAATTCGCAATACCTTCAATTGCCTTTTCCTCGTCTCCACCATTGGCATATACCGCTACCATTTCACCATTGCCTAAACCTAGGGTCATCATCCCCATAATACTTTTGGCATTAACCTTACGGTCGACACTCTCAATATGGATTTCACTTTCAAATTGACTTGCTAGCTGTACTAGCATTGCCACTGGTCTTGCTTCTAGTCCATTTTCTAGCTGAATTTCAACGTCTCTCTTAATCATAATAATTCCTCCTCTTTACTCACTCGCATATCCTCTGCAATATCACCCAACTTCCTCAATCTATGATTGACGCCTGACTTTCCGACGGCTGGTGTAAGCATCTCACCTAGTTCTTTTAGTGTTGCATCTGGATATTTCAATCGCACGATTGCGATTTCTCGTAAACCTTCCGTTAAATCCGAAAGTCCTACGGTTTCTTCTATATATTTAATATCTTCTATTTGCTTTACTGCTGCTGATATCGTTTTATTAATATTTGCTGTCTCACAATTAACTTTGCGATTCACGTTATTACGCATCTCTTTTAGAATGCGAACATTCTCAAGATTCATCAAGGAAACATTAGCTTCCATAATCGCCAGCATATCGACAATTCCCGCCCCCTCTTTTACGTAAACAACAAAATACTTCTTACGATTAACTACCTTTGCCTCGACCCCTAGACTCTTCATTATCGCTTGGAGCTTCTCGGCTTTTTCTGGTACTGTACATACAATTTCCAGATGATAAAACTTCTCTGGAGCACTAATCGAACCCGCCGACAAAAAGGCTCCTCGCAAAAAAGCTCGCTTACAACAAGTGTTTTGAATAATTAAATTACTAACCAAATAAACCGTTTCGTCAATTTGATTCTTAGCATCCATTAACTTGGTCGCTTGCAATAATCTAATCGTATCTTGATGTCTTTTGACTTCAATTAAGTAACCATTAATTCTCTTTAAATAACGATTTTTCTTAATACTGATTTCAGTTTCTATATTAAAGGCTTTCTCTAACAATGTAAAGCATTTTCTCGCCATACTTTCGTTTTCGGTATGTATTTGAACAGAATAATTTCCGGCTTCCGAAATCAAAACATTTCCACACATATTGACAATCGCTGCCATTTCGGCTATCTGACAATGCCTTGCCTCGCTAAGCTGCTCTGACAGTTCTTCTTTAACTTCACTGGAGAATGACATATCCGATTTCCTACACTTTCTTTATGATACTGTCTTTGTGAATGTCACGATGCTCAATTCTCACCCCTAAATTATTAATTTGATTAAGCTTATCATACAAAGCTTTAGCAAGGGTTACTGAACGATGTTTACCACCCGTACAACCAATACTGACAATCAAATGATTCTTGCCTTCTAAAACATAATTAGGAATCAAAAATTTCATCATTGCTTCTAATTTCTCCAAGAACTCCTGAGCCGCTTCGTGTTGCATAACATATTCTTGCACCTCAATGTTATTTCCAGTTAGTAAACGTAGCTCTTCCATATAATATGGATTTGGTAAAAAACGAACATCAAACACTAAGTCTGAATCCTTGGGAATACCATGTTTAAATCCAAAGGTAACAATTGAAACAATCAAATTATTGAAATTTTGATTATCTACGAAAATTTTATCTATCTCAACCTTCAATTCTCTCGTCAACAAACGACTAGTATCAATAATATAATTGGCATTATCCTTTAAGAATTGTAACGTCTCGCGCTCTCTTGTAATCGCTTCGCCAACTCGTCCAACATCATGGGAAAGCGGATGGTTTCTTCTAGTCTCTTTATACCGCTTAACAATCACTTCATCTTCCGCTTCTAAAAACAATATTTCATAGGGTATTCCTGCTGCTTTTAGATGCTCTAAAATCCCCTTCAATTCGTTAGTCTCTTCACCAATGCGAACATCCATCCCTAATGCTATTTTCTGGAACCTCTCGGAAGTATTTTCTTTGACCAAATCAGTAAATTTGTCCATTAATGGAATTGGCAAATTATCAACGCAAAAAAAGTCGGCATCCTCTAGAATTTTCATTGCTGTCCGCTTTCCCGCTCCTGACATTCCCGTTACAATCACAAAACGCATCTTCTACTCCTCATTCTCAAAGTCGCCCAAGAATTGAACCTCTGGTTCTAACTCCACCGCAAATAACGCTTTTACTTTCGCCCTAACATCATTCATCAAAGCGACAACCTCTGATGCCTTGGCATCACCACAGTTAATGACAAAGCCACAGTGTTTTTCTGAAACCTGCGCACCACCCACCTGATAACCGCGCAATCCAGCATCCATAATCAACTTACCTGCAAAATGTCCTTCTGGGCGCTTAAAGGTACTTCCCGCACTAGGGTATTCTAATGGTTGTTTACTTACTCTTTGCAGTTTCAATTCATTCATTCTTTCTTGAATCAGTTCTTGCTCATCTTGCTCTAATATAAACGTTGTTTCTAGGACGATATAGCCTTTCTCTTTTATGATGCTCGTGCGATAACCCATTTGCAATTCTGCAATATCCAAAGTGATAAGCTCACCTGCCGTATTAATCACAACTGCTTGCTTTAAGACTTGCTTTATCTCACCACCATAAGCTCCCGCATTCATCACTACGGCTCCGCCTACTGTGCCAGGAATACCCGCCGCAAACTCCAGACCAGTTAACCCCGCCTGTGCCGCTGCATTGGCAAGCTGTGACAACGATGCTCCTGCTTGTGCTGTGATTGTTTCACCTGCAACGGTAAGCTTACTCATGTTTTTATATATCTGGATTACCACTCCTGTTATCCCCAAATCACCAACTAGGATATTGCTCCCATTACCGATGATATGGTAAACAATCTTTTCTTCTTCACAAATTTGCAAAAGCTCTTGTACTTCGGCAATATTTTGTGGCTGTAAGAAATACTCCGCGGGACCACCAATGCGAAAGCTTGTATGTCGCTTCATTGGTTCATCTATCAAGACATTGTGTATCCCTATGCAGTCACAAAAGCGACTATATATTCTATCATTCACTATTAATCCCTCTAATTTCTTGGTAATTACTTATCTTTATTACAAATCGCAATAAGCTCTTTAACAACCTCATTAGCAATCATTAATCCCGCTATAGCTGGAACAAAAACAATACTTCCAGCTATCGGCGTTACTGCATCTGCTTTAGCTTCGTCCATCATCGCAATAAGCTTAATTGGTCGTTCCTTGGAATATAATACTTTGACCTTCCTAATCTTTCGCTTGCGCAATTCTAAGCTTATCATTTTGGCCATCGGACATATCGATACTTTAGATATATCTGTTATTTCAAAACGTGATGGATCTAATCTATTCTCCGTTCCCATACAACTAATGACTGCTACTTTATTTGCTTTTGCCTGTTCAATAATCAAAAGCTTCGATGCTATCGTATCAACAGCATCCACAATATAGTCATATCCGGCGAAATCAAAGAAGCTACTAGTCTCAAAACTATAAAAGGTCTGGTAGGTATTAACTAAAATATTAGTATCAATATCCTTAATGCGTTCTTTGGCTACTTCTGTTTTGTATTTTCCAACCGTTGAATGTAGTGCCCCCAATTGGCAATTGATGTTATTATCAGATACCGCCGCGGCATCAACTAAGGTCAGTGAACCCACACCACAACGAGCCAATGCTTCTACCACATATGAACCCACTCCACCAATTCCAAAGACCAATACTTTGGCTTTAGAAAGTGCTTTCATTCCTCGCTCACCAATTAATAATTCTGTCCTGGAAAATTCTTGCGCCAATTCATCATCCTCACTAATCGTCTGCTTCTGGTTGTTCTGCTTCGGCTTCCTGTGTGGTTACTTCTGGTTCATCACCTGCGGCACTTTCTCCTGTTACCGCACCTTGCTCATCATCTGGTGTTTCGTCGCCACCCATCAAGTCTATTTGAACCTGGGCAAGCCTTGCTCTATTAGTTCCTTCAAAGATGTTTATTATCTCTTTAAACCATTTGATGGAATTCACCGTATCGCCACTTGAGCGGTACGAATGAGCCAAATGATTTAGGGTCTCATAGTCGGTGCTATTAATCTCTAACGCTTTAGTTAATAGGTCAATAGCAGTAGCATAATCCACTGTATCAAAAGCTTGGATTCCATCCGCTTTATATTTATTGAATAAAATAGTTCTCGTATCAGCATGAATATTATCATAAATAGCTTTCGCATCAACTGATAATAATTCTGGCTTAACCTCAGTCAGAGCATTCGCTGCATTGATGTAATTCTCTTCTCGATAAGCACTAAATGACTTAATCAAATTCTCATAGCTTGTACCTCGTTCTGCGGCTTCGGCTATTTGTTCTTGCGCAGTCTTAACTGTTTCGTTAGAGGCTTGAATCTCTTCTTCTAGCTTTTTGATTTCAGCTGACTGCGATGCCATTGAATTACTATACTCCGTCACCTTATTATTCGCCTCACGGTTAATCTTTTGGGTATTCGCTGGTACTAATAGAAACCAAACCACCAAGGCTCCAATTGCCAGGCCAACACCAATATTCAAAAGGGTTGAGAAAATCGAGCTTTCACGAAAGGTCGCTGGGATAATAACCGATGGGTCTTCTGGTTCATATTCATAGGGCTTTGCTTTACCAATTCTAAATCTATCACGCCCCCACCGAGATTCTAGCGAGGTATGTGTTCCCGTTTGTTCATCCACCTCTTTTAGGAATCTTAAGGTAGTCGAATTGGTCTTATCAATTCTAGCTGCCTTCTTTAGAATTCTTCGAGCCTTCTCATAGGCATTTTGTTCAATATAATTCAAGGCCAGTAAGTGATATGCTTTAATGAATTTAGGGTTTTCGTTCAAGATTCGTTTTAATTGGATTACTGCTGTATCCGAGCTACCACTACGGCAATAACTCAAAGCCTCGTTATACTTTTTAATTGTCTGATTAATCGTATCTAATTTATTCTTATTCGCCTGTAAACGTGCAATATATTCTGAGGCAATATTACCACTTGGCATAATGTTCTTACTAATAACCCATTCACTTAAGGCAGCGACCGCTTCGCCAGTCTCAAAATAGACAAGACCTAAGAGGTTCCTTGCCTGAATATTTATTTTATTTAATTTTAAACTTCGTTTCAGTAAATCTATAGCTCCCGATAAATCTCTTATTTCAGCTTTTTCAAGCCCCATATTGTAATACATGTTTGAAAGTAAATAAACCTTCTTCTGTGCCACAACATCAAATCCACACTTCGGACAATGAGCTGATTCATTTAGCAAAGCATCACAACTTAGACAATTCATTTGCTTACCTCTCATTTTCTTTCAGTCAATCCATCAGTGCTTGTCATTTCCTTTAAAATATCGATAACATCTGTTAAATCCTGACTATATATTGCACTTTCCACCTCTTCAACATCAAGACATGGCTTGAATTTCTTTAATTCTTCTTCGTAATCAATCATCTATAATCCTCCTTAAACAATTCCCCTTTTCGTTGAATCGACTTAATCTCCCCAATCATATACAACGACCCCACGCAAAACAATAAGCCATCACCTTTGAGCTTTAATGCCTGTTCAAAAGCATTTGCTACACTATTATTGCTATAGACCGTTTGACAGCCTGCCGCTACGAAGCTTTCTGCCAGCTTATCCGCCTTAACTATTCGCTCACCAGCAATCTGCGTGGTAACTACGGCATCTGGCTGTAGCTTAGTCATAATCAAACGAATCATCGCTTGGTATTTCTTATCTGATACTGCTGTAAATAAAATAACAATTCGATATTTTGCACTAAATTCGGCGGCTGTTTCAGCAAAATTTAAGATACCATCTTCATTATGGGCACCATCTAAAATCACCCCTGGCAGAACCGTCTCCATTCGACCTTCCCACTTCGCCTTTTTGATACCTTGGCACAAGCTCGCTAATGGTATTTGTGTAAAGTCCTTTAATACTCCCATCGTATAAAGTGCCAACGAAGCATTAGCCACCTGGTACGACGCTATCGAATTAATGGAGATTGTTGTACTACTATAATACTTGCAATAGAAGGAAAAATCAATGCCGTCTGATGTCTTTCGTATTATTTTGTACATTGAATCTTCTAGGCAATACATTGGCGCTTCTAGCTCAACTGCCCTTTTGGTAATGACCTGGCGCACCTCTTCATTGGTTTGTGCAAAAATCACTGGTATCTTGGGCTTGATAATTCCCGCCTTTTCATAAGCTATCCTAGCTAATGTGTCCCCTAAATATTCTGTATGGTCAAGGCCTATTGAGGTAATCACACAAGCTAATGGCTTAGTCACTGTATTAGTTGCATCTAGACGACCACCAAGGCCTGTCTCCAAAATCGCAATATCAACAGCTTGTTCCCTAAAATACAAGGCACCCATTACAAACACAATCTCAAAATAACTAGGGTGTTCTTTGCCTTCACTAACAAAGTCATCAATTACCGCTTTAACAATATTAAAAATCCGCATAAAATCATCATCTGACATCTCTTCGCCATTAATTTTAAAGCGTTCATTCATCCTAACTAAATGAGGCGAAGTGAAAAGCCCGCACTTAAAACCGCCAGCTTGAAACATCGCATCAAGATATGCACAGACACTGCCTTTACCATTGGTGCCTGCAACATGAATCACTTTAAAAGAATTCTGTGGTTCATCAACTCTTCTTAGCAACTCTTTTGCATGTGCTAATGGCTCGGCTATCTCAAACCGAGGAATATTCTCGATATACGTAACTGCCTCTTGATAATTCAACAACGTTTCCACCTGTCACCCTTAATTTACGATAGAGTCTGCATTGCCAAGCAACGCAAACTCTATAGCTACTTTCATTGTTAATTTAATTGTTCCAATCTTTGCTTAACTTGTTCCATCATCTGCGAATACTTCTCTAGCTTGGCCTGTTCTTCTTGAATCTTAGCCGCTGGTGCTTTGCTCGTAAATTTCTCATTATTGAGCATGCCTGTTACGCGTGAAAGTTCTTTTTTTAGGCGTTCTTCTTCCTTCTTTAGGCGTTCTATCTCTTTTTCGATGTCGACCAACTCGGCAAAAGGAATATATATGACCGCCTCTGGCAGAACTGTTGATACAGCATCCTCATCAATCCCTACCTTATGCTCTTGAATCAAAACCTCACTTGCAAATCCTAAGGTCGCAAAAAATACTTTGCCCTCTGTGAAAATCTCACGGATTGCTGGCTTCTCTGAAACTACATAGACCTTCGCTTTTTTGCTTGGCGGAACATTCATCTCAGTTCGTACCGCTCTAATATCACGAACTGCTTCTTTGATTAACTCAACAGCCGCTTCTTCTTTGGCGAAATGCCATGCTGCCAAATGCATTGGCCAATCTGCAATCATAATCGATTCTGCTTGGGGATTAAGCGTACAGAAAATCTCTTCTGTGATAAATGGCATATACGGATGGAGCAGCTTAAGGGCTTGTCCTAAGACTGTCTTAAGGGTCCATAACGCTGCTGCCTTAGTAGTATCTTCGTCATTATATAGACGGGGCTTAACCATCTCAATATACCAATCACAAAATTCTTCCCAAACAAAATCATAAATCTTCGAAACTGCGATTCCTAGTTCGAACTTATCCATATTATCAGTAACTTCCGTCGCTAAGCTATTAGCCTTTGATAATATCCACTTATCAGCATCGGTTAACAAATTCATATCCATCGTTACCGGCACTTCAGCCTTCTCTAAATTCATCATGATAAAGCGTGATGCATTCCAAATCTTATTGGCAAAGTTACGACTTGACTCAACTCTTTCGTCATGAAAACGCATGTCATTGCCTGGCGCATTACCAGTCATCAATGTTAAACGTAAGGCATCAGCGCCATATTGTTCAATAACATCCAGCGGGTCAATGCCATTGCCCAACGATTTACTCATCTTGCGACCTTGTGAGTCTCTTACTAAACCATGAATTAAGACATGCTTAAATGGTGACTTACCTGTCTGTTCAAGCCCTGAAAAGACCATTCTAATTACCCAGAAAAAGATAATGTCATATCCCGTTACTAGCACATCGGTTGGATAAAAATATTCCAAATCTGCCGTTTGCTGTGGCCACCCTAAGGTTGAAAACGGCCATAATGCTGACGAAAACCACGTATCCAACGTATCTTCATCTTGGGTTAAGCTAATCCCGCCACACTTCGGACATTTCGTTGGTACTTCACGCTCAACAATCGTCTCATGACATTCATCACAATAATATACGGGGATACGATGACCCCACCATAATTGCCTTGAAATACACCAATCTCTAATATTTTCCAACCAGTGTAAATAAGTTTTCTCAAAACGTTCTGGCACAAAGTTCAAATCATCAGTCTTAAGAACTGCTATCGCCGCTTTAGCCATTTCTTTCATCTTAACAAACCACTGTGGTTTGATTAATGGCTCTACTACTGTCTTACAACGGTCATGCGTTCCGACACTATGTTCATGTGGTTCTACCTTAACTAATAATCCTTGTTCATCCAAATCTGCTATCATTGCTTTTCTAGCTTCATAGCGACCCATACCTGTATATTTGCCACCAAGCTCATTAATCGTGGCATCATCGTTCATTATATTAATCTCTGCCAAATTATGACGCTTACCCACTTCAAAATCATTCGGGTCATGAGCTGGCGTAATCTTAACACATCCCGTCCCAAAGTCTTTATCAACGTACTCATCTGCAATCACCGGAATCTCACGATTAGTTAATGGTAATTTTAACATCTTGCCAATCAAATGAGCATATCGTTCATCTTCAGGATTAACCGCTACTGCTGTATCACCTAAAAGTGTCTCTGGGCGAGTCGTTGCAATCTCAACAAAAGCATCTGTTTCACCGACTACTGGATACTTAATATGCCAGAAGTTCCCACTATGCTCAGCATGTTCCACTTCTGCATCAGAAATGGAGGTCTGACAAACTGGACACCAGTTAATAATGCGAGACCCTTTATAGATATAACCCTTCTCGTATAGTCTAAAGAAGGCTTCTTCGACGGCCTTTGTACATCCCTCATCCATTGTAAAGCGTTCACGACTCCAATCAGCCGATGAACCTAACTTCTTAAGCTGATTAATAATCTTACCGCCGTATTCTTCTTTCCATTCCCACGCATGTTTTAAGAACTCTTCACGACCGATTTCGTCTTTGTCAATGCCTTGTTCTTTTAACTTTTCAATAACTTTAACTTCGGTGGCAATAGCCGCATGGTCAGTCCCTGGCTGCCACAATGCTTCATATCCTTGCATCCTTTTATAGCGGGTCAAGATATCTTGCATCGTATTATCAAGAGCGTGTCCCATATGTAGCTGTCCTGTTACATTAGGCGGTGGCATTACAATTGTAAATGGTTTTTTATCTGTATTGACTGTGGCATGGAAATAACCCTTTTCCATCCACTTCTCATATAATCGTTCTTCTAAACCTTTAGGGTCATATGTCTTTGCCAATTCCCTGCTCATAAGTAATCCTCCTAATTTAATAGGGTATATTCTCCTATTAGATTTAATAATGCCCTCTGCACAGTTGCTGTACAAAGGGCATTTACTATCATTTATAATACTCATTTTCATCACTTTTGTCAAGCGAAAAGCACCACTCCGGGACTTATCAGCAGCTTCGATTAAGAGGAATATTAATATTGCGTTTATGCGGAGGCACACAATATCAATTTAATCAAAATGCACTTGCCGGAGTGTCATGCCCTTCAATTCCGTATAATCCGTATTGAAAGGTTTAACAACACCTTGATACTTTAAATTGATTCCATAAAAAATGTCTGCTTACCATGAAAAGCAGACAATAAACCCACTTGTAGTGGATTTAGATGCTTAAACTTTACGCGGAAGTTTCAACCTCAAACATAATAAGCAGGTTTCCTGACTTATAGATCATCACTCTACTTCTCCTTCTCGTGCTCTGTGCACAATGGAATAATGAAGTATCGCTCCCTAAATACAGTGACCGGATCGCTTAGGATTTGCACCTAATTCCCTTTTAATCATCACATCGATGATTCACTTACTATGCAATATGGAATTATACAATAATATCTTAGCATACTTTCTTCACCTCTGCAAGTGAAAAAAGTATGCATCATAAGCCTTTATTGGCTAATTCAAAGAGCGGATTTTCTCTCTGATTCCTAAGATACTACCTGGTGATACAGAAAGTTCATCAATTCCCATTTCTACGAACTTCTCTGTCAAGCTCAAGTCAGCTCCTAATTCACCACAGATACCTACCCAGATATCATGTTGATGACCATTTTCAATTGTCATCTTAATCATCTTTAGGAGTGCTGGATGATGAGGATTAATAATCTCATCAAGCATTGGATTTTGGCGGTCAGCCGCTAACGTATATTGCGCCAAATCATTGGTTCCAATACTAAAGAAATCTACTTCCTTTGCTAACTCATCACTAATCATCACGGCTGCTGGAGTCTCAATCATTACGCCTATTTCAATATCCTTGTAAGGAAGACCATCTCGCTGTAAGTCATGCTTAGCACTTTCTAACAATTCTTTAGCCTTTAGTAATTCTTCAATCGAAACAATCATCGGAAACATCACGGCAATATTTCCAAACGCCGAAGCTCTTAATATAGCCCGTAACTGCGTCTTAAAAAGTTCTGGTTCGTTTAGACAAATACGAATTGCCCGATAGCCAAGAGCTGGGTTCTCTTCTTTTTCCAAATTGAAATAATCCGCTTGCTTATCCGCCCCAATATCCAAAGTTCGAATAATCACTTTTTTTCCAGCCATATTTTCTGCTACTGTTTTATATGCTGCGAACTGTTCTTCTTCGGTTGGATAGGTATTTGCTTGTAAGTATAAGAACTCACTTCTAAATAAGCCAATTCCTTCGGCATCATTTTGCAATACTGCACCAGTATCAGCAACACTGCCGATATTCGCGTAGAGATTGATTGTTCTGCCGCCTTTAGTCTTCGTCTCTTGACCTTTTAATTCTTTTAGCAATTGTAGTTGTTTTTCATCTTTGGCGATTTGTTGTTTGGCGTTTATTAATTGCTCCTCATTTGGCTCAACGATAAGTTCGCCTTTGTAACCATCAATAATCGCCATTTTACCATCCCATGCTTCATCTATTTCAATATTAATTAGTGCAGGAATGTTCATTGTCCTTGCTAAAATAGCCGTATGTGAATTCATTGAACCATGCTGAGTTACAAAACCTAATAACTTGTCTTTATCCATCTGCACTGTTTCGCTTGGTGCTAAATCTTTGGCAATAACAATCACTGGTTCCTCTACGAGCATCTGCTTATCACCACTATTCGCTAGAATACGAACGATACGTTCCGAAATATCTTTTATATCGGCGGCTCTTGCCTTCATATAATCATCATCCATCTCCGCAAACATCCGTGAGAAATTCGTACCTGTAGACGCTACAGCATAATCGGCGCAAACCATTTGTGACTCAATAATATTATTAATCGAATCAAGATAGTCTTGATCGTCAAGCATCATAATATGCGTCTCAAAAATCGCCGCTTCTGCTTCACCGATTTCAACTTTAGCCTTTTCTAACAAGTCGTTTAATTGTTCCATCGCCTTTACCTTAGCCTGTTCAAACCGACTTTGCTCAGCGTTAACATCTTCGATTCGCTTACGTTTTATTTGAACTTCCTGCTGTTTGAAATATAGAATTTTACCGATGCTTACTTTTTTACAAATGCTTTTACCTCTTTTGATATCCATGTATTCACCTCTTTATTCTAAATCTTCACCATTGGTCGCAATGACTTTCTTGTACCAATCAAACGATTTTTTCTTGCTACGTTTTAGGCTACCATTACCTTCATTATCACGATCAACGTAGATATAGCCATAGCGTTTTTTCATCTCGCCTGTTGATGCACTAACTAAGTCGATACATCCCCATGAAGTATATCCCCAAAGCTCAACACCATCCTCTTCGACTGCTGCTTTCATCGCTTCAATATGCTTACGTAAATAATCAATTCGATAATCGTCGTTAATTGCACCATTTGCATCTGGTGTATCGATTGCACCCAAACCATTTTCAACAATAAATAATGGCTTTTGGTATCTGTCATATAATGCATTCATTGTAATTCGTAAACCTAGTGGGTCAATTTGCCAACCCCATTCACTAGCCTCTAGGTATGGATTTTTTAATGTTGCAAAAACATTACCTTCTGTTGCTTGCATCACTTCTTTATCTGCACTTGTCAATCTTGATGAATAATAAGAAAAAGAAATAAAGTCAACGGTATTTTCTAACAACAGCTTTTCGTCTGCTGTAGTGATATCAAGCTTAATACCCTCTCGTTCCAACATCTTAAGAGCATATGATGGATAGCTTCCTCTTGATTGAACATCAATAAAAAAGTAATTCTCACGGTCCTTTTCCATTGCTCGCCATACATCTTCTGGATTAGCAGTGTTAGCATAGGTATTACCAGCTGCCAACATACAACCAATTTTGAAGTCTGGGTTAATCTCGTGAGCTATCTTAGTTACTGACGCACTGGCAACTAGCTCGTAGTGTGCTGCTTGATATTTTATTGCCTCGGCATTCTCACCGTCTGCAAATAGCAAGCCTGCACCTAAGAATGGTGCATGTAAAATCATATTAATTTCGTTGAAGGTTAGCCAGTATTTCACTTTACTTTTATATCTTTCAAAAAGTACTTGGCATAATTTTTCAAAGTGCGTAATCATTTCTCTGCTTCGCCACGCACCAATTTTCTTGGTTAAATGCAATGGTGCATCAAAATGACAAATAGTCACTAATGGCTCAATATTGTGTTTAAGGCACGCATCAATTAGCTTATCATAGAACTTAAGTCCTGCTTCACAAGGAGCCTCTTCGTCTCCATTCGGGAATATTCTACTCCAAGCAATTGAAAAGCGATAACACTTAAAACCCATTTCACCAAATAATGCAATGTCTTCTTCAACCTGATGATACATGTCAATCGCTTCATGACCTGGATAGTAATATTTTTCATTTAAATCAAAACTGTCTAATCTGCCGCAGGCAATCTTCCAACGGTCATCACCTATTGGCACCATATCTACATTGGCTAGCCCACGACCATCGACATCAAAAGCACCTTCACATTGGTTAGCTGCGGTTGCACCACCCCACAAAAAATCTTTTCTAAATCCTGTCATATTGTTCCTCCTATATCTATTGTCAAATTTTTATTTAGCTATTTCTATTATAACTGTTTCGGCATCAGCTACCCCAATACTCGGTTTAACTGTAGCATAATCAGCACTATTAGTAATCAACACTGGTGTGATTAGCGAGTATCCCTCACCTCTGATACCATCTAAGTCAACCTCAGCAAGTAATTGACCTTTTTTAACAATGTCGCCTTCTTTAACTTTTATATCAAAATATTTTCCACCAAGATTAACGGTATTAATACCAATATGAATTAAGACATCAGCACCACTTTCGCTTTCTATCCCAATTGCATGCTTAGTATTAAAGACTACACTAATCTTCCCATCACAAGGAGCATATACTTGACCTTCTGTTGGGTCAATACCAACACCTTCGCCTAAAGCGCCACTTGCAAATGCTTCATCTGGAATATCAGCAACGGCAACTACTTTTCCCTTCATTGGGCTAATAAGACTATCGCTTTTAGCTACTGGTTTCACTACTGTCTCTTTTTCATTATCTAGTACTGGTGCATCATCTTTGTATACGATGAAGGTAATAACAAATCCAATTACCATTGAGATTAGGCATGCTGCGATTACCCATATCATACCACTTAAGCTGCCTTCTGCTGGATTAATGAATGATGGGAAACTAAATACTCCAAGGCCACCAACATTATATTGTGTCGCGCCAGAGAAACCGATAACCCCCCCACCAATTGCAGCTGCAATACAAGAAATAACAAATGGTTTCTTTTTAGGTAGTGTAATACCGTAAATAGCTGGTTCAGTTACACCAAAAATACCCGAGATAACTGCTGGAATAGAAAGTTCTTTAATTTTTTTGTCTTTTGTTTTTAACATCATTGCCAACACAACAGCTATTTGAGCAAATGTTGTAGCTGCTACTGGACTTAATATCTTACTTTGACCAACCGCAGTAACTTCAACAAGTGACATTGGCACGATTGCCCAGTGCAAACCGAAGATAACTAGGATTTGCCATACTGCGCCTAAGATAGCACCTGCTAATGCTCCATTGAAACCAAATAGAAGACCAAATGCTGCTGTTATCAAAGATGATACGACACTCATAAGTGGCCCAATCAACAAGTATGTTAACGGTACAATTACTACTAAGGTAAATAAAGGTACAATAAATGTTTTGACTACATCTGGAATTACTTTCTTCCAGAAACGTTCAATCCTAACCGAAGCAAAAACTGCCGCAATAATCGGAATTACACTAGAAGGATAACCTGCTGTTGGCATAACTACTGGTATACCTAGGAAAGTCGTTTGATAAGCAACTTCAAAAACGGTCCCTGTGAATAAGGTTCCTATTGCTTCAACACCAAAACCACCTAAAGCTACCATTGCAGGATAACACAAAGTTGCGCCAATTGCCATCCCGATAAATTTGTTGCCGCCGAATTTCTCTGACGCCGTGTATGCCAAAATAATCGGCAAGAAATGAAAGAATGCATCTGCTATCGCCCATAGTAAGCCATAGGTTGGACTAGCATCCGAAAGTGCTCCTAAGAAAACTAACAGGGTCAAAATACCTTTTAACATTCCCGCTGCGACCAAGACACCAAGTATTGGTTGGAAAATCCCAGAAATAGCATCAATGATTGCTGCCCCTAATGGTAACTTTTTGCCTCCGTCACCACCTGTCGTTGTCAAGTTGCCAGTTCTTACTACCGCTTCATATACATCGGCTACATGATTTCCAATAACTACTTGATACTGTCCCGCACTTTGCATTACCGTAACAATGCCCTTCGTGTTCTTTAGTATCTCGGTGTTGGCTTTGTTATCGTCTTTTAATTTAAATCTTAATCTTGTAATACAATGGGTTAGACTAATAACATTTTCTTTACCACCAACATTTTCAACAATAATTTTTGCTAATTCATCATACTTACTCATTCTGCTTCCTCCTCTTAAATAAAAAAATAACCCACTTTAAACTAAGGCCCTATTAGGTGCATCAGTTAATTGGGTTTTGCCTTCGTCCTTGCGAAGTAACAATCCGTTAAATTGTCTATTGCCTTTTCTGTCATTACTGCAAAATAATATTTATTTCCACCTCCTATTCTTCTTTATAATAAATGAGAACATTGTTCTCTTATTACTTACCTTAAATTAGTGCTAGTGATTTTAGCGTTTTAACAATACCATCCGCCTCAATTCTATCAGCAACGATATCAGCCTTCTCTTTAAGGGCATTAACACCATTTCCCATCGCTATGCCAATATCTGCAAACTCAATCATCTCAATATCATTATAACCATCACCAAAAGCGATAACATCCTTTTGTTCATAACCAGCGGTTGCGATTAATTGCTGTATTCCCTTGGCTTTGCTAATGCCCTTTTTCATCATTTCACCTTCATCCAAGCTAGCACTTTGTGTGATGCTATTAGGCAGAAAACTTAACCTGTCACCAAACTTTTCAAGCATCGCATTAATATATTGACTGCCACCAAAATACATAAGCTTGTTGACTTCTTTAATCACTTGTAAATCTTCTACTATTTGAAAATAGCTAATAAAATCTTCATACGCCATTTGTCCGTAGTAGGCGGCCTTTTGCATCGCTTGATATGCCACTTGACTACCTGCCTTCGTTACGTATGCGCCAGTATTTCCTTCTAAGATTATTCCCATCTCTGTCATATTTTTAGTGAATTCAAGGAATTCTCTAATATCTCCTTCGGAAATCGTCTCATGCATTACTAGCTTACCTTGATATTCGCCATAGACTCCATTACCGAGAACATAACCATCCCATCCCATTTCGCGAAACTTCATTATTTGGCCATCTTCTGAACGACCGGTTGCTATACATATCTCATGACCATTTATTTTAAGTTGTTTTAGTGCTTCCATTAACTTCGCTGATATAATCCCTGTTATGTCAATAAGGGTTCCGTCAATATCAAAAAAGATGATTTTGCTATTTTTCGCTCTCATATTGTGTTAATACCCTTTCAATCTTAATTGTTAAATCCATTGCTTCTGCTGGAGTTATCTTAATTCCATGTTCCTTTAATATATAGTCGCTGATTCGCTTAACACACTCACTCGGTCCAGGGAATTTGGCGCCAACCATTTTCTCTAAGTCTTCATCATGACCTTCTAACATTCGCCTATTAAGAACCCGTTCCGCTAACTGCTTGACATGTAGGACAAGGTAATCCGCTTCGAACATTTCATCAATCAGTTCCATGCTAAAGTAATACTGGACTATCTTGATGGTATTTTGAACAATTCTAGTTATCGTAATTGTCTCTGGCATTTCAGCGCCTAACCTTGCATTAATAAAATGAAGAGCTATTGCAGCTGCCTCTTCCTCTGGCAAATCCACCTCTAATACTTTATTAATATGCGCTACTGCTTCTTTGCCTATTTGATATTCCTTTTTATATAGGCGTCTAACATCATAAAATAATGGATTTGAAAATAAAATGTTTTGGCGTTTTCGCTCAATCGCAAAGTTAATATGGTCTATCAAGGTAATATAGATACTCTTTTGTAGTTTGTCTTCTATCTGCTTACTAGCCTTTTCAATGATGGTATTGACCAATTCTACCACCTCAATTGAAGTATCTGATAAAAGATTCTCTAGCTGCTTAATCTCACCGCTACTATCCATGCGAAAGACCTTCTCTATTTTAGTTTCATCAATAACATCGTTTGGTTTATGACCAAAACCAAGCCCACGCCCCATAACCACAATCTCACGATTCTGGTCATCTAATGAACTAATGATATTATTATTGATTATCTTAACTACTTTCATGGCTATCACTCCAATAAAATTTCTTGGCTTCAAATATAATATTTATAAATATCTAGAAAAAGCCATGCTTAAATTATAAGATCACTTAAAATTCAAGATGGCTTTGCCGTTTCCGTAACAACCCATTACAATTATTTGTATTCTTAATTGCATGATATCAAGGCTTGTTACACATGTCAATTTTATTTGCTACTTTTCTCTATTTTTCACAGTTTTTAAGGTTGGTTTTTGTGTACTTTTTCAGATATCCTTTACCTATAATTCTATTTAAGAGACTCTGTATGTTCTATTTCAGCTTTCAGTCCGCTTGCTTATCTGTGCCCCGCTTATACATCTGTACAAAAATCCCGGCAACAATCAATAGTATTCCCAGTGATACTGTACTAATCAGAATAATCATATTGATATTAGCATTGACAACATGAGTCATAGACCAATTAGCAAAGTCTACTTGTGACAACTTCCAAGATGGTTCACCACCAACAACTTTATCCATGACACCATTTGTAACAATCGCATATATTCCTACTATGATTGTACAAATTCCCGCTTTAATCAGTCCATGCATCTGCTTTTGCAAAGGTAGCTTACCATAACGAATAATCACAAATAATATCCATGGCAAAAGAATATTGTAAGTCGTAACCGCAATGCTCTTTTGCCAATAATCAATACTAGTATTTCCCCAACTAGCAACCACAATAATTGCAAATAACCAAAATGTATCCCAAAGCATTACTAATAAACCCTTTTTGTTACTTAAAGCTATTGGCAATTTAATTCGCTTAATTACATATGGCGCAAATAATATCGATAAACTAAAAATAATCGGTACTGCCGCCAAAAGAAACCAGCCTCCAGCAACATAGATATCAATAATTAGTAATAATGATAACAATGAAGCCGTAAAACAACCCAATGTCCATAATCCGACATTCTGCTCTACAATCATCGGAACCACTGTCACTGATGCAAATACCGCTAACGATGCTAGGACAATGAAGAACCAGTCAAGGCTATTACCTATTGCTAAGTTACAAATCAAGCAAACAATTACTGGTATCATTAACACTGCCGCTGTTACAACCCCTATTGTATATGTTCGCTTACGCTCCTTTTTAGCAAAATTCTGTAAAACGTCTTTTTTCTCATCAATTAATCTGTCATCAACTTTCGTGTTTTGTAGGCAATTCATCACACTTTGACATGAAGCGCACTCACGCAAATGTTCTTCAAGCATGTGCTTACTTGCTTCGCTACAAGCACCGTCTTGATATAGTGGTAATAAATCTTGCATTACATCACAGCTAACTTTTTCTTTATTATTCATAATCATTCATCCTCTCCTGGATTCTCAACCTCGCACGGTGATATGTCACGCGTGCCCAGCTTTCAGTCTTGCCAAAAATAGCTCCAATTTCCTTAAAAGATAATTCACCAAATATCCGCAGCTGGAATACTTCCTTGTATGGTTCTTCCATTTTATGCAAAACTTGATGTATTTGCAATGTCATGTGCTTGTCTTCTAACATCTTCTCAATATTCGCATCAGATACCATCTCTTCAGGCTTATCACCAAATTTGGACTGCTTACGCATCTCATCCATGCAAGCATTTTTCGCTATGGCACATAACCAAGTAAATTCATTCGCTTCGCCACGATATATTGATTTGCTTTTCAGAACCTTAAAGAACACTTCTTGCGTAATCTCTTCAGCCAAATGACTATTCCTAACGATAGTCATTACATAAGAATATACTTCCATGTAATAGCTCTTGTATATCTTTTCAAAATCCACTGACATATTCACCTCCCCTCTTCACTTTTCATAGATTAGACGTGCGATTATTTATTTCGTTACAAACTTTTTCAAAAAAATCATTTGAATTATTTGCCAAACTAAACTCTAGTTATTATCTACTTTTTACAGCCCTTTATTCTTTAAATCAGCAATCAAATCAATATAAAAAACGGCTTTTATTAAAGCGGTTTCATCGGTTGCCTTTGTCTCTAAAAAAAGTTGTATTTCCTTGAAAATTATCCTTGCTTTTCCAGTCGTTTTTTGGTATACTTCATAAGTACGAAAATTACATATGGCGCCATAGCCAAGTGGTAAGGCAAAGGTCTGCAACACCTCTATCACGAGTTCAAATCTCGTTGGCGCCTCTATTAAAAACATAAGCGATTATGTTTTTTTTACTTTATAGGAAAATAATCAATAAAAAACCGCTTCAACGATTAACTCGTTAAAACAGCTTAAATGTTAGTGACTCCTACGGGAATCGAACCCGTGTTACCGCCGTGAAAGGGCGGTGTCTTGACCGCTTGACCAAGGAGCCTTAGCGTTTCTAATGTTTTTCTCATCCCACTACTAAGCTCGAAAACACCTCGCTAAGTACTGTGACATATATCGCACATAATCAACCAAAATACAGCCGCTAAGTGCTTATAACTAACTCCCCCAGTTGGACTTGAACCAACGACACTGCGGTTAACAGCCGCATGCTCTACCGACTGAGCTATGGAGGATTATTTATGAATCTCTCATAACAAAA
>JGI994J12354_10001435_pt1 | contig 24046 bp, 2 predicted proteins | sample IntmicLarv3ML3BL_FD_12354 | JGI IMG/M metagenome (IMG submission 12354)
GAAGACATACTCTGAGGCCTTCGCTCACGCCTGGTGGAAAAACCTTCGTGGTGAAAATAAGTCGCCTTACGTTGCGTGTTCATTTTCCTGTTCCGAGGCAATGTCGGCGAAGTCGAGCGATTTGGTACCCTGTCGATAAGTCAGTTCGATTTCGCCGAACAACGATTCCTGCTGCACGTGAGCGTATTCGTGCCGCACCAGTTCGAGCATAGCGAGAAAGATGCCGATGAGCGTTGTTTTGTGCTGGCCCGGGCTGAAAAGACTGCGAAACGAAATGCGTTCCTCGCGTTTAAGACGGTAGTGTATCCGTTTCATGTGTGTTGAAATCGGCGTGTCGTCATACACGATGCTCTGATGTGGTTGCGGCACGTTTTCGCGAATGATCCGCCCGAACGCACTGACAAGGTCCCAAAGTTCGACTTCGTGTATCGGTTCTTCGGCCATGTTTTTCTGTCGCACGGGCAAGTCGTTCGCGACACGTGGGTAATGCTGTTGCCATTTGCGGCTACGTTCTTCGAGTTTTGCCGCATTGTCGCTGTGTTCCTTGTATGCGAGCAGCTGCCGCACAAGGTCTTTGCGGGGGTCCTCGATTTCCTCGTCTGCTTCTTCCACGCCCGGCAACGCCTGATACGATTTGATTTCAATCAGCGTACTAGCCATTGCGATAAAATCGCCGACCATGTTAATGTCGATTTGCTTGAGAATGTCGAGATATTCACAAAACTGATCCGTCACCAATGTGATCGAAATGTTGAGAATATCAAGTTCGTGTTTTCGCACAAGATGTAACAACAGATCGAGCGGCCCATGATACATGCTCAAGTCGATGCGAAATTCGCTCATCAGGCCACCTGTTCCCCGTCATCGTTTTCGCGAACGATATGAAACTTTCGGCGGCCCGATATTGCGTCGTTTTCAATGATGACCTGTTCCGCCGGGATGATTTTTTTTGAAGTGTTAGGCAAATCGTTTCGTGTTTTTTTTGACGCATCGCCCGTTTTGTCCGAAAGGCGATTGTGCAGGCTTAAAATCAATTCGACTTCGCCGACCGGCATTTCAAGATGGGCCGCGATTTCCTTCGGCGACATGCCTTTGTCGATCAGGTATTGCAACTGGTACCGTTTGGCTTTTCTTACGTCGATTTTGTCAAGCTCGTTTTTCGCCCGAAAATACGGGGCACTCTCAGTCAAGATGACTTGTGCGCTCGGCGGCGGCATTTTCGGAATCATCGGCGGCACAAGCGGCTCGTCATTGGCCGAATCATTTGCGGAATTCGCACGATTGGGCTTACTCCCCATTTTGCGAACAGTATCGTTCGTCATGAGCGAATCAATTTGCGGCGGCGTTTGGGTGAGCAGTTTGTTGGTGTAACCTGGTCGGCGACGCGTTCCCATGTTCGGCGTGTCGGAAAACAAATTGCTTGCCAACGCATTGTCGGACAATCTGTTATTTGCGACACCGGTTCGATAATCGCTGATGGGATACGACATGGGCGTTTTCCAATCGGACGACATCGGCGGCAAACCGGACACTGGCGAAAAATCTTCGTGAAGCGTTTCACGATGCTCGAATGTAGGAATCGGGCCAAAGTCCGGGATGTTCGACGACAGTTGATCCAACTCATGCATTGCCTTGTCGAAACCGAAATCGCTTTCGGCAAAGGGGTCTTCAATGACGATATTATTCAAGTGCGCCAGATCGTCATTTTGAATATCGTTCGGTGACGTGATGTTTTTTGTGGCAATTTTCGCAACTGGCGGTTCAATGACAGTTTCCTCTTGCCGGATGATTTTCACGCGATCCGATTCGTGGTAACGCGGCGTTATCAGGTAGTCATCATTTTTTTGCGAATCGGATGTATGCCGCTCTAAGTCCTGCAAAACGCGGTCGGCATCCGTGATCATCAATTGCAGGGCTACGATTTTTGTATCGATTTCCGCTTTAATCTGGCGTGAAAGCATCAGCAATTCCACGTCAAACTGTTCGGCCATGCGGTGGCGTGTGGCAAGGCTTCCCGCGTTGGCAATTTGATCGTCCAATGTGTCGGACGAAGACTTTTTTTTGTTTTTTGTTCTTAAATAAGACGCTGTAACCTGTTCTGTACCACCGACAAGCGTTCCCGCATTTTGTGTCGATGACATTTGCTGCCGCATTTGGTCATAAGGGTTTTGTTTTATGTTCTTTTTTTTGAGGGCACCATAAACGCGCAGCAGAATAATGCCGAGAAGCATAGTGATTCCGGAAACAAACGTATTCTGCAAAACTGTCAAAGCACCCCAAAGCACGCGTCAAGCCTCCTGCTTTTCTGACGATACCAACACGCCGGGATAAGTATACCAAAAAACAGGTCATCGGCTCAAGGGGAATTCTTGCATAAACTTCTGAATACAAAAACAAAAAATCGCCGAAATCCGTTGCGGAAATCGGCGATTTTTTGTTGCTACAACATTTGAAACTTCAAAGATCAGATGTCGTGTTTGTCGTCCCAGGTTCCTTTCAATTCCAGTTCGATCAGAGCTTTATTGAAGTTCCTGAGGTCTTTCGTCGCCTTGGTGGTCGCCGAATCCATTTTCGCACTTTCAAATGCGATCAATTCCAGCAGAGCCGAATCGAAATTGCCATTGCTGAACAACAGGAGTTCCTGCTTCTGTTCGTCCGTCAAAATGGCGAGTAGATGGTCACCGTTTTTACTTGACGTATAGGAAGCGGAGTCTTTTCCGGCACCGCCATTGACCGAATAACTGCTGAAATTATTCACTTGAATCGAATAATTCGCACCATCGTTGCGCAGACCATTCAATCGGATTTGCGTATCCGTGGCAACCAGCGTGTCGGCGCCGTCGGAGCCGTTCAAGATGGCCCTGCCATTCGTTCCTCCTAGCGAAGAAACATTAATCGTGTTGAACGAATTCATTCCGAGCAGCAATGCCAGATCATGGCTGGTTGCCCCTCGATCCAAGGTTGCTGCTTGCGGATTTGCCTCAAATCGGACAGCGGCATCGTTTTTCACGAGAACAGATGCGATGTTCGGATTATTGGCATTCTTCGTTTTGTCACTTTCATTCGCATACACAAAGTTACGACCAGCATCGGCATTCACGAGAACATCGCTGAAACCGGTAGCACGGTTGAAGTAGGACTGTTCCTCGACGATGTCGGCATCGTACATGTCAACAGCATTCAACCGGGACAAAAGTTGGTCCGCTTTATTCGCCCAACCGTTGAGCGTAGCGCTATCGTTACCGCCGCGAGCCGAGTAGGCGGCAATTCGCTTGACGCCTTCGACCGAATTGGTGAACGAATCGTTGGTCATGCTGCCTTCGTTCGGCGAAAGCTCCACGATGTCATTACCCAGCGAATCGTACATCCGAACTTCGTCGAGACCGCTCGTGCCGATAAACTTGATGTTCTCAGCGCCGGCAATGGTAATATCCAACGTGTCGGACGTGATGGTCGCTTCAAATGGATTGAACACAACATTGTGTTTCTCGCCGTTCCAACCGGTAACTTCAATGACATCGTTTCCGGCACGACCGTTGACATCGATGTAACGGATGCCGTATTGCGACATGGAGAAGTTCGACACATTTCCATTATGCGTTACCTTGATGTTGTCGGCATTGCGAACAATGGAAATCGTATCGGCCATGGCGGTTCCCCAGATGACGAGTTTGTCGCCATCGACGTAAGCCAGTTTGTCCGGGCTTACATTACCTTGTGGGGTAACCGTGACGGCGTAATCTTCCACTTCGCCGTCCAATGCCGAACCGAACCACTTCAGGTCTTTCTCCGAACTGACGCGGAACCGTGCAAAAGTCAGCCCGGATTTGGCGTCCGCCGGAATATCAAACCAGAGAGTGTTTTCACCGGGGAACAGGTCAATGTACTGACTGCCAGCCTGGCTACTGCTTCTGGAAAGGAGGACATGTTCGCCGGAATCTGCGATACCCGTGGCCATGTTGCCGAACTGACCGTTGCCGTTCCAGTCGACCCACATGTTGAGGTAACAGGATGTGGTCGCGTAAACCTTGATACAAACCTTGTCCCCGACAACCCAGGAATCAATGAGTTCGACACCTTCTTCGTCGTTGGACACATTGGTATTGTCCCCGGTCGCATTGGCGTTTGGTCGACCGTTAGTTTCCGCATCGACTGCCGCACTACCTGTGGAACCACCCTTGTGCAATGCGATTGGAACGAGTTTTCCACCTTCCATGGTATACGAGATGACGTGGCGTGGGCCGTCGTCTGCAAGCAGTGTCACGTAGGATGCCGGCGCATCACCATAATCGAATCCATACTCGCCGCCATCGTCATTGAGGATGGTGACAACACCGGTCGTTTTACCGCTTAAATCGGCAAGATTGTTCTTGATACCCGTCAGTGTGACATTGAAATCCTTGTCACTTTCCACTATATCATTGGCGATGATTTCAATCTGGAAGGTCGACTTAATGACAACTTCTTCTTGCGTGGCGACCATGATCTTGTTAATGCCATTGACGTTGTGTGTCGAATGCCATACGATCATTTTATCGGTCAGCAACGGGTTAAAATCGGTGGTCGTTGATTCGGAAAGTGTAACCGGGATAAATCCATCGACATCAAGGTCGACGAAACGAATCTGCCATTCAGCCGTTTCTCCATAAACTTCGGAAATATAGGATCGCCAGACAACACGATTGCCGACAACTTGCGGGGCAAGATCGTCCTGCACGTTATTGATCGAAAGGTTACGGAGAACCTTTGACTGGACGTTGTAGGCCATGATGTCGTTTTTACCGCTCACTCCGCTCGGTTCCTGCCATACGAGCCATGCACCGTCAATACAGGGAGCCGTTCCGCCGCGCAATGTACTGACACCAGTTCCGTAATTGATTTCGAAAACTTTGGCGGTTGAAATCTGGTAATACATGATTTTTGTCTGGGCACTTGTCGTTCCCGGATTGACCGTCTGTTGCCATACGATGTAATCTCCCGAGACCGTCGGGTAACTGCTGGAGCCGACACCTGCATCAATCTTAACCGGATTCGTACTTGTTCCGACCTGATAGTACCAGATCGAGTTGGTGGCACCGCCCTGAATCCAGATAATGTTTTTACCGTCAAGAGTTACCTGAGTTTCTTCAACATTATTGTTGGTCACCTGTTTGATGTTGGAATACAAACCGTTCTTGATCGCGTCAATCGAATCGATGTAGAAGATTTCCTTCTTCCCGGCCTTTGTCGTGCAGAACCAGCTAACGATTGCGTCATATCCACCATCACCTTTTTGATAAACGGAAATTTGCGGTGAAACATTATCGCCTTCCTTCGTGACGGACAGAATATCCGAAACCGAATAAATCGTATCACCTTGCTGAAAGACATTGTTTGTGAACTCTTCCAGATTATTAACCGATGCTTCGGAGTAATAAATTTGGTAACTCTTCAAAGTCGGATTGTAGCTCGACCAAACCAGTCTGAGTATGCCATCATCGGTTTGAACAATGGATGGCATACGGTCGTCGTTGGAATGTCCGATCGCTTTGGTCAGATTGAACATTTTGTCGTTGACTGCATCATAAATGTAAACCTTCCACTGGTCACTTGCCTTATCATATTCTTCATAAGCAAGGAAATCTCCGGACACGCTTCGGTCATACTGACCGTTCGTGGCACTCGTGATGGCGGATCTGACCGTCCATTTTCCGGTCGGAGCCAATTGCGGTTTGATTGTCGCGCTGCCGGAGCCGCCGACATAATCCGTACCTTTCACGGCATTTCCATCCTGTGTCACGTATTCGAATGTAACCTCTGCGCCGAATGCATCCCGCAATTCAACTTCAACTTCGGCATAGATGTTGCTACCCGTGCCTTCGATGACCTTCGTGTCGGTGATGGACACGTTACCTTTTCGGAAGTTTCCGAAATTATTCGACGAGTTTGTACCCTGTTCCGTAACGGAGACTTTATAACCGCCGTTGTCTTTCGGTTCGGTTTGAATCCAATTATTGGCAGTGCTGACATAACCGGCACCAGAATCGTTGACAATATCTTGTCGGATATTGTAGTCACCAGGATACAGATTGGTAAACGTGTAGTTCCCGAGAGCGTCCGAACGGGTGTAAACTTCGCCCTCGTCCCATTGGCCGTTATTGTTGTTGTCAATATAAACCTTGACACCTTGAAGGCTCGGTTCATAGTGGAACAACTTCCCGGTTGTGGCACTTAAACGATAGGTAAACTGACCGTTGTTCGACTTGCTGTAAAATAGGTCGAAATCGCTGCGATTGGATATCGAACTCTTACCAATGATTTCCGGTAAGACATTGACGCTTGTCCCGTCGGAGTACGTAAAGCCGATTCCATAAGCTGAGGGATCGGTGTAAACATACGAATTTTCGTTTGCACCGCCCAGTAAAACGCCGTTGGTATAGGCATCGGACGTATAGAACAGCGAAACGATATCGCCCGCCGGATCATTCTCAATAATAATACCGAAGGAGGAATCCCAACGAATTTGAACGAATTTGTTTCCATTTGCGGAAACACCTTCAATCTTGTCGACTGTCGGTGTCTTGGACACGTAGGCCGAACCGAGAATAATCTGAGCATCAATAGCGCCCTGTGCATTGACCAGTCCGATGTCTCCGCGATCGGAGATGCGGTAGCTGCTGTAACGTTGTCCTCCGTATTCGAAAATGAATCCGAATGATTGAACGTCCGTCCAACGCGTCCCGGAGGCGGAAGACGAGGTTGAAATGCGGTAGTACCATCCCAAAGATTCCGGTAGCACGATATTTGTGGGCAGTTGCGCTGTGTAATCCGGCAAGGCACCCTGATAAATGTAGTCTCCCAGTTCCGGATTCAACCGATAGGTGACCTGTTTCTCCGCGCCTTGGAGGTATTGCGGCTCGACTGGAGCGTCTGGGTCAATTGGGTTATCCGGGTCAACCGGAGCGTTCGGATCAACGTAATCCGGGTTCAACACGGACGTGTAACGCAACGAATTAAAGTAATTCATCAGCGCCGCATGAGTCGAATAGGTCTGCGCGTTTCTGGCAGTATAGTTACTGCCATAGTTTGTTCCCACTTGAACAGGACTGAAATTGCCCGGTGTCACCCGCAATCTTTCGATGAATGCTTCGGAGTAGTAGAACGTGACAATATCGCCTTCAACGTAATCCGGGTCCGTGTCATCGCCGACGGGGTAGTCTGTGATGCAAATTCCGAAATCGTTGCCCCACATAATCTTCACGAATTGGTTACCGTCCGCGTCCGTTCCGTATTCGTAATATACCGCCGCATTCGAAACCATGTTCGACAGGAACGGGGCAAATGTCGGGTGATCGCCCGAATACAACGATGGAACTCCAACGCTTTGATAACCGTAATAATAGTAGTTGCCGTCAATGTAGGTGTAATAACTATCAAGGTATTCCTGATAATTCAGGAGCATGACGGCACCTTTGTCCGTGACAATAAAGCTGTCATACGCCTTACCGCCGGACTGAATTTGGAAACCGGTCGGGAGTTGGGTCGGGTACGACGAAATACCCGGCATGTACTCATAGGAATTGTAGCTGTTGTAACTGCTTGACACGAACGGAATCACGGCCCCCTTATTCGACATCACGATGACTTCCGGCGTGGGAAGTTCGATTTCGCCGTACTTGCCATCGGCGTTCATGTCGTGATAGACCGTACCGCTGACCGTTGAATTTTGGGTCAATAGGGTAACAAGGTAATCTTCGACTTCACCGTTGACCGTGTTACCGATCGGTGTAAGGGTACTATGATCGACCGTCCTGTCCGTGAATCGGAATCGGGCGAACGTATAGAACGAATTGACCAATCCTGATTCGGGCATCAGAACGTCAATACTGTTCGTGCCGGCTTGCAGGTCAAGGTAGAGACTTGATGTTTGCGTACCATTGATACGAAGCTGAACCCGCTCATTGTTGTCAAAGACACCGTTGCCGTTCAGGTCGACCCAAAGGCTGATGCGACCGGCTTGTGAGGCTTCAATCGTGATGGTCGTAATACCGTATTCCTTGATAATCGGTTTGCCGTCCTTGTCGAGAACAATGTCACCGTTTTCATTGCGTTCATATTGTCCCGCACTGAGAGCATTAATGTAATTCACACCTGAATTAAGGGAATACGTCGGGATTTTGACGCCGTCATCATCCGGCGCACCGGCTGTAGGTCTGTAATCCGGGAGATATTCCGGACGGACTGTCTTACCGAGATACGGACCGGTGATATTACCATTGGAATCCATTGACAGACGATGGGATACATCCCCGTAAGATTCAGGTGCACTTCCTCTGTCAAGCAATTCACTCACAACGATAACTTTGTAATCTTCAACTTCTCCGTCAAGGGCCATACCACCGATGCTGGTCGTTTCGTCTGAACTGAGGCGGAACCGAATATAGGTTTCACCCAACGCAACGTCATTAGGAAGCGTGACTGTAAACGTATTAGTCCCATTTCCAACTGCAATACCTTTGTTGTTCGTACCGATGATCTGTTCGGTATCGGTGTCCCATTCTCCATCACCGTCGAAGTCCATCCAAGCGATCAGATAAGCTTGTTTGCCCGTTGTGTTGTTCACCGTTGCTTGCAATCTGTTTCCCACTCCAACAACGAACTGGAATTGATCCATTGTAACATAACCGGTTGAAGTGCTTCCGCCGTAACCTTTGAGGCCATCCGGAATCGAATCGCTGCTGCCAAGACGCATGTCTGAGTCTTTTTGATGTCGGGCACCGCCGTCTTCGATTTGTGTTGGACCATAAGGTTCAGGGGCCGTGCCTTTGTTCAGGTCGCCGTCGTTGTTGATGATCACAACCTGGCCGGAACCCTTCGTGAGGATAATGCTCGCCACTGCGCTGCCGTCTTCGGCCTTCAGGTTTTTCAACAGGTCGACGTAACTGTCCGTACTCAAGTCGACGTTGAACGCTTCGTCACGTTCGACGACGATATCGCCGAGGATCACAAGTTTGATCTTGCCTGTGTACGTTGCGTATTCGCCACCGACCAGCTTCAACCAACCTTCGTTGATGGTTACATTGTCGTCTGCGTCCGTTGTAAACGCATCGGCTGCATGTGTGACTTCGATAAAATCGCCGGTTGCCGCGTCCGCTACAAGTATCTTATAGCTCAAGCCCGCTTCAGTCAGACGCAGACCAAGAGTCGTCAAAATCGTGTCGTAAGCCACCCAAACATCGACCATGATGTTCGTGCCGTACTTATTGGCCATTGTGATTTCCATCTCGATTTCCGTCTGTACCGGCTTGGTTGCATCATCCATATCGCCTTCTACAATTGCGATATCGTTGATCGAAAGACGCGGTTTCGCAAAGAAAGCGAAATTCTGGTTCTCGATCGCGTCCGTACTTGTGACAGATACTTCATACTGGTATATCAACGATGAAAGAATGTATTCGTTGTAATCGGTAAGCAATGCCTTGTACGCATCAATGACCGTTTGGTCAAGACCCGTATTCGCGGCCAAATCGCTTGCGTCTTTCAGTACGCGAACTTTGTATTTCTCATCGTATATACTGTTCCAGAGACCTTTCACTTCGTAATGACCATCAGCATCTGTAATTGCGTAAGGCTCCAATTCACCGAATTGATCGGGACCGAACTTCCCATCGCCGTTGATGTCGACGTAAACGATCAGACCTTCAAGACCCGCTTCGTCGAACCCGGTCGGTTCGCCGTCTTCTTCCGTCGGTGGAATGATCGTCTGACGCGTACCATCGGCGTTTAAATCCTGGAAAATATTCCCCGAAATATTCGCTGTGGCCTTTTGCAAAACGATAACATAATCTTCCACTTCGCCGTCGATGTCCACCTTTGCCGCATCGTCGCCGATACTGCTGCCACGCGGACCGATGCCTGCCTGATGGCTCAATCGCATACGCATGAACTTCTCACCGATGGCAATCGTTTCTTTTACCGATTCGTCCTCGTCCGTCGCCGGATCATCCGCGACATGCAGCAATTCCGCCGGAATCGTTGTCGCGTCCAAATTGATTTGCATCTGCGTACCTGCAACCGTTCCCGCCTTGACGAGAATATCCTTGACAATCTGTTCGCTCACATCATCGAATTTACCGTTGTTGTTCAGGTCAATCCAAACGTTCAGATAGGCGTCCGTGGTTGTCGTGTTCGTGACCGTCAGAATCAGGAACGATTTCTCACCGATCACCAACCGGCAATCCACCAAACCATCGTTATCCGCAGGTTTGTTTGCAAAATAATCCGCAAAATCCAATGCGGGACGACCATCGATATCTTCGTCGACTTTGGTACCAAGTGCCAACTGCGGAACACCATTGCTGTCGCGGACGATCGCATGTGCCGCACCACCGTTATCATACAAAGTATTTTCGGCACCGGGTGCGTTACCAAAGTCACGACGTTTGTCGAGTGCATTGATGACGAAATCTTCGATTTCACCGTCATACGCAACGCCGGAAGTAAGTTCCGGCCCGTACGGGCTGTCGATTTGACTTGTACTGAGCCGCAATCGAGCGAAGGTCTCGCCACGCTGCGCGTCATTGGGTATCGTAATGCTCACTGTGACATAACCATTGGCATCAATATCGTTCAATCCGAAGGCAAAATTGTCAAGCAAGTGCTCATGGCTACCCCATGTTTTGTCACAGTTGGTGTCGAACCAAGCGTTGAGATAAAGCTTGATAGACGAATCCTTGGTCATGGCGGCTTTGAGAGCCTCTGGCACGTTGACCTTGACCTTGAAAGAAAGCTGTTCTCCGGCGACAAACCACAGACCAGTGAAATCGACGCCATCGTCTTCCGCACCGTTACCGTTTGCTTTGTCGGAGTAGTTCGGCTTCGACTTGCTGGTCGGAGCGATGTCACCGAGATACAACTGCTTACCGCTTCCGGGAACAAGTTCGGATGCCTTGTCCAAAATCGGTTTGGTCGGATCGTTCTTGTCATAACCCCAAAGCAGGTCGACGGTATGCCATCCGTCCATCGTACCATCCGGCGTATATTCTTTCGGAGCATCGCCGAATGTCTTGAGATATTGCACCATGTGGAACATATAATCTTCGACTTCGCCGTTCGGAGCCTCACCATTTGGTCCGAGGTTCTTTTCCGAACTGAAGCGGAATCGTGCGAACACGTAACTGTCTCCCAATTCGGTGGTGCCGTTTGCAGCGTAGCGCGGGGCTTCGATCTTAATTTTGATGTAACCGTCTTCGTCGGCCGCATCAAGCATATCCTGCGTAATTTCAAATTGGTAGTATTCCTTGTAACCATTGGGCAAGGTCGTACTATTGAAATCGCCGCTATCGTCCCAATCAATCCAGATATTCAACCAGCCGATGGTCGTACCGCTGCCACGTGCAGTCTTGATCGCTTCATTGATATCGGAAATCTTGACAAGGAATGTATTTTCCTTGCCCGTGACCAAATCGCTTGCCGTGAGCTTGACGCCGTCATCGTAAGTATCCGCATCGGCGTTGGTCGAAGCATTGGGGCTGTAGTCGACCGAAACGCGGTCACCGAGGTGATAACCGTGATAAACCACATGTCTTGGTCCGTCACTGGGTACAAAGGTCGGGTATTTCGGATCAGGCGCATCACCATAATCGTAGCCGGTGATGACGATATTGAAGGTCACCGTTCCATCGGAGCGGTTGGCCATCAACGCATTACCGGCGAGATCACAAACACCATCAGCTCCGTTGTTGACGATGATGGTATAGCGGGCGTCACTACTCCACTGTCCCCGGTTGGGGGTTAGTGTAATCAGATCGTTGGCCGTATTATAATTGGCAAAGTAATCCGAGTTGAGCGTCAGGGTTTTTGCGACCCATTGCGTTCCATCCCAAGTACTTTCGATCACGGTAATGACATGTTCATGCACAAAGCCGTTGGTGTCAGCCACGCTCAGATCGTCGATACCGATTCCCACGTCACTCAATTGGATGGTGAAGCGGTTATAGTATTCGGCAATCAGATAGATGTCATTACGGTTCGGGTCTTGATCACCGGTCTTGCCGACCCCGGTGGTTGACGTGACATCATGCGGAATGCCGAGTGCAGCGGATGGTTTTTCGAAGTCAACGCGTTCAATTGCACCACGGTCGAGACCCGGGTTACTGCCGCCGGTACCGCCACCGGAGGTGTTTTCATCGTAACTTCGCAATTGTCCATACATGTCAACCTGCGGAGAAATAATCTTCGATTCCGGAATTCCAAGGCGTGCCAAGGTCGAATTGTACCAGCTTTTACGTTCTTCAAAAGTTTCGGTGGCACTGTCGATAATCTGGGAATTGGTCGCCGGATAGAAGTTTCCGCGCGCCTCATTGACGAACAGCGGTTCGTTCGGGTCAAGTTGTTCCGCCCTGTTCGGATTGCCACTGCTGGTGTCTTCACCGTTGGTATTGTTTCCGCGGTAGGTGTTCGAACGGTAAACCATTTCGTTGGAATTGGCACCGTTGATCGCGATTCCGGTATTCAGATTGGCAAAGATGTTGTTCATAATCGTTGCCGCCGTGTTGGCACCGAGTGAAATACCGGTTCCAACGGCCACGGAATTACCATAAATCGTGTTATTGAGAATTCGCACGAACGGAATGGCATCGGCTTGTCCTTCAATACTGATGGCACCCGTGTTATTGAAGGCCAACACGTTGTTTGTGATCGCAATGCCTGGAACCAATGGAACCTGAATGCGGTAATCCGCTTGCTGTCGCGCAATGGCAGCGGGGTTTTCGCCCGGCATGATTTTGATTGCATAATCTGAAGAGTATGTAATGCTGTTGCCGTACAGATTCAATTGTCCTTTTTCGCGAGAGGTGTTTTCGTCACCAGTACGTGTCAACAAGGCGGGATCAACATACAATCGTGATGCCGCTGTGTTGGCAAGGAAGCTTTTGAGGTCCGTCGACTGCATGATGGCTTCATTACCGTTGTAACCGGTGATTGTTCCGTCGTTGATTTGTTTTGCCGTCGAGGCACCGTAAAACACGTGCTTGATGGGCGTTGCACCAACGGTCAGATTTTGGAAGTCCGTTGCATTGAACAGGTCGACCAGATAATGCGTTTTTGTTATATCCGAACTCATGCTGCCGGTCATGGCCGTGACCTTAAACAGACCGTTTTGGAAGGCTGTGTTAATGGCCGCCTTGATCTTGTTGGCAATGGAAACATTCGTATCGCTGTCATTAAAGATAATCTTAATGTCATCGCCCGAACCACCACCAAACCTGCTGTGAATGAAGACGAACGTCAGGGTCGTGACCCCATCGGAAATCGAAAACTTCTGGTTGTGCGCGACTTGGGCCGCGGATGGAGCAAAGAACGAAAGAGATTCGTTGTGTCGTTCGTTAATATCGAACAGAGTCCAGATTTGTGCGTCTTCCGCACTTCTAAAGCCGGCCGAGTAGGTCGCGTATTCGGTTCCGCGTCGAATTTCAAGCTGGTAAGAACCTGTTCGTACATAACCAGCTTCCGCAGGAACGGTCGTGAAACTTGTGTTACTCGGGGCGTTGGTCACCATTTCGCCGCGGCTGGCAAAACCGATGATGATATTATCGATGAAAATACCGGTATGGAGATTGTCCTGCGAACGATAGATCGCATCAAGACTACCGCCGCGAGTCAAACCATTGTCACGCGTTCCATCCAAAACGGTGTCCTGAACATTCAGCGGGCCTGCGTGACCGACCGAAAGTACATTGACTAACGACAATTGGATGGAATTTGTCGTACTGGGCAAGTTTGTCACGAAGCTTGAAGTGGGACCTGTCACGCCACCGACATCCGAAGTGTCGAGCCGCAGATTTTTCTCAAGGAGACTGCCACTCTGTTGGAAGAGCGTAACTAACAGTCGTGGGTCGGTCGAATTCAGGTTCGTGTTCAAAACGCGATTGATCGTTGCAACGGCATTCTCCGCAACATGGCTCCTGAGGTCGTTGAGCAGTTCGTTTACCGCATTGATGGCGGTCGTTCGCGCAATGGCCTTGAGGCGGACGGACAAGGCATCCAAATCATCGGTCACATGCGCACCGAAGAAGAAATTGGATGTCCGTTCCTGGAATCCCTCAATCGTATTGATAACACGGTCTGCATTCGGAACTCCTGACGTTCTCAAAACTTCCAATTCCGCAAGCATGTCGTCAAGCAAGGTGAAAACATTTTCCGGATTGGCTACGACCGCTGCCCGATAGACGTTAAACGCATCCAAAATGTCCTGACTATATCCCTGTGAAACCAGGATGTTTCGTTCGGCGTTGAGGCTGTTTGCCAGAATAGTCGCTGCGCTGGTGTAATAGAGGCTCACTCTATTCAACGTGCTTTGCAGGTTGTTGGTGACAATGGCAGGAACGTCATCAGGAAGTGCGGCAAGCGAGTCAAGCACATCACGCAAAAGGACAAATGTGCTTTCCGGGTTGTTCGCGATATCGATCCGCAACGTGTCGAGCATGTTCAGGTAGGTCACAGGAACGGAGCTTTGATTCCAAGTGACCCGATAGGCAGCCAACTGGGTGAGAATGATATCCGAGAGATTCTGCGGATTGAGCGACAACAGATTCTGTGAGAAATTGTCGAGCCGCGCGAAGACATCCGCCGGAATCATACCGCTTAATGCGGTCAATTCCGATTGCAGATTTGTCAAATGATGAATCGACAAATAATCGGTGACCATTTGCCGAATCGCAGCAACACCGTTTCTTGCCGCTGTCACATTGGCATCGTTCCCGGTCAAGGCATTTTGCAGGATCAACAGGATGTCATCCGGATTGGTCGCACCGTCATCTTCGACCGCGGTAAGCGAATTGATTGCCGTGTTGAACGCATTTCTTTGAGCATCATTAAGCGTGGAACCGTCTCGCAAGGTCGTTGCGGCAAAACGGGCAAGGGCCGCAGATTCTCTGTAGAGGGTGGCAACTTCCGCTTCGAGTCCGGGAACAACGCCTGTTCCGGTCATCGAATTGTATTTTCCTTCGACATTGAGTTGTTCGATCAGCGAAACGAGGAAGGAAATCGCCTTTGTCGAACCGGTGGTACGAACTAACCCCAACGCGGTATTGATAATGTTGATGACATTGTCATTCGGCAACATATTTTGCAGAGTATTCAACAAATTTTCGACATGCGGAATCGCCGCAGTTGAGTTGAAACTCTGATTAAGTTCAGTGTTCAACAGTTCGTTGAACGCCAGGTTGGTCATGAATGCGATGCTTCCCGCGATTTGTGATTGCGTCATGTCCGCCCGGAACGGAACCGGGATGACGGGTTGGTTGAGGAATGTTGCCAATTCCCCGGCCGTCATCGCAAAAATCTCTTCCAAGGTACGATCCTGCGGGCCACCGATGAGAACGAACCCGCCGGAATTCGCGACACTCATTTCGAGTGTGTCCGCATCTTCAAAATAGAGCATACTTCCGGTCGGTGTGTCATAACTATCGACATATCGTTTGGCAATGACGGAACCATTAAATTCGATGCGGACAGTGTCAATAATTTTCTGCAGTACCTGTTCACTGCTGTCATTCGCTGCAATCGGGATGACAATTTCTTTGCCGTTGATCGTCAATGTCAACTTGTCACCGTATTCACCCGGGGCAGCTGGAACGTAAATACTGTAACCACTGACAAACCGGAACGTTTTAGTCCCGATCGTGTAGTAACCGTTATCATTGTAGTTTTGTGAACCATCGCCCGGAACCTGAACGCCACCCACTGTCCAAGTGGGGTTATTCGCGCGCCAACCGCTGTCCAGAAGCTGATCGGCGGTTGGAGGCGTGATCAGCGTTCCAGCGGAATTGCCCGCCGCAACACCGGCACCGAGACTGACATCGCCTTGGGCCGTCGAAAAGACGAACTTCAGACGAATATCTTTATTCCCCGCAAATTCACTCAGGTCGACTTTTGCCTGTCGCCATTCGTCGACGTTTTCGAGAACATCAATGTAATGACCCGTTTGGCGGAGGAGTTCGCCGTTGCTGTTATATTGGGCTTCGTTGGTCCTGTTCCAGTAAGAGTTATTGTTGCCGGAACCTGAATAAGCGTTACCCACGGCAATTGCCTGCCAGGCACCCCCATCAACGGAGATGAAAACCGCCGGCAGATCGTTTGAGTTTTGGAACGAGCCGGTCGAATCGCTGTCGGTTTTGTACGTGAAATACAAAGCCGGTTTATCTTCCGGAGCATATCCGTCCAAACTGAAGGCATTACTCGTCAACGAACCATAAGCACCGCCCGGCACGTTGTAAGTATTCCAGGATTCTTCGTTACCTGTCAATAGATCATTTTCATAAGCCCCGGCACCTGGTTGTGTGTCCCGCCAGATATTGGATGTTGTCGGATTTTCCAAGCCGAAATACCAACTTGCGATTTCTCCTGTAGCATTATGGGGATAACTGTCGTCGCCGCCTGTTCGCACGAGGCTCGGCGAAGTTTGCACCGGATCAGTGTCCAACGACGTGCGGTGCCAGAGGTTGTAGTCGATCGGACTGAACGTAATCGAATTGGAATTGGCCGGTATCGCGACCGAAGTGGCTCCACCGTAAAAGACCGGTGAATAGGTGATGGCACCCACGCTGTTCTGTTCTGATAGCGTGATGACACGCAATCTATTATCCGAGGAGGATGTGATGAATAGTTTGTTGGCGTAGACACCATTCTCGACGTTGACCGGTCCGGCTGAAATCCCCGACAAAGTCAAGGGAACTCCGGCATCGTCTTTACAGGTACCAATGTACCTCAGCGATGCCCCGCTGCCAGTAGCCCGCATGGCGGGAACTTCGATTCTCGTGTCACCAACGTAGTGAACATTCGTGGAAAGCGTCCAACCTCGCGACAACGGGTTTTCGATGGCATAAAGATTGCCCGCGTTAGTCACGACATAGAAAATACCATCATTTCCCTGTGTCATTGACGTGATGATTTCGCTGTTGCTGCGCAGACCATTATTTTCCGTGAACTGCGTCATGATGAGCGAAGAGGAACATGCCTGATTCGTTCCGCTGGATGCCGGGGAGTCAAGGCCACTGGTTCTGTCCCGTGAAACCCCCACACCATCGGCGGAATGCAGGAACATGACGTTGTTGTTGCCAATAGCGCCGGTTTGACTGTCGTAAAATGACTGACTGAAACCACTCACGGAACCAATGGAAAGTGTGTATCCCTGTGTCTGATAATTGTTGCTTGAGTAGGTCGAACCATAGTTCGACGTGGCGAAGGCTTGAACCGTATAGGAACTATCGTTCCAAACAACCGTCGTATTATTGAGGTAATACCATTTTCCCTGCACCTGCGTGGAAATGGAGGCAACCTGGCTTGTGACTTGGGCCTGATTGATTTCGTACATATTGGGGATGTTTCCGTTTCCGCCAAACGTGTACAACTTCCCGTTGTCACGCAACTCAATCTCGTTACTTCCCGGAAACGCTGTGTTATAGCTGCGTTGAAGCTGCAGGGTACCGGTGAACGGATCAATCATATAAAGGCCGCCGTTTGTGCCGATGTAGGTCACAACGTCACTGAGATTGTATTCGTCCGGTGTCAGGATGAGACGTTGGGCCATTTCGATTTCAGTATCGTTCCAGCCTTCGTCCATGTCCTGTCCCTGATCAACGCGTTCTTCGACGATGCGGCGGATACTGTCGACCGGTTCAACTCGCGTATTCGTGTGGTTCAACACATCGGCGAAGGTTGCCGCATTGGTCACTGCTACATAATAAGTTTGTGAACTACCGCCTTCGACACCTGCGGTAAGACCAGCCGGTCCGATGAACGGGTCGTAGGTTCCGGAAGAACCGGCGGACAATTTTTCGATGCTTGATGTAAGGTTCGGATCGTATTGGTCGTCAGCAACGTTGGAATCGGTACCAATGTAAATCAGATGGCCTCCGGAATCAAAGACCCACAAGGTCAGGTCGGGACGTGTGAGTTTGTCTGCGTAGTCGATATCGAAGACCGCCGACCAGATGTTGCCCGCATTACTCGTACCGGCGATCATCTGGATGTCACGATAATTCAGCGAGAATTTGTACCAATCGACTTGGCTAATGCTGGTCATGTAACCGGACACGCTGACCGTTCCCGAGTTGCTGCCGAGCAGGTTGCCGAGATCGCCTGCATTGTCGAAGGAATTGCCGGCAATGTCTTTGTATTCAGCCAGAATGGGTGAATTTTGCGGGAAACCATTGGCTTCGACACCATTGACGGCATAGCGGATGTCGGCATACATTACCGAACAACCGGGTACTTCGTCCGTTTCCTGGAGCCGCAATTGCATGCGGTAGTTTCCGCTTGAATTGGCCAAATGAGTCAATCCCGTGTCGTGGGCGATGAAATCCAATTCCACACCATCAAGGACGATATAACTGACGGCATAGTTGTTGCCGTCGACGAAATAAGCAATACGTGCGGTGACGGCGCCTTGACCGTAGTTGTCATTATAGGCTTTGGCCGCATGTACTTCATACGTCTTGTTGATTGCATCGACGATGGCCTTTTGTTTGGCCACATCCGTATTGGCAACGCCTTTCATCGGGACAATGAAATGGCCGTTGACTTTGGTGGCATTGAGATAAGCGGCGTCCGTTGCGTCACGGTTGTAATCGAAAACGAACGTATAGGTTTTATCGCCCTGAGAAATTGTGAAGTATTCCCCGTTGCTGTTCGTTGAGTTGACATCGGCAACATCGGTGACAGCCAAGGCACTTCGGACGCGGACGTAATAGGTCTTTTCCTCGCCGTCGGGCGTTCCGGGCGTCACGAAACGCAAACCGGGGTCACGCTGGTTGATCGTATAGAAGTCCATGCGGTTCCAGCGGTCTTTGTTCATTGTGAAGGCTTGAACGCCTTCGAATGTTTCCACTTCGCCAAAACCGTATTCTTCCATAAAACCGTTGTCGGAACGGGCCAGCAGGTTGCCGTTGGCGTCGATCACTTCAATAATCAAGTCAAGATCGCGTGATGTCTTGTCGATGTCGATCCAAATTTCCGTTCCCGGCTTCGCAGTGAAAGAGTAAACATCGGCTTCATTGGCCGCGTCACTGCGAATGGAACCGTAAATTTCGTAACCAAGATGGTAAACATCATCCCCGGCTTTGTCTTCAATGGCCAATCGGCCAAGATATTGAGACAGTGCCGTTGTTCCGTTTTTGTCTTCCGATTCGTTGGCATTCTTTTCCAGCTCGGTAATGACCAACACGTTGCGGTCGTTGCTGTAACTGTCGAATTTGACACTTCGCCAATCGCCGGGTGCAGCGGAGGAATTGCTGCGGTCATTGTTCGTGTCGAACATGACTTGACCTTTGAGATTACGACCGGCACCAACGGAATCATCTTTCAGCGAGGTCAATACGACCGGATATTTCGAGACGCCGATAATCTGTATGGAACCACCGATACGACCGAAATCATCAAGCGGGACCCCCAGTGTGGTAAAGCCGGCGTTAGCTCCCAGAAGCTTGACAACAAGACTTTGCCCCGGCGCACTCATCAGACGCAGACCACTCCCCGAGTGATAGTTGGGAACCTTGATTTCGTTGTAAAGAATATGGGCAATGTCCGCATCGTCCCAGATTCCGGAAACTGTCATCACTTCGCCGCGGACGACCATACCGTTGACACTGTTACCGGTAAAGGTATTATTACGAACGAGCGCACCGTAGTTGTCATTGTATTCGCTGTAATTGGAAACTGGCCCTGTGCTGCGCCCCCAATCACGAACCGATTCGTCAGTCAGCGAATTGACGTTGATACTGACGACTGACAGCGCGTTGGCGTTATTGCTCAGTCCGTTGGTATTATTGAAAAATTCGTTGTTGATGATGACCGGTTGAGCACCGCGGACAAAAATAACCGCCGGCGTGGCCGAACCGCGACCAAGCTGACTTGAAGTTGAGCCGGAATCACCGCGCACAACGCCCGTGTTATGTTCGAATCGGCTGTTGGCAATACGAACATCGGCCTGATGAATTTCAACCGGATTGAACCCAACGTTTCCGCCTTCAGCACCTGAAATACCGCCGGCAAATGCGATCAGAGCATAATCAAGGCTTCCCTTGGAATCGGCATCGAAGAAAATACCACCCCAATTACCCGCTTTTGGCAGATATTTGTTGCCGGTTGTGGTTGCCGTCACGTAGGAACCGCTGGCACCAAAACGATCGTCATAAAGCGAAGTGAAAACAATTTGGTGTGCAGCGTTACCTTCAGCAATGATTTGGGCACCCATTTCCGCTTCGATGCGAATGTCGAGCGATTTGAAAATAATACCCGGATCGGCGACCATTTGACCGGCCTTACTGGCTTTGACAAGACCGGTGCCAAGAATTTCAAGTTCGGTTCCCGTGCTGCCAAAAACAATGGTCCCTGAACTTGTCGCGTGAGCCGTGGCCGTGATCTTGAACGGCTTGACCATCTGGTCGCCGCCATTGGGAATGAGGGCTTGAACATAACGCGGATCAGTACTCGAAAGTCCGTTACCGGCGTAATTTGAAAGATACATCGGCTTGCCGGTGACCGGATCAATGGTCGCGTCACTGAAACTGTTGATGACCGCGATCAATTTATTCATGACGACGGTACTGGAGTCGGTGGAATTAATGTCAACTTGAACGCGACCTTGTCTGACACCGCCGTGGTTGACTTTGTCGATGTGGTTGAACTCAAAAACGAGTGTCGTCGTACCATCGGACAGGGAGAAATATTCCCCGTCGGCAGGCGTACCGGTAATCATGATGGTGTTGTCGAACCATACATCGTTTGCCTCGTTACTGGCGGAGGAATGCCACGTTGTACTGCTATTGCCGAATTGTGCGTAGGCATCGGAAAGCGATGGCGCGGTCACCGGTGTCGTGGCGTATTCGCCGGTCGTTCCCTGAAGAACGATGTTTTCTTGAATGACGTGAACAATGTCCGTATCGTCAAAGCGGATGTTGCCGGTTACTTTTTGCGGACTACTGCTGGTCGTCGTCGCCTTGGCGCGAATGGCCAGACCGTTGACCGAGTTATTGGCCACGACATTGCCGTAAATCTCCGGTCCGATCCGGGTATAATCCAACGTATAAACCGTATTGGCATCGTGATCCCAGGATTGGAATCGCGTTTCCTCGAAGCTGGACAGGTCAGCCGAAATGGCGGCGTTACCGCTCTTGGTGATCGTGTTATAAGTAATCGTCGCCCGTGTGGCGTTCAGGTTGATCGGTGTGTAGGTTCCGTCGACGCCGACCGCTTTGCCGCCGCCGTAACGGAAATCGCCGTTACTGATATAATTGAGGAAAATCCCTTGTTCTTCGAGTACTTCCCGTTGTTTTTTCCCGGAAGACGGGTCGTAGGAATTGATAAATTCGTAGTCGAGATCGTTACGGATGGAAATACCGCCCCAGTCGCTGCTTGTGGCCACGGTGTCCAATGCGTTTGTTTTTGTTCCGATAGTCTGGTCGTAATAAGACGTAAAAATCACGTTGTTGGAAGGCGTTCCGAGTACTTGGATCGAACTGCCGCTACGGTCGACGTTTTGCGCAAAACTGCCGATATTGATGTTCGTTCCGGCAAATTTGAGTACGGCCCCGGCGTCGATGACAATCGTTACGCCGCGAGGTACATCGAATGTCGCTCCATCGGAAAGAACCGCACTCGTGTCCTTGTTCGTTCCGATTTCATAAGCGATATTATCCGTCAAATTGATGTCGTCGTTACTGAAATTATTACCGACAATACGGATAATATCACCTTCCGAGGCATTACTGATGGCGTCCTTGATGGTTTTATAAGGTCGGTTGATAGAGCCATCGCCGCCGGTCGCCGCGAGTTTGTCGACGTAAATTGTCTTGTCCTGCGTTTGGACATTGAACCAGAAGTTGAATTCACCGCCGGGAGTTCGGTCGTGATCGCCATCGAATTTGACACCGGTTGCATCAACCAACGTGGTCTTACTTGCTTCTTCCTTGTATGTGGTGGTGTTGTTCGGATCAACACCACCCGGCGTAAAGGTCAGACGCAATTCGTAATTACCGGAAGTCGTACCACCTTCTCCGGTGCCTTCAATTTCCGGGGCGTACTGGTCGTTACCCGCCGAAGCCACGCCGATGAAATAGGTTCCTTCGGAAAGATACATTTCAAGAAACGAGTCTTTCCCGAAGTAGTCGTCGTTGCGCGAGACCATTTCATAATAGATCGAACCATCGGTCTCCGTAATCTGGCGGTAGAGCGTCAGCGTTGTATCCAAAAGCGAGGCCGCGTTCTGTCTCTGCGCAAAAATTTCCGCGCTGAACATACCGCGCTGTCCCGGTTCGACGACAAATTTATAAAGGTCGACATCGGTACTGTCAGGCCGGTAGATGTGTTGTCCGTGCAGAATATCAAAGTCGCCGGGGAAGGTGTTTTCCTTGACCACGCCTTCAATCAGGCTGGTTGATCCCATTGTCGTGCCGTTCGGCAAATCGTAGGTATGTCCCAAACCGATGGAGTGCCCGATTTCATGCAAAGCCGTTTGAAACCAATTACCGCCGTAAACATCAACCCAGGTTTCGGCCATGTCGATCACGACGTTTGCGGAATTACCGAGACCGGCTACCCCGCCGGGAACCGAAGAATAGCTCGGCCCGAAAAAGCGAAGGTCACCCGTCGCAATGGTTGTACCTCGTGGATCGACAAGGTCCGTATCTTCAATGAATTCAATACCCAGATAACGGGAATACAACTGGTAAATTTGCCGAGTAAGGTCCTTCTGCGCTTCGTTGATGGAGTTGAGGTAAGGCTGATTATTGCCATCGTAACCGAGAATGGTTTTGAAATTGTAATAACGAATCGTCGGACCATTGGCTGTGTCCGCATTGCCGTTGAGTGTATCGCCGTTGATATGGTTATCAGTACCCAAACCAAGACCGATCGGCAAATCACGATGACCGGGTTCGTCACGAGCGCCGGTATATTCGATCGGGTCGAATTTCGGGTCGATCTGTCCATGAATGATGAGACTTTGCGGACCGGTGACCGTTGTGGTCGTGTCGAAATAACTTGCAAGTTCAAAGGACGTGTGATAAGCATCGCCCGGCAGGTCATTGCTATTAACATCAAGAATTGTCGTATTGGTTTTTTCATAAAGCGTACCGACCCGCAAACGGGCAGCACTCACTCCGTCGCCAAATCCGTTCAGTTGGTCGAGTTCGCCGGCAAACGTCAAAACCATTTCGCCTGTGGCCGGCACGTATTCGATTTTCGTCGGATAATGAACGATGTCATCAGCGGAATCAGTCGTGTTTTGCGTCGCAATCAACTGGAACAACTTGAGATAATCCGCATTTGTCGTTGAATACGAACGGGCCATCGCGTTGGTCGCGCTGAGATCGAAGCCCGGAAAATAAAGCGGGTCGTTGGCATTAAAGTAAAGCACCACCTTGTCGCGGGCTTGGCCGAGCGAACCTTCGGTCAGTATGAATTGTGTGCTTCCGGCGGGAATGGTCACCGAATTGCCGTAACCGTTGATCACAAGTTTGTTGGTTCCGGACGAAGTTCCGGTCAGTGCCAAATTGCCGAGATAAGGAGTTGCCACGGACAAAAACGCGTCACGAACCTGCGTGGCGGTCATGGTATTGGTAAATGTCACGCGAACATTGGTGGATGTCGATTGCGCATTGTTGTCGAATTCGAACGTCGTGGACGAACGTCCGTTGGAAATAACGATTCTATCGCCGTCTTTGATTTGATTTCCGGCCAAAAAAGTGATGTCCGTCCCGCGATAGGTCGGCTGTGGAACCGTTGCCACGACTTGTGCCCCGAGATCAAGCTCAAAGGAAACCGCCTGATCGGTTTCGTCATGGAACACATCGCCGTTCAGATTCTTCAACGGCGTATTGCCGGAACCGATCAAGCGAAACTGGTAAAGATCGTCCGGCAGTGTTTCGGCAAAGCGAATAATGACTTCGTTACCGACGAGACCTTCGGCAAGGGTTTTGGCATCGCCATTGGTGATGACATCGTTACCGTCACCACGGCTACCGTTAATGCCGATCCAGCCGATGTCGACAATTACATCGTCCGCCGT
>JGI994J12354_10001436_pt1 | contig 24034 bp, 32 predicted proteins | sample IntmicLarv3ML3BL_FD_12354 | JGI IMG/M metagenome (IMG submission 12354)
ATGCGCCGAAGCGTTCCAAGCGGTGATACATCGCTAATAGTAATGGGATTCCCCGAAGCCGTACCTATAAGCGCGTTGCTGTATCGGTTGTCGGCATCTGCGAGAGCTGCAGCGGCTTCGTCTGCTTTGTCGGCGGCCGTATTTGCTGCAATTTCTGCCGCATCAGCTGTGTTGAACGCCAACTCTGATAAATCCACAGACTCAATAACTTTTTCCATTGCCGACTGTACAACTTTATTTACGGAATTTTGGTCGTAAGCGGTGAAGTTTCGGGCAATAAGAGCTCCGGAATCCCATACACTTGCGACCCCCTCAAAACCTCGGGTAACACCGGAAAGAACGTTGCCGTTTTTGGAAGTATACAATATAGTTTCGCTGGTTTCCCCTACACCTATAACAGCAAGATTTGGAGCATCAGGAAGTTTGCTCCCATCCAATACGGTTATTGTGGTAGAAACGTTGCCTAATCCCGCAGCTAATTGTGTTTGCGGGCTGTTTGGTACTGCCGGGTAGATTGTTGGTAAATCAGACATGTTATCACTCCTTGATTTTTTATACAGTGTAGCTCCCTCGCGACTGGATAAAGCACTTAATAAAAATAGCGCCGGTAATACGGCAAAGACCTGCTGCGGTGGTACCGGATGCAGTGGGATATATCTCAATAGTGTGAACACCGCGTGCCACACGTCCATTGGCATCTTTTTTGAGTGTTCCTATCATGTTTATTCCATTGCGAAATGTACCGGTTGATAGGCTGTAAGTTCCAAGAAGGCTGCCGTCTATGTATACACGTATCCCCTGCACAGCAAGTGTTAGTTCCTTATATATGCCATAGTTGATGGGATGAACATGGTTTGGTATAGAGTGCTCATGACTGGGGATGTTATGAGCATGGTTGGGCGTTGAATGATTATGGGTAGGAACGGAATGGCTGTGCATCGGGATTACAACTTGATGATTATGGCTTAATTCCGGGTGCCAATGCTTACCAATCCATAAATTCTGATTTAGAGGACTTTCGTATCCTATTGCCGGATATACCGCTCCATATACAGGTTCTCCTGCTGCTGTTTCGGGGGCAATAGCGGCTGAACTCCATATAGTTGTTGGAAATTGGTCGGATTCATCAGGACCGGCTGGTCTTGCCGGTGTTGTGGTGCTTGTTTGCGTTCCGTCGCCGCCATCGTTGGTAGTTGATAGGTTTCCGCTTCCTGATGTGCCGCCTCCGCCGCTGGTTGTTGTGGTTAGATTCCCACTTCCGGACGTTCCACCGCCTCCACTCGCTGCGCCGGTTTCATAAGCGCGAAAATTTGATACATCAAAGTCAAGGATACACTCGTTTACGTAAAGCAAATCATCCGGAAGCCGAAATTTAACTGTAATAGGATTATCCTTATCGGCATTGTCGGCAAATCGTTCGCTCCAAATATTTGTGGCACCTTGAGCACAAACCTTGTCAGCGTTGTCCTTGGTATAAATCTTGCGAATAGTATTGAGCACCGTGTTTGCCATTCTGCCGATTTGCAATGATACCGCCCCAGGCTGACCAGTCATATCGAATTTTGCCACTTGCAATATTCGCATTTTTTCATCGATTTGGAGTTCGTCATCTATAATACGGCATATATCTCCCGGAATAAATCTATCCAATTGAGCAGCAGATTTCGGATATAAATCAATTGCCTGTACCTGTATAACCGGCACAATATTGCTGTAATCATTCAAAATCCGGTTAGCGCCAAGAAGCAAAAGCGGTTTTTGTTCCACTGAACGGTCGATAAAAAAAGCCTCTCGCAATCCGTATTTTGCAATGCTTTTGGTGTCTTGCACATAAAATTCCGGATTGTTTGGTGCGCCCGGATTCTCAAGGTCTTCGGCATTCACAAGGTTAGTTTGATTGATACCTTCACCTGTTCCCAAGCCGTAGATGCGATTCATTACAGAGTCAAAATCATCATTTACCGCAACGGAAACTAAATTTTTGCCGCTTCGAATTTCCGACTTAATATCGTCTACAGCGCGAAGCAGGCTTACTTTCCATGGCCATGCAGTTGTATCAAAGTCCCATTTAACCTGTGTTGTCCAGTTCTTTGTTATTTCCATCAGGGCATCAAACATCGTACAATTTTCGAAAAAATAGTCAATAACAATATTGCTAAACTCGCACCTGTCCAAAACCCAGTCGGTTTGCTTTATTTTTCCGGTGCTGTCAGTATCGTTCAGAATACGCCGAATAACCTCAGAAACAGTCAAACTGCTCAAGTCATGGACACTGAATAACACATGCTCGGTTAGTGTTCTGATTACATGCTGGTATTTCACCTCATAAAACAGTCCATCTTTACCCTTGCTTTTGTTTCGAGCAGTCATCTTAAACAATCCGATATATGCGCCATTGTCACGAAGCTCAATATAATTGAGAGGAGAAAGATGCTGTCCCTTTGGGTCATTCGCCGGCAGTCTAAACCCGCATTCGGAGATGTCGTTGTGTGTCAGCGTATAACTGATTTTATCGGCATTTTCAAGATATGCGAGTTTTTCTGTTCTTCGCAATACTCGGTCGACTCTCCTAATTTGTATAGGTGGATTCATAGTTTGTTTCCCCCTCTCTATATATGTTGTTCCGTATACTGCAAGCGCACCTGCAATTGATGGCCTGTTCCCGATGCGGAATAGAGTATTGATGTAATCCGCGGCAATATTTCAAAAAACGTACCATCATATCCCTCGGTAATGAGTTGACCGTTCAATCTCACTGTATAATTTTCAGTATCAATTTCCAACACATCCCCCGGCCATAATGTTCGCATAAATGAAAACTGTTTACGCAATTCTGCGGTTAATTCTATGGAAGCAACGCCTTCAGCGGCTAATTCCACAGCCCGAAGTCGTACCAACCGGGTTATATTAAACGGTGAACGGTTATATCCCGCGCTGTTTAGTGCTGCTGTAATATGCATTAATAACCCTCATTTCTTATTCCATTGCAACGCGAAGTCGGCGCGCGGGTATTTCTAAGACATCGCCGATGTACACAGTTATCGACTCGGATAACTCACCATAAAGCAGCATTTGGCCGCCGGTTATGCTGTTAAATATCCCAAAATGCGTAACACGCGGCCAATTCATACTCGCTTCGGGGAAAACCACTCTTTTGGTGTTTTCTATAACTGATGTACCGCCAACCGGCAGTGGTGTTGACATTTCCATGTCAGAAATGGCGATACGGGAATATTTTGGGTCGGTAATTTCTGTGCCGGGCGCGATGTCGTTTGGCGGAGTGGTAAATAACCCGACAAAGCTCGATTTTGCTGTGAAGCTGACCCCTTTTAGCGAGTTGAGTATTTGTGTTTCAAAGTAGCTTGTCATTCCCATAAATCATTATTCCTCCTTGCCTATCAGTAATTTAATGTTGGAAATCGGAGAACTGCCGGTGTTGGCCAGTATAAGCCGGCATTTTGCAGGAGCTGTGCCGCGATATTCGGTACGCAGCTCCTGTGGACTTTGCGTGACAGTGTATGCTTCGGTGATTGTCCGCCCCTGTGCCATAGGGTAACACTCAAATATCAGCGTAAATATTCCGGCTGTTATAATCTGCTCCAGCGGGACAATGGAAAATACACTTGCAGTATAGCTCAGCTCCGGCTCATCATCAAATATCAATGTCCCTTTTTTTGATAGCCATGCCGCAATCTCACGGATTTTTTGCCGCAAATTTGGGATTGTTGCAGCATCTATAAAACATGTCACTTCAATAATACGAACATCATAAGTTTCATCCTCAAATTCATAGCGCCCGTTGCGCAATGGAATTTCGACTTGCCGCCGACGTTTTGAAGGTAAAATAGGGCGGCTTTTTGAGTTCATAACGATACCGTGTTCGGTGTAACAATGCTGATGCCGGAATGTAAATCCAATCATTACGCGACGCCCCCTTCCAGCGCTGATAATTGAGCCATAACCAGCATGGCATCAGCGGGGTGATTAATCTCAATTTTATCTATGTTATACGAAATGTTTTTCGTGCTGGTTGATACGGAGGAGGTTGTTCCTCCAGTTCGAGAAACCATTGCTTCATGTGCTCTGGCGGAAAATGCCTGCGTGCCGGCAAGCACACCATTTACCAGCTGATATAGCTTGGACATCCCCATGGACATGTCCTTGTATTGCTGAGCACCTTGGGCGCTTGCAGCAGATTGTGCGGAATTTGCAATATACTGTGCTTTTTGCTTTTCAAGCAGCTTGTATTGATTAGCAAGCTCCTCAATTTTTGCGTTTTCTTTGTCGAGTGCTGCAATTTCTTTTTCAAAGTGTTTTTCAAGAGAATTATCATTTAGCTGCCCCATAGCCTTGTCCGCTGCTACAAATTGCTGCCTTGCTTTATCCAAAGCAACATCCAATTGCATAGCCTTTTCGCGTTGCTCCTGCATCTGCTGTGCAACCTTCTGCTGTTGTGCCACAAGCTTTTGCAACGCCGGCGGAAGAGTTTCAACCGTGGTGTATAACCCTTGAAACTCCTTTTTTCCCTCAGCAATATTCCGTATAGCATCATCAGTATCCACTATAAGCTTCGTTTTGATGCCGCCAATCTCAAAAACCTCGCTCAAATCCTCTCACCTCCTAATACCATGAATCATCTGTGCTTTGCGTCATTTCATCAGCGGGTTTCATACTGTCCAGTATCGCAAATAAATCTTCCAATTCTGTTTCGTCAATCTGAGACGGGGCGATGCCACATTTCATTAATGCGGCATACACCCCCATCAAATCCCGATAAAGCTGATCGGGCCCTACCGGGATTTCGCGTTTTTTCTGTCTACCGGAAGATACTGCCCAATCCATTCAAGATATTCATGGTGCAATCGAGCAGCATCGGTAAATGACAGCTCATTTTCAAAACGTTCTACAGTAACCTCATCGGAATCAAAAAGTGAAACAATAAATCGGGTGGCGGCATCAATGTCCTCGCATTCCTCAGTTGTTTCAGACTTGTTAGAACTGCGTAACATCCGGATGTATTCTTTGAACTGCCGCGCCCTCGGAGATGGGGCTGTATATGTTTTTCCGCCAAGTGTAATTTTCAAGCCCATATTATATAGCCTCCATTATAAATGCGGCGTTGGGATTCTCAAACCATATCGCTTCAATGATTGCAGTATCAATATCTGCTGGCAAATTCGGGTCATTGTCATCGACACGATTTTGATCCCTACCGTCAAAAATACGATTTTGCGCCACAAACTGTACGGTCTGCGTTTGAAAATTGACACTCGCTCCTTTGGTTTCGTTAGAAATATTACCGATTCTGAATTTTCCTTTAAGAAGCCACACATACCTGTAAGAACCATCGCTTTTTAACCGGCGATATCCAAAGGCATATTCGGGAGCTTTGTTAGCGGAATTAGTACTGTACAGACCGTTCTCATATTCAGCACCGGTCATTTCTGCGCAGGTTTTAGGTTCTATGTCGGCTACTGCAAATTCGAGAGCCTTTTCGCCGGGATTTGAGTATGTGGCAAAAAGCCCATTGTCGGCATGAAACTTGCCGATGTCACCACTGTTTGAAATATTGGCCGTAGTTAATCCTGGTAAAAATACTGTATCGTCATAAGTGCAGCCGTCTTTGGTGTCGGTCAGCACTTTGGCAATACAGGCCATGTCCACGCCGATGCCGGGCGCGGGAGTGTAAGTGGTATTGTTTGGCATTATAAAATCCTCCTCATAATTTTGTCGGTTTTGCTTGTACTCTGAAATTTTGCGCAAAATATATACGACCTTGCTCATCCTCCCGCAGTCTGAATGGAGGCTGCAAAGCCGTAAATTTGAAATAGATTGCGCCGTCTATTTTTATAGGCGTCCGCCCTTTAACGGTGTTACCGATATCCTTTAGCACCGCCGAAACTGTTTCGGCTCGTTCCAGTGCTGTGATATATTTGGTGCTGCGGACATTCACCTGTAATGACAGCTGCCGAAAGTCGCTGTCCCGGTCATCAATAGGCAAGCCTGCATAATCAAACAGCACAACCATGCCATCCGGAGCACCAGCAAAATCGGGAAAACCGGATAGAAAGATATCCTCTTCGAATGTGCCGATTCCGTTTGATTCCAGCAAAGTCGCTACATCTGCGAGCATATTCATCCCTTCATCGCCTCCTGCGCGGCAGCGGCAAGCCTTCGCATATATTCGCTTTTGTCAGCGTTCAGTGGATCCTCAATATATTTCGCCTTGCCAGCAAAGGCGGGATCTGCGCCATTAAAATCCTTTGCTGCTTCTTGGTTAGATTCCCTTTTCATTCTTTTTAACGATGGATGATTAAAGTCCAAACGTTCATGCTGAACAGCCGCATAAGGCAACTCTGAACCAACCGTCATAATAAGCCCGCCGACTTCCGAGGCAAATAAGCTATGCTCGCCACCGGGTTTCAGTGAACCGCTTAAATCACCAAATTCGTTTGGTGCTTCATCGGCAGCCTTTCCGGCTAAATCCACTGCGTTGTTATAATTCTGCCGCCCCATCGCCGCGCTCACGCGATTAATAAAATCGTCATCCCAATAGAATTCGCTCACAATCTCACCTCACAATGGTCAAAATCGCCGTCCAGATTTGTCTTATCCGATACGCGAATTACCCGGACATTTTTCCCGCCGATTACAAACACGTCCTGCGGATTTACGCGCAAATTGGTAAATATCGCGCTTTCCGAAACAACCTCCTTACCCGATTCATCACGGACAAGGAGGCGTTCATTTTTTAACCAGCATTCATCATCCACAGGCGGGGCGTATTGCGGACTGCCATAGGCGTCTGTTTTGATAAATCGTTTATATGGCAAGATTACGTTTTTCTTGTCATCAATCAAGCTCATATCGTTGGATACCCCCCTCGCAGATTCAAAAACGGACGGATTAGATTTGAAGCCATTTCCGACCTAAGCAGTTCGTTCGATTTTTTTAGCTCGCCGGCGGCAACATAACTCTCGCTGACATCGCCAATAGAAACCGAGCGCACCCCCTGCCGAATACTATCCGCCCTGCGCTGTGCCGATTTGTCAGCTGCCAGCCGAGCCATATATAACGCCTCGTGACAGCAGGCGTTCCGAACTTCGCTTGGAATCTCAGCATCCGGTTTGCGCGGAAATTGCAAGGGTTGGTTCGGATCAGTTTTGCGGCTTTTGAATCCGGGGAAGTTGCGTGCGAGAGCGTCAATAGCCGCCGATGCAGTTACCAACGCTTTCTGCCGCACATCTAAATCCGCTGCGAACCACGCTTCAGCGCCGAGATATTGAGCCAAATATTCATCGGCATATTCTACTGTTGTATAGCTGTTTAACATTTGACTCTCCTCCTCATACGCTACTCATCACCATCACTGGTAACCTTCTGTATTACCAACTCAAGCAATGCAACCCTCTCAGGATTGTTTTTTGCTTCGGAAATATCAACCCCCAGCTCAGCCGCCAAAGCTTCGAGCTCGGCTGTTTTCATTTTGTCAAGCGGTTTATTCTCCGGCTCTTTTTCCTTTGCAATTCCAAACTTTTTCCACCGCTCAGCGGTGAGAGCTTCTACCTCAACGGTCGCTCCTGCGACCAGTTTCTTTCCTTGAAAAGTCGTATTGCGCAACATTGTTACCTGTACCATTACAATAAATACCTCCTTAAGATTTTAATACAGCGAACGGATAACGTGTGGTATCATTTTTATCCATGCGATTGATTGGATTGGGAAGCTGCCATCCAAGACGCATAACACAGCGAAGCGCGACCATATCCTGTTGGGCGAGGTTAAAGACAATCTTACCGTCCCCATCGGAAATAACGGCCTGGTCTAACACCTTATAGGTAATATCCTGCCGGATAGCGTATACGGCTTGGTTAAAATCACCGCCGACCATAAGTGCCTCCGATGTGTCCCATGAGCCGTTTTTAGGATAATGGATTGGCTGTCCATAAAGTGTAGCCGGAGTACCGGCAGTGAGTGACGGCTGGAACAAAACGGCGCCGGTATTATCGCGCAAACCCCGCAATTTTGATTTTACGCTGATTGCCGCGGCAAATCCGCTGACATCATAACCACTTTCCTCAACTGCTCCCATAAGCTCATTGACATCCGCGGCTATATCATCCCCGGTGCCAAGTATGGCAACTTTTCCGGCGGCCACGGCACCAGCCACAATCCCCGTTGGCCAAGATGCCGGCTTATCTTTTTCAAAGAAAACGGCACCATCAATTACCCTGCCAAATTCCTCCACAATCTGAGGTTTGAGTTCTCCCCAGATATCGTATTCAGCATCGTCCAGCACGGCCTCCGGAACAGGGATGATAACCGCAATTTCTTCGGCGGTAATAAATTTGTTTGACCATGCCGCTTTGCTTACAGCCTTTAACCCGGTATCCCCGTTGATAAAACCCGCAGTTGCGAGAGCGGACAATATGGGGAGCCTGGTCTGTTTGGATGTCATATTCGGCAATTTCTTCAAAAGGGAAAGCGCCGCTGATTGCTGTTTAACCGCACTGATAATCTCCTTTGCATCCTGAATCGGTATAAGGGTATCGGTGTCGGTTCTGCTGATAAAATCATTTGTAGCCATAATTCATTTCTCCTTTTAACGTTTTTTTCTGATGAGGTTATTCATCGTTTGATTGGCGTTTGTTTCACTTTTGCCAGCCGCATATGGCGGTGGATTTCCGCCGGAACCCGGCACACCGGGAACGGCAATCGGAAAATCCTTCAGTGCCTGGTCCAGCGCGACACTAAAATCAACACCGTCTCCCAGATACGCCCCAGCCAGCTTAATGTACTTGTCGGTCGCGTCAGCGGGAATCCCGCTTTCAATTACCGCCAGTTTCCGCTCCAAAAGCTGAACGCGCGCTTCTGCGGCCGTTTTACCTTCTTTTTCGGCAGTAAGATTTCCGCCAGCGGTTTCAAGCTCGCCTTTTTGGCCGTTGTACCACTCGCGAAATGCTTGAAGGTGGGCGTCAGCTTCTCCGTTTTCTGACGCATCCAATCCCGCTTCCTTGAGAACGGCTGCAATTCCGTCAGAATACCGGCCTGCGGACATTTGCTGAAACTCGTCTTCGGTGTACGTTTTTACTTCTTCCATTCAGAATACACTCCTTTTTATTTTATTCCGCCTTGTTTAACGCCCGGCGGTGAATGAGCGTATAAAAACAGCACCCCGCTTTCGCAGGATGCTGTCGTTATTAAATTGTGTCGAGGGTCACTTGTTTTTATCAATTATGTCCTGTTCCGCAAAATATTGCTCGAAAACTGCGTCAACATGCTCTTTCCATTGGTGCTTTTCATCTTTGGCCATGCCACTGGAAAGCGTTACAACAGCATTTGGTGGATAGTCGTTCATTCGCGCGAGAAATTTGTCATGGTCAGACAATTCATGGTATCTTTCATTTTGCTCTGAACGTGGTAATTTGCAAAAATCCTCAAAGGTCAGCATCGATTATTTCCTCCATAATCATAATAATAACGTTGTTTTCTATGGTTATATCCAACACTTCGAAGGCTGAATTCCTTTTAAACAGTACTTCCGATTCTCCGGGATTAAATTGCCGCAAATCAACGCCACTCTTTGATGTAATACGCTGCAATACCGTGGGATTGTCGTGATATTTGCCCTCTGTACTTGCCGATGAATAAGCCGGATATTTTATTAATTTATCCTCTCGGTGCTCTTTTGCAAATTTTTCCAATCCGTCCCGGTCAAAAACAAGACCGCGTTCAACCATTCCCTCATATATTGGCAGCTTATCCAAAGCGGAGTCTAGAGTATCAACCATACTCTGCTCGTACGGCTCAAGAGGCATCCCATCCCGCAATTTTGCGTTAAGGGAGTAACTGCTGCCGCTTATTTGGGTATTTATGGCAGCGCGTTCACTGTCGGTCAACTCCATTATATCACCTTTGAGGGATTTTACAATATCCCTGTAATCACTCCGCAAATCCTGCCATTTTTCAGAGTTGGCCTTTTTCATGTTGCGGAACACACCGAAATTAGCCGGAGTTTGTTCCGGCAACACTGCCCGATATTTTTCCCATTGTTTATAGTCCTGCCGGCGCGACCGGTTTTCAGATTGCGAAAGAGCATACGCTCGGCGCGAATTTTCGGAACGTTCATCAGCGAACGGCCGCATCGCCTGTGCTGACAACTCCGCCAGCTGCTCCGAAGTGAGGTGTGATGATACGACAATAGTCAACCGGTGACGGCAGTTAGGATGAATGTTGTAATATCCGTCAGCAAATACCGTGTCATATATGCATGGAAAATGCAGTGGGTTTCCATCAGGTCCTTTGTATTTTCCATTTGCGGCTTCTTTTGTCAGCGCAAATACGCGGTTTTCAAACTGTGAGCACAGCGCGCAGGTTGGGGAGTGTTGTGTAAACCGTGCCAAGTCATATCCATATTCTGCCGCGGCATTAATCTTGGAGGCGTTCTGCGCTTCAGCAGTTGTTGACCGCGCTACAAGCCGTGCATAAACATCCAAGGGTATAACTGCACCATTTCTTGTGACAATACCTTGCTGTCCATCCGCACTCGTGGGATGGATATTCAGCAGCTCTGACAAAAGCTGGCGGCGCATTTGGTCAACAGTTTGTCCGGTGGCAGTTTTATGTTTTGCCGCTTCCATGCCAGCACGACGTACAGCGTCAGTCCATCGCCTGCCAACAAGGTTGACTGCGTTTGACAAGTCATCCTGCAAATTTTGGATAAGTATATCAAGCAGACGTGTGTTTATTTGCGGGATGGGAATGGAATTTGTTTGCACCTTAATGTCAGAAACAAATGACCGCAGCCCCTTATTATATGCGGCGGTTATAACCTCCTTTGCAACCTTTGGGGATTTGCGCTTAAGCCTTTTAAGTATCACACGAACTCGCTCCAATAAATATTGCTGATATCCTGTCGCGTTTCCATGCCAGTCCCGCCGGGCAATCTCGCGGTGCAGCTCCTTCATTGCGGTTTCGTATAGCTTTATAAGCTCCTGCTCAGTGTATGCCATGGTTATTCATCCTCATCCATCGGCGGATCCACATATGGTCCAAGTCCACCGTTATAGATTTCATCGTCTTGACGGATTGCGGACAGCTCCGCTTCCGTTTCCAAATCGGTAAGTCCTCGTTGCTTAATTGCCGAAAATTGACTCATAATCGGTTTCCCTCCGGTCGCTTTGCTTAATGTCGTTACCTTTTCGACATCATCTTCCGGCAATCCGTCATTCCAGTGCAATGTCAAATCGTTGTAATTAATGGGGACATCGTTGAGCTTCGCCAACATTAAAATCATCTTTTTCACGGCAGGAGTGTTGATGCCAATTAGCCGATTAGCTTTTGTTCGCGGTGATACCATACGAAGGCGGAGTGCAGTGCCGGAGCTGTCAGATACACCTCCGGCATCGTTAAATGCTTGTCCCATTTCCGAGAGGATATATAGCTGATTAAAAAGTGTTTCAATCTCTTTAAAATTACTCTCAAGGTTTCCGTCCCATGTAACATACCGCATATCAGGGTCATCTTTATTGTTTCTGCCAAAATAGTTGCCAAGCGGCAAATACCAAGTGCTTGTTTGCTCGTCATATTGCAACGCCGTTTCCGGACCGCTCATTGACGGCTCGGAATGTTTATCTAAAATGGTATCAGCACAATGCAGCCGCCACATGATTTTTGTCACTAAGCTATTAATAATAGCGTAATCATCAATACCGTATATACTGCTGCTATGTGTTAAATTAGAAAAAACTTGCACGGAAAAATCATCGAGGTTTGTTTTTCGGATGTCGGGTTCCCCGATCATTGCGCCGATTCTGCCGCCGCTAAAAGCATGTGTTCTTTGTTCTATATACCCGGCTCCGTGTATTTCCACATGCAACTGTTTTGCATTTTGAACGGGGAAGGCTATGACATGATGTATGATATGCTTTATATCCGTCGGCTCAACAATAGGGTACCAATTTTTTGGTGATACAACAGTACAGCGCTTATCAATCACCTTAAAAATACCATTACCATAACGGCTGATATCAAGAATGATTTCATACAGCATCCCGAAAAATGACAATGAATCAAGCGTTCGTGTCAAATCGTCCGTTTTGCCTTCAGTTTCAATGCTTGGGGGTTTCCCGCAAACAAAATCCGCAGTTTTTTTGGATACGAGCTGATGATAATTCAAAATTGTTTCCACATCGAAGTTCTTTTTCTTGCTGAGCCTTGCAATCCTTCGAAAATCAGAGCTCCACACCTCCGAATGCTCAGTTAAAAAAAGCCGCTCATTATCAGCATAGTGTTCCAACCTTGGTTGTTCGCAGGCTGGCGGAAACTCCTTCCCTTCCTCCAGCCAAGACAGGTCTGTAAGCATTGTCGTCTCCTCCTCTCATTAAATATTTGCCACGGTGTATATTTGTCCGCCGAATTGCGTACAGTTTTCCGCTACGCCGGTGATGGTGTCAGGGGCATCATCGTTTTTGTTTTTGCCCTCACGCTGATAGCTTGTCATCGCTTTGTAAAATTCCGGCCATCGGTCACGCCAATTGACCGGAAAATAAATATGCTCCTGTACCCATGCGGAATTTGACAGGATGCGGGAAATTTTATTCTTGGTTTGTGTGAACCAATCTATAACAGTATAGTTACTGTGCAGCCGTTCTTTGAGATATCGTCTGACCGCACGGGCAAAGCCCCGGCCGCCGTTGTTACTTTCAACTTTGGCTGTGTTGACACGGTTTTGATGAAGAAGCCGGGCTGTAGCCGGTTCGGTTACTTCCATCGGCTCCTTTGTATAAAGCACATCGAGGACATATGCCTCACGATTATAAACGCCGTATACAATAGCGCACAGATAATCGGATCCGGTATCGGCCGTGTCAATATATGCGCGTATTCCGTTGAAGAGCGGACGGCCTGAAGCGTTCTGAGGAATCGCGGAATATGTTTTAAAGGATTGATATAGCGTTCCTTTGAGGTCAATGGGTTCCTGCTGGTAGTTGGCCGCGGCAATATCCGCTCCCATTGCTTTTATCTTTTTTTCATAAGCTTTACGGGACAGAACTTCCGGGCATAACATACTGCCGTCATCTTGTAAAGCTTTCATTGTTATTACAGAAGCCTCGTCGCCATAATGTTCAATTGCCCTTCCTGCCAGATCTCGCGATGCCCAGCGGGTCATTATGATGATAATCTTTCCGCCTTCTTCGGTTCGGGACAGCATCGTGTTTGTAAACCAACTCCAATGACCTTCAAGAATATTTTCATTGTTGGCTTCATAAGCCCTTTTGATGATGTCGTCAATAATCATCAAGGAGCACCCAAATCCGGTGGCCGTACCGGTTGGGGAAGTGGCAAGATAACTTGAATATTCACCTTCGATTGTCCAATGCAGCATGGCTGCGTCGCCGTCTTTAATTTTTGTGTCCGGGAACACATCGGAATACACCGTGCGCGATGGATCTAACTTTATCTCCTGAATTCCATCGCGCACATTTTTTGAAAACACCGTTGACAGTGTTTCGTTATATGAACCTGTCATAATCTTTTCTGACGAATTTATACCAAACACCCACTGGCTCAGCAATCCGGCGGTACGGGATTTGCCGTGGCGGGGAGGAAGGTTAAGAATAAGCACCTCTCTGTCCGGATCCTCATAGAATTTTTGAAGCTCATTGCATAGTACGACGAGATATGTGCGTTCAGGCTTGTAAAAATCCGGCGCCATCAACCGGCAATAATCAAAAAAGCAACCGGGAGCACTTTCAATAAGCCGCTTCCTTTCCTCATCGCTGAGGATAACCGGCTTGCGTTTTCGTATAGACTGCATTTGCTGCTTTTTCTCCGCCCTGTAAATCATATCTGATAACTTTTCGGATGACTGTTTGCGTTTATCCACCGGTTTCCCTCCCTGTAATGCAAAACGGCCCGTAAAGGCCGTTTTAAGCGATTTTATGTGTTCCTTATGTCATTACACTAACCAACAGGTTCTTGCAATGTTTAAAGCAAATTAAAGGTAAGTTAAAGGCGTTGCCGTAATCAACAATTTATCCACACATATTCACGTTTCCGAATGCGGGCATCGCCCCCCTTACGCTTGTTAATTGAAATTGCCTTGTCGGCAATGCATATGCATTGCCATCCTGCATCTTCCAACGGTTTATACAGCGGCGTGTCGTACCCGCTCAACATTACTTTCCCCTTAATATTCAGAAGAATATCAACTAACCGCTTATGGTCATCGTCTGTCATTTCATTCTTATAAACAACCCGTTTGCCTCGCTCTCCCGTAAACGGATACGGAGGGTCACAGTAAAAGAACGTTTCAGAAGTATCATATTTCCGAAAAATATCTTCAAAAGACAGGCATTCAATCTGCACAAAGCGAAGCCGCTCTCGTGCGGTTTTAATTCGCTCCGGCATTCCGGAAAAAGAACGAACAATTTGCTTTGAACGAATATCATAACCCCAAGTTTCCATAAGTCCGCCGAAGGATTGTTTATTGACAACGGCAAAACGATATGCCTGGTCGATATCATTTCCGTTGTGTAATTCCGCAAGACAACGGTTAAACTCATCTCTTGCATACAATGCCGCTTCCACACGGCGGCGGAGAAGATTCGATTTTTCCTCATCCGCGCACACACGAAAGAAATTGACTAATTCGGTATCAACATCATTGTATATTTCCGAATTTGACGGTTCCTTCCGAAATAATACATGTGCAGCTCCTCCGAAGGGTTCGGCATAGGTGTTGTGTTCGGGAAACATAGATATCAATGTTTTTGCCAACATAAATTTTCCCCCAACGCGGGTTATAGGTGATTTTACCATTGCTTTTTCTCCTTAATCGCCGTATAATAGGCGTTGATAGTCGCGGCTATCCGTCGGAGTGCACGCTCCGGCAGAACGGAATCGATGTTACTGCATCGGTTCCGATTCTTTTTTTGTGCCGGCATGGCTTCGCTATCCGGACAGCGCACTTTATGCTGTCCGGGAACTTAATCCTGGTATAACAGTCATCTTTGATACCGGGGACGAATCAACCCGGTATGTCATCAGACGTTTGTGTGTCAATTAATATCAACAGACAACTCTATGCGCTTAATTTCTCCAACGACCTGCAGTTCAACTGTGGCGCGCTTTCGGTGCGCATCAATGTTTACAATATAATCACTGTAATTTGCAAGTACTCCGCTGAGTATATCGTATCCTCCGCCTTGGCGGCGGTATAAGATTGACGGGGTAAGTATCTCTGCTCCCATACAAAGAATATTTGCAGCCTCTTCCGGCGTAAGCGGGGCGGGACCTTCAGAAGTTTGCAGCAGTCGTACAGCTCCGGGAAGCGAGCGCAGAATATAGTAAAGCTCTGCGGTATAATTCATAAGAACGAATACATATCCGGGAAAAATGAAGTATCGTTTTTGCTCCCATTTTCCTCCATGCCGTATCAAACGCAGTTCTTGCGGTGAGAACGCCTCCACATTTTGACTTTTTAAAGCACGAACGATTCTATCCTCTGCCCCCGTCATCACCTGAAGAACATACCATTTCACGATGATTCCTCCCGTATAGCCCGCATAACCTGCTCATACAGCTCCGGATGCTTCTTGCTGAGAACATCAAACAGTAACGTTTGGTTAGCTGACAGGGCCTTGTCAGTATCGCTTTTAAGTTGGCTGTCAATTTGCTTTTTGTGTCCTGCAGCGCGGATCAGCGCGGTTGACTCTCTGAGCAGCTTGTCAGGATCAATCGTTTCCCAACGTTCCTTAGGCAGCGAGGATATAGCGTCATAAACGTTTTGGCTCGCCATTCGAAGAATAGCCTCAGTCGTATCAACATCGGGATATTTGTCCATTTCTTCCAACATCATACGCACATTTTCGCGTGACATCTTTATTTCTTCCACCGAAGCGAGATACCGCCGGGCATATCGGCATACTGTCATTTGGGAAAGCCCGACATTGTTTTCGGAAAGATATTCCACAATTTCGCGATATGATTTCCCGGACAGAAGCATCTGATCCACTGTATCCCTGAGTTCAGGAGACAATCTGTCTATTTCCCCGGTAGCACGGTGTCTCCGGCGATTACCCTTTGACATATCAGTTCCTCCTTACGCCTTCACCATATCGTCAACAATTTTACCGCCGAGCAAACGAATTCCCTTTTCGGTCAACTTCGCTTCCAACAGGGCATAATCGTCAACATCCTCAATTGCTGCGGATTCTTTGCTGCCGATTTTACGAAGTTTTATGTACTCCGCCTCGGACAAAAAATTGATACTGTCCAGAAAACGATCGTTTTCAATATCGTCAAGAGCATATTGCACATCCCGCAAACGCTCATATTTATGACGAAGCAGATTTATAGCCCGCAACACGCGTCCATTGTTTTCTGTAAAAGCACCTTGACGGATTTTTTTCTTCATTGCTTCTTTATCCATTGGATTGCCCTCCTTTTTTCATCTCCAGCAGCAGGTCATACATTTTATCAATTTTTCTCTCGGTAGCCGTTTGTGTTCGATAAAAATCAGCCTTGGTTAAAGTGTTTTCCTTGATTTCCCGAACATCCGCCGCAAGCGCCGACATATCTCCCCGAATCTCCTGCCGAACATTCTGAAGCTCCGCTTTGGAAACATATGTCTGCTTAATGTGGTTGATATCCCGGTCATGCTCATCTGTTTTGCTTATGGTACGCTTCAGAAAATATCCGACAACAGATAATGCCAACGCGAATATTAACGCCACTAACCACCATGTTCCTGCTTCAAAATTCATTCTGCCACTCCTCATAAAAAAGGTATACTTTCAGCTACTGCCAAAAGTATACCTTTTTATTCGTGATGTGTGAAAGAGGAAATATTTCAATTTAATATTTCAAACCATGTTGTCTGCCCTTCTATAGGCTCGCGCTTTATTTCCTTTGCCCTGTCGTTAACAATATCGCGTATATATCGTTCGGTCAAGCCCCATTTTCGCGATAACTCGAAGTAATTGATTCCATCAAATTCGCGGACAATCATCCTATTTCGCACCGGTAGGAGGATATCTTTTAGATTTGGAATGTATGGTTCTGTGCCACCAAAATATTTAATCAACTTGCAAAACGCCTCCATACCGATTACCTCTGCCAAATCACGTATTCTGCCATTCAAATCATCCATCTCAAGTTCAGTTAGAAGTTCCTCCATAGCCAACCTCCTTTTGTTGCCGTTCTGCAGTGTCAACCATGCCCTTCATCGCTTCTATAAGGACGGAGGCCTGTTTGTATGACATCCATGCGAACGGGTTTTTAAGGCCAACGTCTGTGTGAAGAATGCGATTTATAATGCCACGTAATCTGACCCCTGCCTTAACTTCTGATTTCTTCGGATCAAGCTCCTCAAGCCTGTACATCAATCGCCATACCTTTGTTCTCTGACCTTCAGTTACCCCCGCCGCACCGCTTTCGGGCTTCGTATAACGCATATTTCCGCGCATTCTCCGCATAATCTCCGTTATAATGCTGTCAGCTTCAGCTTCAGTCATATCGGATATGTGTTTTTTCCCGGTCATACCTAAAACCATAGTGTGCAGCTCATCATCACCACCGCTCTGTGCCGTAAGGTTCAAAGAACGGGCCAATACATATATGCGCTTCATCTGTTCGCGCCGGATACCGGATTCCGTCATTCCAAGCCCTCCTTATTGACTATCATCGGGTGATTTCAGCGTTTCCTTATCTACCTCATACCAAAATTCATCGGATGTTTTGAGGTACGCACCAGTTTTCGTTACATCCTCCGCCGCGTATTTTTTCAAGGCTTCCTTATTGACGCTTTCCTTAACGGCAATACAGTCCAACATTTCATACCTGCGAAGTGCATTTATTATTTCGGGCAACTTTCCCGAAGGCACTACTACCCTTGTGCTGAGCCTGAAGCCTGTCCGGCCAAAGTTGAGTTTTTGCGTTTTTCCATCAATGTCGCTGCGCCTGCTTTCAACAAAAGCGCGCATTTGTACTTCAAGCGACCGTATTTTTTCGGTCATAGGCTTAATTCTCCGTTCGGCCTCCTCTTTTGCCGTTGCAATTATTCTGTTAAGTTCTATTTCAACCTCATCCACACATCCTTCAGCTTCGATGATTTCGCGCATCGCATTGTCAACATCATCCCACGTTTTGAACGCCGCCGCAACCTTTTTTCTTGCCATAAATACCCCTCAAATCTCATTTAATTAATGTTTAACCTGGTTTTAACGTACTACTATGTGCATGGCGCGCGCCATAGCCAGTAAACCATCGTATGTAGTATTTTCGTTATCGCTGGCATTACTGAACAAATTGACGGCGCCGCGAATTGCCTGCTCGGATTGAGCTACCATATGCAGAAAATCAATTTCTTTTTTGTGATTCAACAGCTCCGGAAACAAAAGTTTTATATCCTCGCCGGTGATTTGTGCCGTCCGCCGGATTTCAGTCATCTTTGTGCGGTTCTTTATTTGGGCGAAGGACTCGCGATTTCGGCCCGACCGCTGGGTTACCGTCTCGGCGTTTCCAATCAGGACAATTCCGAGCTCAGGATTGCAATCAAAAAACGCACGAATTGATTCTATTGTCTTGATTGGCAGATGCTGGGCTTCATCAATTATGAGAACCTTGCGCCCGCCTCTAAGCTGTGATTCTATGTCGAACCACATATCGTCCTTTCTCCCCGTTGGGATTTTCATATGTCGGCAAAGCAATTTTAAAAATGCGCTTATACTAACTAAACACGGATTAACAGTTACATAAATTGAGCTGTTGGGATAATCACTTATGTACTTTTGAGCAGCTTTAGTTTTTCCTATTCCCGCATCACCGCATTCGATTGCTAATCCGCCCTTCAGATGGCAAACGCGAACAGTTTCATAAACGCGCCGGGAAATAGAAGTCGAAACATAATCATCAATATTGTACAATGAGGCCGCTTGTTCCAGATTCCCGAATATTTCCCTCAGCTTCCCCTCCAGCTTAGCAATATCACCTACATACTTACCACGCCGGTATGTACTGATTACGGCCTCACTATAACCTATGCTGTCCGCTGCTCTGCGTTGTCCGCCCATTTCGACAATATATGCCTCAAGTCTTTGCTGCAGTTGTGTGTCACAAACCTTTTGCATTTAATACCCCTTCCTTTCGATATTTCTAATCATCCTTGCTTTGTCTATATGAACCGTGGGAGCGCAGTCTCCGCCGCCGGCGACCATCGGCAACTCCTGCAGCTCTGACGCCCGGACAATTTCGACAACCTTAGCATCAACGGGACTTTGAATAAGCTTACTCTGTCTATTGATTTTTGCCCGGTATGTATAAATATCAAGCAGATTAAGCGTTCCGTAATGCTCTGAAATTTCACGCCGCTGTTGTATAAGTTCCTTGGTATATCGGCGAAAACGGCGTTTTTCCGCCATTCCATCACTGATTTCCTGCTTGCTTGAGCCATATTCCATCATAATATCCCGGCGAAGCGGAGCGGTTTTAATAAATGCTTCATTTTCATCGTATACCCGAATCTCTTCAAGATTTTCAGGATTATATCGCAAAAATACCCGTTCGCCCTGCATTATCAATAGTTCATCATCGAAATAATAGATTCGCTCACCTTTAATCAACAGATGAACGCCATTTTTGCCGATTGTCTGCATTTTTGTTGAGCGCATCATCATAAGGTTTAAATCCTCTGTTACGGCGCGGCGTTGTGTCACGAGGTGTTGGCGGTATACTTCCATGCGAGGCTTTCCCCGGTCGGCCACAACCTTACCGTTATACGGCATAAGGTTGAAATATCCTTCAATCATATCTTCGACCACCTGCGTCAGCTCACCGTCAGTCGGAATCATTCCCGATTTTAGGTTATATTTAAGTTTTTCCGGGCGGTTTGACGGCGTGTTTCCGCAATAAGTGTCAAATAATTGTGATAAAAAGGTAAAGTTTTTGAACTCGCGCTCGATTATTTTTGCCTGTCCGTTACGTGGGAGAGCGTTTGTCATTTTTATGCCCAATCGTGTTAATATTGGCGTTGGAAGCTTTATTTCGACCTTTCGTTTTTTAGCACGGTGCCCAAGTCCGCCGATATCATGGTTTAGATATTCCCGGCCATTATCAACATAAATATGCCGCGGTATTCCGTATCTGAGAATGGCTTTACGCAATGCCAGAAGCGTTGCATCCGATGACGGGTTATCCGTAACCACCCAACCGACATATATTCCGGAGCGGGCATCAATGAAAGCTGACAGCGTGAGACGGTGCCGTATATTTTCGCCATCGTCCGACCGGCTGATCACATCGATTGTATGGCCGTCAGCTATCCAATAATCATTACTCTCCATATCATCATAAAACCTGTCGATAAAAATACCGCATCTATCATTAAAGGCTTTTTCGCCATGACGCGCCAATGTTGCGACCGGGACGGGGCAGCTGGCTGCCAAACGGTAAAATGAATCTATACATTCCGGCATGAGAGATAACAAGTCAGGACGTTCTTTCATTAGGATGAGCCTTGTAGCCTCCACGCATTTTTTAACCGTAAGCGCATGCTCGTCCAGATATACATACATAAAAAGATCCTGTATTTCTTTAGGAACGGAGGAAGTACCTTTTTTCCACTTTCCGCGGCTGTCGATAAGCCCCTCAAGGTTACCTTCTTGCCACACCGTCATTTTACGGTACAGCGTTCCACGCGACGGAGGATTGCCGCCGAAGTCTGAAGCAAGAGCTTTTATGAACTCGTCATCCGCGCCGGCGAGGCTTCCGCTGTATGTAAGCCTAAAGGACTGCCACGACTCCAACACCCTAATCCACTGCTCAATCTGCTCCCGTTCCCTGACGCTGAACGATTCCATTGCCCGGTATTGCCGAGGAGCAGCGTCCGCAGTCTTAAGATGAGCGGGAAGCCCATCACCCTTTTTTAGGTAATATTTACGCTGCAACCGCTCATCCAACGAAGACAGCGGGATCATATATCGTTTTGTGCCGGTTTTGGTGACGGCTTCCTCTGTGACATATCCGCCCGATTGGATGAGCTTGCGCACAGCCCGCTCGCTACATCCCTTTAGCTCCGCGACCTCGCGTGTGGTAAGTAATTCCATGGTTATGACTTTGCCCCCTTTTTTAGCCTCTGTGGAAACTTTGGAGGTGGTTTTGCATAGCAAAATTTGGGTTGCACGACCCGAAAGACTCCAAATTTCCCAAGATAGAAAGATTTATCTTTTTATCTTAAACCTGCCTCATCAGCATCCGGAAGGTTAGCCCGGATGGACGGAGGATTATCCTCCGTTTCGGCTTTTGATGTATTTAGAATGGAAGCTCTCCACCCAACTTCTCACGCAACCACTCTTTTGCAATGCGTTCCTTTTCTTCGTTTGACAGCGTCAATGTTGTATCAATGCGAATAATCTTTTTGAGTGGAAAATATGCGCCAGCCGCCTTGATTAGCTTATTTACACATTCGCATTCACCAGCTAAAGCAGGTGAAGTCGTCACGATGCCCAATGCTTCTCCGCGCATTGTCTGGCATATTACATGTGTGCCTTTTTCAATTGTCTTTTCAAATCCTGTACAATCAAATAAATATTCCCGGTTAACGCCTCCGTGGGTCACAAAACATATGTACATCATTCCTCCTCCTTAAAAAATCTATGTCCGCCTAACTCCAGCACAAAAACCTGTGTCTCGTGCCATCGCCCCTCAGCCAATTTTGGTGCATAAAAGTAAAGAATTGGTTCATCTGTGACCGTCTCTCCCTGGTCAAACACCGCCGATACAGCCTGCTTAACCGATTCTGTAGCTTCCGGACGTGCCGCGGTATACTTGTATTGTATCAATGCTTCCGATGGTGTTATGCCATCCCTCTCAGCGGCGTTTAGGATGCACTGTGCCACCAGTATCTGTCCGTCATAAGACTCCGCTCCGGCTTCCGCCATGACAACGCGCTCCACCGTGTCGCGTTCCGCCAGGGATAATATGTACCTCGCTGGCGGTTCAGGAGTTTCCATGGGTTTGTCCGTCATGGTTACAACAAGCTTTATGCTCGGTATCAAAGAATCCGGCGGCCTTTCCGCAATAACCGGAACTGTCAACCTGCCGAGCATTACGCCCGCCGCTAGAATTAAGGCAATTATGCCGGGACATATGATGTATAGCCTGTTGCGCGATATGAATCTTTTCATTATGTCGTTTCTCCTTCTTTTTCGGCAATGAGCTGCCGTCCCATCCTCATGAGAAGCTCACGAAATACCGGCAGATCACCCTGATTACTATATCCAAGTCCGTATGTATAGATGCGGCAATCCTCGCAGTTATGCTTTTGGTAGTCATCCCTGTACCGTTTTGCTTCGTCAAGGATGAGAAAAAACGCAACCGGCTCATGTGAATATGAGTAATGTCCCGAATATATGTTTAATCCGTACGCCTCGCAATAGTCCTTCGGGCTGTGTATCCATATCTTGTTGACACATTCATAATCAACATCGTCATATAGCGGGATATCTTCACCGGACTCCCTCAAAGCCAAAATCAAATCATCAAACGATTTGTATGCCTGATATCCGCGGTCTGCATCGGCATCAATCCATACATCCTCGTCACCACCTTCGTGAAACGTCTTGTGTATACGTTCCACAACGTGGATGGGCGTCATAGTGCCGATATTGTCCTTCGCACCTTTGTGCTGCTTTTGAGCAAATTCAGCGAGAAAATCGGCTTCGATTTCCGAAAGATGGAGTCTTATGGCCGCGCCGTCCGGAATCTCTGCCGTAGCGTTATCATACCCGGCAACCGGTTTCATCTCACCTTCTCCGGATCTCAACCAGTTCTCATCAATGCTAAATTCCAGTGATATGAGCCTGATCAGACTGTTGGCCGGGAATTCTTTGTTTGATTCAACCCTGCTTACATACGACCCCGAAACGCACACGCGCTCACCAAATTCACGCTGAGTTAGCTGTGCGGATTTTCTTATAGATTTTATCCTTTCTCCAATAGACATTTTTCCATCTCCTTTAAACATGGTTTCATGTTTGTTTAATCTGCATTTGCACGATCGTTATCGACCTGCCTCATCAGCGCCGGGAGGCCATCCCCGGCGGACGCCCATGAGCGGGCGTTTCGGCTTGCGGTTCTATAGTATGTGTGCTATAATTTCAAGAAAAAAGGATGTGCGAATTATCATGAAAAAATCACTGTCAGGGAAAGAACTTGATATGCTAATTTCATGCAATATTAGTTTTTTCATGAGAAGCAAACGATTTATGTTCTGTTATGCATCGTATGGCAGATGCCGGAAAACGCCGCTCACTTCAAAATATATAATCGGTTTTGACAACGCTCACTCTTCCGAGATTGATAAAATGATTGAATCACTCGCATTAGCATACAGAACATCAAAAGACGAGTGCATAGAGACGCTTAACAGTGCTGCCGATGATGTCTTAAAGGGATTAATCCTAAGGATAAAACGCATGACAAACCATTTCAGAAGCCATGAATTCAGCCAATTTGAAGTTGACGCGCAAATGCCGATGTTTCTTGTGTCTTGCTTTGTAACTCTTCGGGAGAAGCTCCGTTCAGAAAATACCACAGTTCAATGAGAAAATCCGGGTTATTCTCGTTTTCTTCATAAAGCCGATCAAGCTCTTCTTTGGTCATATCGGACTTAAACAGACTCATCTGTCATCAATCCCCCTTTCCTTCCGCCCGAGCGGGTATTTTCATCGACCTGCCTCATCAGCGCCGGGAGGCCATCCCCGGCGGACAGGGAGCTTGTCCCCGTTTCGGCTTGTAAATTATCAGCAATTCGTGTATGATATATGAAGAAAGGTTGTGTTAATAATGACAGAATTAGAAAGGTTAAAAGAAGAAATTATGGAAGAAGCTTTTCAACGAGAACCACTCGCGCAAGCGGTTATGATTGCTTTATCCCAAAACGGAATTATTAGCTCTGAAGATGTTCTTAAAATTTTTGATGAATTAATGAATCAGAAGTTTGATGTTCTAATAAAGCGTAGCGTGGAAAATG
>JGI994J12354_10001437_pt1 | contig 24025 bp, 22 predicted proteins | sample IntmicLarv3ML3BL_FD_12354 | JGI IMG/M metagenome (IMG submission 12354)
TTGGCTTGGTCTTTTTGTGATTGAGATATTTTTCCATTTGCTGTTTCAACTTTATTAATTCCATTTCCTACTTGTTTTTTATTTTGTTTTGCACTTCTCTAATTTATCGCAACTAACAAAGCTCTTCCTCTTTCAAGAGGATATATAAATTTCAAATTAATGCTGTTTTTATTAATAATTTCAATAATAGGTTCTAATTGTATTTTCAAATTTTCATCATATACAGCTATCAAAGGCAATTTGGTTTTTCTGTTATGAATAATAGTAAATTCTTTCTTAGAACCATCTCCTAAAATTTCATGTTGAGAAGCTTGAGAAGCCGACAATTCGGAATTTAATTTTTGTACATCGTTTTCTATATCAGCAATATCAGAACTTAATTTTCCGAATCCGTTGTCTATACGAGTCATGTTTGAGTCGGTTTCACCCGATATCTCATCTACCCACAAACTAGCCATTGTGTTACCTTCATTTACACGGTCAATGGTATAAAGGTCTAAATTAGGAGTTCTCGCACTCATAAAAATCACACCCTTCCTATTGCTTTCTGATTTTTAATTTCAATCCTACGCCGTCATTTTCGCTCTTTAACATATCTGAAACAGTTATATCTGCTAAATCAGCAATCTTATATTTTGAAAATTCAGATACCGATTTTCCCTCGTTAACACTTGCTACTACAAATGAAAGCGTAGCATCCGGAATTTCACATCTATTATCTAAAATTTTAGCTTTTAAATTTAATCCCACATTATTTTTATTTTTTGACATTAATGAAAAAACAATATTTGGAATCTCACATATATTATCTAATATCTTAGGTTTTAAATTTAAACCTGTTGAACCGTTTTTATTTTTTAATAACAATGAAAATACAACATCCGGAATTTCACATATATTGTCTAATATTTTAGCTTTTAAATTTAACCCTGTTCTCACGTTTTCGCTTTTTAATATTTCTTTTATGGTGACATTGCCGGATTCATCAATATCAGATTCGATTAACTCGGCTACAATCTCTTTACTTTTAATATTTTTCATTATCATTGAAAACAGAATATTTGATATTTTAAATTGCTTTTCCATTTGAGCTTTTATTTTTGATTGCAAAAGATTACCTATGTGTATTTTTACATATGCATCCTTTTTTAAAGTTAAATCAATGGATTGTATCAACGTATAATCAATAGTTAAAAACTTATACTGATGTAACTTTAAATCATTTATTTTTATCGATAAGTTAATATTGTGAGACGAGATGTAAAAAGCAATTTTCATCATTAAACTATGTTCCAAAACCATCATTAAATCTAAACTTATAAAATAATCTTCTTTGAATCCGTAAAGAAAAGATTCATATTCATGAATATTATTTTCAACAAAGCTTTCGATTTCAGTAATATTACTTGTTTTATCTTCCACACAATTTAAATTACTCATGTTTCATCAGCCTACTTTATTAATTTTATTATCAAACGAAATTACAAAATCATCCGTATCCAGTCTAAGCGTTGTTGATGTTTGAACATTTCTTGATTTTTTTAATTTTCCGGCAAACCAAATGTTTTCACCTGTACTTGTCTCCGACAAAATAAAATATTCAACTACTCCCCAACTTGATTTAGCCATAGGAAATGAGAATTTTTTAGTTAACGTTACACTCTTATTTACAGAATCAGTAAAACTATTTTTATCGTTTGGAATAATCATTCTTGTATATTCCGTGGCAGAAGGTTCTGCAAAACCTAATCCCTCATTATTAGGCTTTGAAGAAGAAACACCTAAATAAAAATTAGTAGGTGGAACTAATGCGGGAGAATTTCCAAAAATATGGTCTAATATTTTGTTGCAAATATTAGTAGTGATTATATTTTCAGCACCTAAATCATTGTCAATACTGATAGTAAATGAATTATTATCCTCTTTAGATAAACACACTGCCGTATCCGCTTCTATATCCAAAGGTTCTTGTAAATTACCATAGAACCAAATATTGTTACTTTCATCAAAAATCATAAAGTGAGTGAGTATTCCCCAATCTTCGTCTGATTGACTAAACTCAAAATCTTTATTGAAAAAAACAAATCTGTTATTAGCACTTGAAAAACTTGTTTTATTGTTCAGAATTACCAATCTGTTATAAGATGTATCTGTGGGTTCTTTAAAACCTGTTCCCTCATTACCCAAAGGATTAGCAGATAAACCCAAATAAAAAATGGTAGGGATTGTAAAGCTTTCCCTACCAAATAAAAAATTAAGAATCCTATTGCTTGCATAAGTTGTAATCAAAAAATCAACTCCTATCCATCATTAAATTTTTTTATTAATTACCAATATTCCGTCATAGAGCATAAATCTTTCTCCGTCACTATCCAAAGCTGTAATTTGCTGAATAAATCCACCTTGTAAATCAATAGTATCTTCGGTATTAATTTTGATTAAAATGGTGTTCGTTAACTTGTCCTTATCATCTTTAAGTATTTGAATATCCTCAGAACTCATGTCTTTGCTTAAAATAGAACTATTGTCTTTAACGGAATATCTACCAAGAACCCATTCAATATTAACTACATGAGACAAATCAAGATTTTCACCACTTGTTTTATTTTTAACATGAATTTTCAAATAACTTGTTGTACCTGCATATATTGAATAGACTTTTTTATTTGAGTAATCATGACCGTTGTTTATCATGGTATCAACCCCGTTCTAAAATTCAAATTCTTTTGTTTCTGACTGAGAATCATTCTGCTTTCTCTTGCTTTCATCACTTTCATGAACTCGATTAATAATATTTCTCAATCGCATTCTAACGTTAGCAAGCAATTCCACAGAATCACCTTTAACTTCAACAGCCGATAATACATTGTATATTTCGGTTAATTCTCCCATTTCCATTTTCATAACAAAACTCCACCTTTCTATAAATTGCCATAAATTAATTAATTCTGTTTAATGCAGTTTCCAAAGCAATAAAATCACTTGCCCTGATTACCTCCCCTGTTGATTTGGTACTAACGCTAACACTTGTCATATTTGAAATTTGATTTCTGGCTTCATTAAACATATATGCGAAAAATCTATTACCGGAAGATGCTCTTGTGAAACTGTAAGTTGACCTACCTTTATATCTGTTAAAATCATTTATTTTATCGGTAAATCTATTCCACTCACTAGCAGAAATCAGTCTTGAACCACTAGAAACCCCACTCCAATAAAAATTACTCGGTCTTACGACATTTGATTGAACAGTAACAGAACCACTACCTGCTCTGTAATAAAGACCGTTTCTGGCTTGTGCGAATCCATAAAATGTGTATGTTCCTGCACTTTGGTTGTATACATTATAACTTGTTCTTGTTACACTATTGCTACTCGGAGCATATTCAGAAGTAACTATATTACTTATGGAACTTGCTCCATCTGAAAAATTATTCCTAGATATACCTGCTCTATTATAATAAGAGGTATTGAAAACATTACCTAATCCTGCAACTTGCCAAAAAAAGTGACCTTTGCCACCCTCTAAGTTGAGATAAGCTATAAAATCACCACCTTATTTCAATTACAATTTTTTGCATAAAAAAACCTTGTTTCAAATTTCCGAAATTTGAAACAAGGTTAAATCTTATTTTATAACGTCATTCATTTCATTCCAACCACTTGACATTTTTCTTATGCTTATGCCGACAAACTCATCTTCACTTATGCCTAGCTTATCAGCCCCAGACTTTATCTGCTCCAATTCGCTTTTTGTCAACTTCGTGTTGTAATTTATATTTCTGACTTCGGCACGTTCAACACTAACCATTACAATCAAAGGAATAATGAAAAATAGTAAAAAAAACAAGATGCCGCCTGTCAAGTCGGTATTTGAAGAAACAGTTCCACTAATAACAAAAAAATAATTTGAAATCCAATTCATCATATAATCACAAATCCTTTCAGAGTAGAAACTCTTTTTTTTAAGTAATTATTACTTTACAATTGAATAAATTAATAAAACATGTTATAATATTTGAAACGACTCTCAATCCTAATAAAATGCCGAAATGAGCCATTGAATTAGGTTTTTTGCCTATGAAAAAATTTAGAGGGAATGATTAGCTCATAGGTTCAAATTTATAAAGCTTATCCCAAATTTAATTATAGGTAACCCTAATTGTATCACAAATCAGGAACAAATTCCAGTTTAAATTACAAAATAACAATACTGAAATTGAACTGAAATAAGTTGTAATTATTGTTCAAAATCCCAATTGTAATTGTTATTTATGCGAATGTAGCAGTTAGATTTAAACCACTGACACTACCTCTAAAGTTAACATTTCCGTCAAAAGTAGCATTTCTGCTAAAAAGCCAGTTTCCACTGGTAATAGTAGTTCCACCTTGAGTATAAAAAACATTATTGTTTCCTGCGTTCAACTGAAAATCAGAACCACTATATTGTTGAATGTTAAAATTTCTCGTTCCATTGGCATACCAATTTATATCTGCATAACTACCGCCCCCAATTATGAGGTAATTATTAGAATTTGTCAGTGATGTTATTTTGTTTACTTCTAATAAATCTGCGGATATTTTTCCGTTTCCTTTGCCACCAACAATAACATTTCCCGCATAAACTGTTCCGCTGAAAATACCGTCTCCGTCTATAACCGCACCTCGAGCATATAACCTACCATCACTATCAACTCTGACACCCGTTCCGCCACTACCATAATTTCCAAGCTGAACTCTGCTATTATCTGTAATTTCAACATTTCTAAAACGAGCGTAACCTGAACTATCTATACGAGCATTACCGCTTCCTAAATCAATACTTCCTGTAGTAATGGTAACTGAACCACTACTATTAACAATAAATCTATCGTTAATATTAATAGAACCTCCTTTAAATGTCGAAGATTCTATTGTTCCTCTGATAAGTGCATCGGTAGCTACCATATATCCACTACTACTTACAGTAAATCTATTATTGATATTTATAGAACCACCATTAATTTCACCTTTGAAATAAACATTGCCGTCTGTGCCAATATAAACCTGTTTTTCCGAACCTTTGTATATCGTAAATCCCTCTGTCGGGTCTAATTTAATAGTATTTGTGCCTTTTGTTATTTCCAAAAAGCCGTTTCTTATATATGTTCCGTTTTTATCAACAGTTAAACTATTGTTTTCGGTAGTAATATAAAGATTATTCCCTGCGAGAATTTTACCGACGATAGCATCTGCTATTATTCCATAGGTACTACCGCCTATAACACTTGGACTAGGCATTTCACCAATCGCCATTCTTGTGGTTTTCCAATTATCTGTAGAGAAAGCTATTTGTTTTCCGTTTATCCAAATTTCATTTCCTAATAATTTGTCAGTGTTATAATCATATTCCCTTGTTCTAATCCCCAATTCATCAATTAAAACTTCTTTTTTATTCTTATCTGATAATAAATTAGTGTTGATTAATTCAAGAGAGCCGCTTATTAATTCTGAAATAGCATCCGTTTTCTGGCTCATAGCTTCGAGTTTTAATAGTTCAAAAGATAAAGCTGAACCGACATTCACAGCGTTGGTTAATGGAGTTAAGTCAAATCCGTCTTCTCTGTTCGTTCTGTTACCGTATGTTAAATTAAAATCGGATGGGTTTTCAAAATCAATAGTTACACCTAATAACAAAGGTTTAATAACATACTTATCATCTATATTTAATGTGAAAGTTACCCCTAATTCAAATTCTTTTTGAAACATCTCATATTCTTTTAAAGCTAAAAAATTAACTGCCGATATTTCAAAATCATATTTAGGATAACAACTCTTGTTCAACACGTTCAAATTGTATTTGTACAACTCATTTTGCACTTGTTGTTTCTCATCTTGTGTCATAATATCGGTAATTAAAAAAGTCTTGTCATTGTCGTTGTAGTCTATTAGATAAGCAGATAATTCTATCCATTCAGCAGATGAAAAATTATCAGGATTAGTGAGTTTTAAGCTTTCACGTAAGGCTAATAATTGAGTTTCATAATTGCTTATATTGCTTTGAAGCGTATTTATCTGTGATTGTTTTGAAGATATCATTGAATTTACATTGGACATAATATTATTAACATCGCTATATGGGATATTTCCGTTACGCATTCTAACTTGTTTAACATTATCCAATGCTTTGTATAAACTTTCTAATTCAGATAAACCACTGTTATTATCTAAAGCAGGAGTTAATTTAGCAGTGCCGTCTTGATTGGCATTAAAATCCAAATCATACTTAGGGGAATTGCTCCTGAGTGTCGTTAATTGCTCGTTTGCTGTTTTCATATTTAATATAATATCTTCATATTGCGGTCTGACAATATTATATTTTTGCTGATATGCTTCAAGTCTGATTCTCAAATTATCACTCATACGGTCTTTAAAATAATCAACATTAAAAAGACTTTCTGACGGAGTAACACCTTGAATACTTAAATTATTTCCACCGGTGATTGAAATATTGGTATAAATTTTATCTGTGTTAACTTTAATATCCACTTCTTTAAGCAAATTATTATAATCCAGATAAATCTTACTGTCCTTGAACTCTCGCATAGCATCGTATATATTTATTTCAAACTTTTCATAGTCGAAAACAAAAATGGCTTGATAAGATTCATAAAAATCTTTAGTCATAAGTGAATATAAATCTTGTTCTTTGATATCTAAACTACGCTGTCTTGTTAAAAACACAGGGTCTACATTTCCTATTTTCCACATAGGTAAAACTTGAAGCAAAATAGTCATCGCACTTTGTTCGGGATAAATCAAATCATACAATTTATATTCACCTTTAATCCCCGAAACTCTACGTCTTTGAAACATAACTTGTGCTGAATGTGCAGTACATTCTAAGATCTGTTCTTTTTGGAATCCGCTTCTTTCAACATCTTCTAATTGAAAATATCCGAAATTTTCTAAATGAATCAATCTAAGTTCTTTAATATCATCAAAATGTTTATATTCTTCTTGATTTATAAAGTTTCTCGCAACAAAACTTATAGACGAAATATCGTTGTAATTAAACTCACCTTTGAGGTCGCTTACAACTAAAGATGCTATCGGTTGTTTATTTAACTCGCAAAGTGTTACATTGGGCGTTTCTAAACGATTGTATTTATCAAAACTAAATTTCAAATTAAAAACCTCCCATGTTTTTATAAAATCTATTTTCAAAAGTTAATTCACATTTGCCGGATATCTTTAGGACATTCAATCCGTCTACGAATCTGAAAAAATTATTATTGAATTTATCCAATATATTCAATTTGCTTTCGGTCTCAATATATTTCAAATTATTATCAACATAAATAGTTTCTCCGCTTTTAACTCCCGATAATTGGAATACTCTGCCGTTGTCGTTTGTGTTTTCAATTCTTATATAACTTGTACTTGGGTCAAGCTTGATAGTCATTTTAGGATAAATATAATCCTCTACGGTGGAAAAATTAAAATATTCAATTTCATTTTCAACCATTGAACAGTTATAGCTTTTTTCCTTGCTTTCTGTAATAGCAAACGGAGATGTACATTCGACATCAAATGTCCAACCAACAACTCTCTCATAAGATTTATAAATTTTAGCAGGATTATTTAACCAACATTCAAAGGAACGCTTCACTCCAAAATCAGTTATTATACTTAATAATTTAGGTTCTTTTCTTCCAAATAACCATTCCTGTACAGCATCTATTTCAAAAGGTAAAAAATATCTTTCCGAATGTCTTGATACTATTGTTAATGAAAATTTTAGATTTTCTTTAAACCTTCTTCCATAATAATAAGGTTCAATTCTATCAAAAGCGTTATCTGATAAAATTTCCATTTCTGAAAACACATTGCTTGTTTTCAAACCACTTCCGTTTATCTCACCGATAACTAAACCAAACTGATGAGAGGATGTTTCATCAAAAATAAAATTAGCCATTTTTCTACATCACCGTTCCCCTCAAATTTGATTTTCTACAAGGTGCAGGGTAAACTTCCGAACCACAAGCAACACAATAAGCCTTCTTATCTTTTTCTTTATTGATAAATTTCATTTTATATCTTTTTCTGCTCCAACACTTTTTACACCATGCTCTCAGCATATGATTTCCTCACATTCATAATCCCAATCACCAAAACTCATTTTTAATTCAAAAGACAAGGAATCAGATGTAATGAGTAGTTCTTCATCTTCATTATCTTGATTCAAATAACTCATATATATATTATTTTTATCGCATTGCGCATAACTCTCGTAATAACCTATGCTCTCTAATATTTGACATAATAAATAACAGTTTAAATCTGTTTTTGTAAAATCATATTCTGTATATTTTTTGCATTTGAAACCATCAATCACTTCTTTAATAATCTTAGTCCATAAATTTAACTGTAAATCAGTTAGATAATAAATACTGTTCATATCACAAACCTCCCAATATTTCAATTATTTAACATTTAATCCGAGTTCCATCAATTTAGATTTAAATAATTTTATTAAATTATTATTCACATAATCTAAAATATTTTCGTAAACATGACCGCCTACTACAATAGGTTGTCCACCTGATATCCCTCTAAATCCCATTTCAGTAAAATTCCAAACTTCATTAATTGAATAATGTTCGTAAGGAGTATGATAAGTTAATTCGTCCATTTTTATATGAATGGTATATCCATTATTAGTTTTAACAGGTTCTAACTTCATGATGGAATCTATCATTTGAAATGTTCTACTGTAGAACTCAGGGGAATAAGTGTCGTAGAATAAGTCTTGCATTAATTTTTTCCATTCTTGTTCAATAATTAACGCAACTTCATCGACGGCTTGTTTGATATATTTTTCTGTTAACATCTGTTTTAATTCTTGTTTGGTTTTAATTGCCATAAAATCACCCCTTACGTTCTTTGACTTCTTTATTCAGAACATCAATAATTAAATTACAGACTTCTTTTAGAGTTTTTCCGTGAATATCAATATCTAAAATATCCTTATAATTATTACTATCCGATAATGTATAAGTCGAATTCCAACAATTCAAAATTAAATTATCACATAAGTTTAATTCTTCATATTTTGGATAAATTTGCTTTCTCATCAATTCGATTAGAGTAGAGATTCCTAGAATGGATTCTCCAATAAGTGTTCCAAACAAAAAGTATTCTTTGCCATCCATTTTAATAATAGTATTTCCGTTTGATTCAGAAACATCCACGTTATTCAGAACATCCTTTTTCTCAAATTCTTTTATAGTATTTAGAATCAATGTACCTAAATCATATAGTTTCATTTCATGAATATCAGCTTCATGCAACAATATTTCATTATTTATCCTTATCCATAGTTTATATTGTATTTGACTTGTTCTAGTAAAATGAATATCATGAACATATTGATTTTTACAAGTCGGAAAAAATTCTCGCTGTAAAGTTATTAACAGCATCATTGTCAAATCGGGATAATTACCGCAAATCAAAGCTTTGTCCAAATCATCAATTCCGATGAAATACCTGTAGATATTACGACTACCCGATTTTATTAATGTTAAACTCTCATATTCGCCTTCGCTCCCATGCTTATCTAATTCAAATTCAAATGTATACATTTAAAATTCCTCCCAATCAATTATTATTTTTTGATTAACACAGCCGAACCCTAAAATAAGGATTCAGCCGTGTTGAAATTATTATTCATCATTTGATTTTACATATTTCTACATAAACTCAATGATGTCACCGTTTTTAAAAGTAATTTGAAAATGATTCTCTTTGTTAATACCATCCAAAACACCAATGATATCCTCTTTTGCCATAAACAAGTCAGTTTCTTTATTGATTACTAACAAAAAAGATTCTTTGTCAAAATTTCCAATCTTAATATCATTTACTGTTGTACGAACGTATATTGAACTTGTGTGCATTACTATGACACTAATTTTAAAACTGTTCAATTTATCAAATAGTAAATCATAATTAATCATTTTCATCATAGAAATAATCCTCCGTATTTTTAATTTTTATCTACAACCGATTTCAATACATTTTCTTTAGCTTCGTTTAATTTTTCAAGATTGATGTTTTTGTCATGGTATAATTTTTCCAAAACATCACCCATACCCTTGGAAGTTATGAATAATTGTGGTCTATGTTTGCCGTCTGGACACATTACTTGTTTTGTTTTGAAGAAACCTTTGTCAACAAATGGTTGATATGGCAACGTAGATTTTGGACTTATGAGTTTCATGTCTCGCATAACCTCATACATTTTGTTTTGTCCTAATCCGACATTTGCTAAATTTGCAAATTCTCTTATTGAATATAAACTATCGTCTGTTTCTGTAAACAATTCCCAACTTATAGCTTTCGGAAGAATTTGTTTGTTCTCGTTTTCAAGTAATTTGATATTCTCTTGCAGAGCATCATTTTCGTTCATGACTTCGCCACATAAAATTAATGCATCTCCATAAGTCTTAGGGATTCTATCCATAAATTCTTGTGGAATGTTCGGTTTATTGAGGAAAGCCTTAGCTAAAACATCTGCTGCTTTCAATTGATATTTAATTAAATTATCAACTAATTCCGGATTAGTTTTTTGCATGTTTGGAGTTATTGAAATTTTAGCTAACCATAAAGGTAAAAGTTTTACATCAATGCATAAAACCTCTTGCTTGCCACCTTTTGTAGGGAGGACGAAATTTCGTCCCCCTTTAGATAACACTAAATCCGTCTGTAATTTCTGTCTTTCGCTTTTTATTTGTCCTTGACTAAGCCCTAGTCCATCACAAATCCATTTGACACCAACGAATATTTTTTCTGTGTTGGTATCTTGCACAGCCATTAACGTAGCACCATCGAAATCCACTTCTTTAGTTATTAAGTTGTTTTGATTAATTTCTCTATCGTTTTTCATCATAAAGCCACCGTCCTTATTTTTATTTTTTTGTATTAAAAAAAGCCCTGTTTCAAATTTGGGTACTTGAAAGAAGACTCTCATCTATGTTATAATTTCATAGAGAGAAATCTCGATTGGAAATAGTCTGTGTATCCGGCAAGATACATCACAGGCTATTTTTTTCATCCCATTCATCTAATAATTTTTTCACACTCATAATAATCAGAGTGGTTCTATTCACACCTAACTTATTAGCACCAGATTGTAACATTTCCAATTCGTCACGAGTGAGTCGAATATTAATCTTTGTGTCTCTGGGATTCTCGGATTTTGGTCTTCCCATTTTGGACTTCAAAAAATCACCTCCACTTGTTGTCCGTACAAAAAGTATATTATAGGGTATACAAAAAATCAACCCTTATTTTTGAAAAATTAAAAAGTTTTTACATATGTTAACCTATTTATTTTTGAATAAGTTCAAAGAGAACTTTAAATTCAACATTTCACCTTCGTTGATTTTTCAAAAATTTTTACACTATGTTAACTTATTCATCTGATATATACGAATCATATAATCCGAATGCGCATAACCCATTTTTCGATTCCAACATACAGCTTCGCTTTGGAATTTTTGTGATACGTAAACTCTAACACACAACACTAAGAAAAATCAAATCGCAAAACTGTTAAGAATTAAAGGCTTAAAGTTAATAATTACTAAAAGGACATTCCGATATCTAATTGAACAAAAATGAACTTAATATACATTTTTATTAACAAAAAGGAAATTTTTTTATCTTTAAGTACAAAAATTGAGCAAAAATTAATAAATATAGAGATTTGAATCAACACACCACATTTGTGAAAAATCACGAAGTTGTTCAAGAATTATAAAAATATATGTATTGATGGTGAGTGTTATCGCAATATAAATTTGCTTATTTTTTGTAATGATTTAATGAATTTCAAATATTTTCAATTTTAATCATCAAAAAAGCTAGGATAAACGTAATCCTAGCTTAAACAATATAAATTCAATATTTCCATTATCCATTTGCGAGTCTAATCTTCAATTTCTTCAAATTTAAAATTAGAAAACTTAACGAACCTACCGCCTATACCGATTCTGTTATACTCACGGTCATTATCATTTCTCTCCCTTCTTTCACTTACAGCAATAACAACGTCGTCTGCGATAAGAGCTGTATGTTCATCATTAATAAAAACAGACAAGTAATTTCCTTTAATCTGAACAATTAATTTGAAAGATTTGGTTGACAAAGATGAATCCAAGATTACCTCTCCTGATTTTAAAATACCATATGTTTCATAAAAATTTCTAATCACTAATTCGCTTTCTTTATAACCATCGTTTGTCAATCTACGATTATAAATATCAGTACCTAAACTATCTCGTCTATCCTTATTGCTAACAATATGAGCGTTCTTATTAGCAAACCAAGAGTTTATAAATATAGTTGCTTCGGCTTCTCCTGTTCCAACAATGTTATCCAGTTCGTTTTCTGGGAATAATTTTATATCAACAGATAATTTATAATTCTCGGGTAACACACCATTATACAACTCATCGTTTAAAACTAACACACCATTTAATTGTCCTTCGATATCATTATTATAATCAAAGTAAACTCCGTCACTCCCTACAGACATAAATCCAAAGGTTTGGTTTACGTTGTCATATTCCCAATTAGACAAATTACCTTCGATAAAAAAATCTTCGATTTTTATAGGTTCGTTTGTAGCAGTTTCAAAATTAGGACGTTGATTTATAAGACTAATAATAAAGATTACAAAAAAGAATGCGAACAATAATGTCATATAAGAACTAAACTTTAATTTATTTTTTGACCCATTTGACTTTTGAGATTCGCTTGATTTTTCAACATCTTTCTCATCTTTCATTTTTTCAATTATTACAGGATGTATGTAGCGGAAAAAACCAACTATTGAAAATATCACTATTAAAATTGTTGTAAAACTAATATTAGAATTTTCTTTTTGGATTTGCTCAATAACGTATCGAAAAAAATCCACATTTTCAACGAGTAAAAAATAATTCAAATAACATAAAATTAAATTTATCATTCAATCACCACCAAGAATTTAATATAAGCTAGATAAATACATACTTATATTTATATCACAAACTCTTGGCAAATTCTATCTAAAATTACAAAATTATAAGTGATTAGTCAAAAATATTGAAATTTTATAACAAAATCGAGTTTGTTGTAACTAATTTAAAATTCCTTCACTAATGTTTTATTTCTTTAAACAAAAAAGAGACGATTTCTCGCCCCTTTAATATTACTGCTTTTTTAAGTTTCCTCTTAATGGTGGGAACACACACGCTTTTTTAGGTTCTCGGTTTATGGCTGAGACACGCCGCTTTTTCAGGTCATCTCTTAATGGTGGATGCTCACCGCTTTTTTTGAGTTTTAAGTTTTAATTTATTCATAAAAATAAATAAAACGCAGTGCAAAAAAACACTGCGTTTATAAAGCTCCCTTTTGTTATCTGTGAGCAAACAGGCTTTTTCAAGGTATTCTTTTATGAATCACATTTATTCTTCCAAATCACCGAAATTTTCCATATCTGAGAATATTTCGCCGATTTCGCTTTGTATAACACTCATAATCTTCTTGTTCTTTAGACTCAAATCACCATCTTCAAACAGGTTTGATATAACAATGTCAATTTCTTTCATTAGCCGAAGCGGAACCGGAATATGTCTTTCTTTCATTTTAAGCACCTCTGTTTTGTATTTTTAATACTTACTATCACTACATTCATATTATATCACAAAACTTAATAAACTAAAACGCATTATGACTGGAAAAAGCACCCAATCCCTTAATAGCCTTATTAAACTTAGAAAATATAAGTTCAGTATTTTGTTTTAATTTTGAATCAAAATCTCTCGACAATTCGTCATTATTATTTCCGCTTACAGAAATAGTATTATAAACATTCAACTCAGGTGAATTATTATTAACAATCGTAGTCTCCTTAACAGAACTATCACTAAGATTACTCAAAATTTTACCCTGCATGTTCATCATATCAAAACTGTTTTTCATTATCTCAGGTAATATACTATGCAAATCTTCCGTTTCGACTTTGTTTAAAACACGTTCGCCTTTATGAATAAAAGCTTTTTGGTCTGCCGTGATATATCCACCTGTATCATAACTATTTAAATATTTTTTTTCGAGTTCCTGTAATTCATCAAGGGTCAATTGGATTCTATCATTCTCAAATTTATAACCACTGGAATCAAATTCTTTGCCGTTTAATGTAAAGTGACGATTGCTATCATTCCAACCAACATCGACTCCCGTACTTTCAAAATAATCTCTCAAACCTACTGTTCCGGAAAACGAATTATCCATAGATGCTATTTGCTTCATTTTATCCAAAATCTCTTGCATTATTTGAGATGTTCTTTGTAATGTATTCTCATTAGTGAACCCTACGTGTTCATTAAATTTATCCCACATAGCGATAACATCTTGGTCTATGCCTGTTCCAAATTTGGCATTGTAAGCTATCAGTTGGTCGTATAAAGCTTCTCCGTCTTTATCTATACGCTCCATTGCCAAACGAGTCAAGTCACCCGAGTGACGAATTTGGTCTTGAATAGCAGTAATATCATCATTGAGAGAGTCAATTAACTTATCTTTAGCATCATTAAGAGTATCTAAATCATCGATTTGATTCTCTATACCTGTTTTAAAGGTTTCATATTCTCGTTCAAGCATAGAAATACTGCGTTCATTGTCGTTTTCTTTCTGCTTCATTGCATTTTCGAGTTCATCTTTTTTCAAGTCTTGAAGTTCTTTAAACCTATCATATTCAGAGTCTAAAGCTTTCTTTTGAGTATCGATTGAACTATTCAATAAGAAATCGTCCAAATCTTTTTTCTTATCTGCTAATTCAGCCAACAATTCTTTGCGTTCTGCCTCTGCTTGTTTAGAATCATTTCCGGCAATCTCAATCAATCTATCCTCAATATTTTTAACACCTGTTTGTTTCTTATCGAGGTTATTTTGATAATCATTTTGGTCTTTAATTAAATCTAATTCTTTTTTCTTTAAATCAATTAATTTTTTGTAAGCCTTGGTTTCATCGTCGAGTGCTTTCTTTTTAGCATTGTAAGCATCTTTCTCAGCTTTTAATTGATTTTGTAAATCTTTCTTTCTCTCGTCAATGATTTTCTTTCTGGCTGTCAATTCATCTTTGAGATTTTTTTGCTTTTCTTTGTTGGCATCTTTCTCGCGTTTGATGGTATCTATTTCATCTTTTTTAGCCTGAACAGCTTGGTCGTTTTCCATCTTAATCAGATTTTTAACCATGTCCACTAAGCCCATCATGGCATCTTTTTGATTGTTCAATTTATCAAGATTAAGTTGTTCAATTGCCATCTGAAAGTCGTGTAATGCTCGTGTAGAGGATTTAACAGAGGATTCTAGTTCTTCCATTGTATTTTTAAAATCCTCACCGGAGATTTCACCGTTTTTAAAAGCTACCCTCAACTTATCCATTTGATGAGCGGCTTGTTCGATAGATGTTTCGGTCTGTCTTAACAACATGTTTGTAACACTGATTTTCTCGTCAAAATCAGTGTTGCCGAGAGTTGATAAATGTTCGTTTAAATCGTCAGTCGCTCTCTTGGAAGTCTTTACAATATCATCGTATTCATCTTTTAATTTGTTAAAATTTATTTTTTGAATTTCTTTATTTAAGTCATTCCATTTTTGAGATGCATCTTGATTAGCATCGTTTAGCTTAACAGTTTCTTCAACAAGCTTTTTTAATTCTTCTCTGTGCTTATTGGTCTCGTCTACATCGCCCAAACTTATAGAATTAATTTTACTTTGAATTTCTTCCATCGATTGATTAAATTCAAGTTGATTAATCTCAGGAGTCCAAACAATATCCAATCCGATATTTCTCAATTTAGATACCATTTCTGAAATCTCTTTGCGGCGAGATTCATTCATTTTGTGTTCTAACGCTTGTTGTTCTTTTAAATATTTAACTTGTAAATCTAGGAGATTATTTTTTTCTTCTGTCGAAAGAGTTGTATCTTCAAGTTGTTTATTTATGGAAGATATCAAACGGTCGATATCTTTATATCTATCTTCCATTTGCATCAAAAGATTTAATTCAATTTCTTTTAATTCTTTCTCTTTAGAAGAAGAACTTTTTGTCTTGCTTGCCGTTTCCTTTTTGGCAGAACTTGAAGATGAAGTTGTGAAACCTCCGCTTGGAATACGCCCTGTGCTATACATGGGAATATCACCGGACAAAACACGTTTTGTTATGTCAGCAGGGAGAATCGTATCTCCCTCATCAATATGAGTTAATTCAGCACCATTTTTACCTACAATACGTTTGTCTCCATCACGAGAAATTACTAATTCAGCACCTTCTTCACCAACCAAACTTTCACCTTTTGGATGGTTAATCGCTCCTGTAGCGTTTTGAAAAAGAGGAGTGCTTGGTATAGATGGTAAACTAATGAAAGATAAAGACCTCAAAGAAGATTGTAATTCTGTGGCTCTACGTTCAGCATTTTCTAATGATTTTTTCAAATTATCAACTTGACTTGTTACATTAGAAGTTTTACTGGAATCAACGTTTTTAAGTTGGGCGGTCAAATCAACAACTTCTTGCTTAGTTTGTTCGAGTTCGTCTTTTAATTTCTTTTCTTCTTCTTGAATTTTACCTAAAGAAATAGAGTTTATATTATCTAACCCTTTGGCGATAGGAATAATTTTATCGCTTACGCCCTCACCGATTCTGTCCAAATTAGCTTTTAAATTATTTAAATCTATTTTATTATCTTGAACATTTCTTTCAACAGCGTCTTTGATTTTTTCTTTCTCTTTATCGGGAACATCGACCGTATCAATAACAGCGGTCAAAGAAGTCAAAACATCAAATTGAGATGTTTCGCTGTTAAAAGCGTTCATTATATAATCTGAAACCAAAGCTTGTTGGTCGCTTGGAATATCAACACTATCTACAAGAGTCTCGATTGTTGTTTTAAGCTTAATTCCGAAAACTCTGTTGCTCAATTCATGAGATAGATATTCAATTTCTACTTCCGTAAAACTTTTGCTTTCCCTTAATTTTGCTTCAATGTCCTGTTTAGTACCGTCTATGTCAATTAAACCATCTAAAGATATGGATTCAAAATCAAAATTATTATTAGCCAATTCCTCTTTTAATGTAGTATTAAACGTATCAATAGATGCTTTGGCTATTTCTCCGACCTGTTCAGAAGTTTTACCACCGATACCTGCGAATGCTGTTATTGTATTTTCGCTTAAACCCTCAAGCATATAATTCCAATTTGTGGTTAAATCAGCAAGCGCGTCGTCAGTCAAACCTAATGTTTCGGTAAAGTTAGCAAATTCTTGATTGGCTTGTTCTAAGCTTATTTCGTCATGTTCAAATCTATCAAAAATTTCACTTAATTTAACTTCTAATTCATAAGCCTTTTCTACCGATAGTCCTAATCCGTTTCCAATGGTATCAAAGCTTACTTCGCTGGATAACATTAAACCCATTTGACCCAATCTCGCCATGAACGCTTGTGTAGCTTCATCGGTCAAATTAAGTTCATCTTGTATATTTTTAAAATTTATACCACTATCATTAGAATGTTTTCTAAGCAAATCAAACATTTTCTCCATATCTTCTTCTGTATTAGAGAATAATAATGATATGTTTTCTAATGATTTATTTAAATCCAAAGGCGGTTTAGCAAAAATACTTTGCATTGAATTTCTAAATTCTTCTGTTTCTGTCAATCCTGATTTTAAAGTTGATTTAATTGTATCAATAGATTCTGCAAAATAGTCAATGTGCGAAGCATCATAAACCATGTTCACAAAAGGATTATTCAACTCTATTCCGTTTAATTCTTCAAGATTATTTTTTAATTCATCAATCGGAATATCTTTTATAGAATCACTCATAACCAACGAACTAATTATCGCTCTTTGAATACTTTCATCTGCACCATCAAAATGGTATGATAACAATTCCAATTTATCCAAAGGAAGTTCAGATAAGATATTATCAAAATCTATAAGGTTTAATTCTGTAAATGAACCCTGTTCATGAAAACCTCTCATCAAAACATTTGTATAGTCTTTGGCTTTTTCGATGTCTTGTTTTAAATTATCTTCTTTTATATTTAAACCCAGCGACACTTTTAATTTTAAGGCTTCTTCTTCGCTTAATTCTAATTCGCCGACCAATGAATCAAACGAACTTTTAATTTGTCCAAATGCTTTATTAGGATTAATATCAGATACATCAAAGTCAATTATTTCACCGATATTTATTTTCTGTTCGGAAGAAAGATTTTTTCCAAATGATTTGAGTAAATCAGATGATTTCTCTATGGCTAATGTAGTATCGCCTAATAAATCACTAAACTGCGGAAAAGTATTAGCTAGTTCGTCTAATAACGCTTTCCTAAGTCCTTGACTGCTACCAGCCATTTGTAGCATTTCATCACGTAATATTTTGAATGATTCCGCTGTATCAACACTGGCAAACTTATTTTCTTCAAAAGCTTTGAGGATATAGTTTTGAGCCATTAACTTAGAGCCTTCTGAATAAACCTCGTTCCACTCATCATAAGTTTTTGATATTGATTTATACTGACGTTCTAAACTATACAAAACTCTTTGTTCCTGAGATGTCAAATTATCCTTTTCACGCAAAACAGGCAACAACGCTTCTAAATTGGCTTTTTGTTCTGATAAATTTTTGGTATTCGTCGTTATATGAGTAGTAAGTCCAACTAGTCTATTTCCAGACTGTTCAACGGTAAAATTATATTTTTCCAATGTTTCAATTAATCCTTGAGGAAGGTTACCTGTTTTAGCCGTAGAAGTTCTATAACGATTTTCCATAATATTTACTGAATTATCATATTGGCTGCCCATTTTCGTCAAACCTTCGTTGACGGCGTTTCTTTGAGATTTCAATATTTCTGCATCAAGTAGAGTTAAGCTTTTTTCTCGTTCTAAATTTAAATCCTTAATTGCGTCTTTTTCAAATCCGTAAACATCAATAAGTTTTTGCTTAAATTCAGCAAGTTGTTGATTTTTCTCTGCTACACTCTGTTCAGAATTAACAATATTTTCATATTCTTGTCTTAATTGTTTCAAACTCTCAACTTGCTCATTAGCACTTTTACTGGCATCTAAAGCGGTTTGACGTAGTTCTTCTTGTTGTTTATTCCAATATATAAAACCAGCAACACCAACCGCTAATGCCGCACTGACACCTAGAAAAGCTATGTTTGCCGCAACTGCCGATTTCCCTGCGGTTGCAAACATTGATGATAACATTCCCATCGAATCACCAGCAGATTTTCCGAATCCCGCCAACTCAGCTATTTTACTACCAAGGGTAGTTATTCCGCTAATCACATTACCGGCTTTATCTAATCCTTGCAGAGCCAGTACTATAGCAGTAACTTGAATAAAAAATTGCCCCAAATCAGTATTTGCAAACTTCAATAACTCAGTACCTAAATTAATTATTCCTTTTAACAATCCAGAATCTAATAAATTATCAGCTAAAATACTAAGTTCATTTTTAAATCTTTCTGTAGATGCACTTGCAGATTCTTCATATATTCCAAACTGTTGCATAGCCATACCAGCCGAATCCAACGAAGCTTCTGTTAATTCTAATGACCTATCGTAGTTTTCCATCAAAACTAAGAATTTTTCGCGTTGATGTACGCCGGATATCTGTTCAGCAATTTCTTGTTTTTCAGCAACAGCTAAGGTTTCCCATTTTTCAGCCAATTCACCAAGAATAATTTCCGTATCTCTAAAAACTTTATTACTGTCTCTAAGTTTAATCCCGTACATACCGAGTACAGTTTCAACATTAGAAATATCTTCTCCGTCATCATCAATAAGAGAACCGAGTTTAACCTTTTGTATTCTCGAAAAAATAGTTTTAAAAGCATTACCGATACTTTCAGCACTATCTCTTGTTACTTCTGATACAGTACCTACATAACCAAGCAATCTATCCATAGAAACACCTGCTAAGTTTGCACCTGTAGCGGTTCTGGACATAGCAATAGCTAATTCTTCTGTAGAAGTAGCAGCTTCAATATCAACTTTTACTATCTTATCAATGATACTAACTAAGTTTTCTACTTCTAAACCGTAACCATTCATGGAAGAAGTAAGTAATTCCGTAGCTTGTGCGGTTTCTAATTGTCCAATTTTAGAAAATATCTGAGATGCTTTTATAGCTTCGTTTGTTTCAGAGATTGAAAGACCTTGACGTAACCAAGCATCCGCACTTTCTAAAACGTCAGTTGTATGTGATGAAATATCTCGGGATAATTCCTGATACATTTTTTTCTTATTTTCAAGTTCAGATGCGCTATCCCCGGTAACCATCTGAATATTGCTCATTTGGTCGCTGAGAGCCAGAACTTCTTTACTTGCGGATTTAAATGTTTGAATAGCCTTGTTAGCTATAGCAATAGCAGTACCGATTGTAAAGAAGTTCTCAATCATTGATTTAAGTCCGTCTCTACCTGCATTACTAGCTTTAAGTGTTTCTGAACCGAGTTCTCTAACTTCTCCTGTGACGGTATTTACAGAGTGAGTAAGCTGAGTTATTTTACCCGAACCATTATCAATAGTGGTTACAAATTTTCTAATCTCCTGAGAACTTTCTCCAAATGTTCGACTTGCAGTTTCACGAACTTTTATAAATCCTTCGTCTACATTGTTTTGTTCAGCTACTATTCGTTGAAACTCTCCTGTTAAATTTTCACTCTTAAAATCAATTTTAAATTGTTCAGTGATATTTCCTAATTTAGCATTGGCTTTAATAGTGGAAAATTGATTACCTAAATCTTTAAGTCTAACACTTGCATTATCACTATTTACACTAAGTTCGCTCAGTTGTAGATTTATACCCTCTAAAGCAGATTTATCACTCTGTGAAATATTACTATTTAATAATCCCTCAATGTTCTTTTCCAAGTCACTTTTATTAAGTTCAAATCTAAGTTCGATGTTAGATTTTTTCTCAACCTCAGCTAATTCAGTTCCTACTTTTTCTACACTGACTTTAGCTTTTTGAGCATCCGTATCATCGATTAAAATCTTTGTTTTTTTAGATAAGGTATGTTGAAATTTGTTTATTTGTGTCTCACTAAACCGCATTTCTTTATTTACCGATTTAAATGCATCAGAGAAATCAATTTTTGAGAATGATTTTGATATGTTTCGTTCTGCCTTTTCAAGGTCAGCTGTGTTCACATTAGGTTTGATTTCTAACTTGTTAAATTTATCCATTAGTGACTTAATGTCAACATTGTTAATTTCTAATTCTAGTTTAATGGGTTGAATACCCTTAGATATTTTCTCCTGTATAGCATTAATCTCGGAATCATCAACAGTCAAACCTATCTGAATATCAAATTCATTAGCCAAAAAATCAACTCCTTTCAAACATTTTACATAAATAAAAAATCCCCATCTTTATAAAATAAAAAATAGGGATTTCAAAATTATCACTTATTATTTTGTTGGCATTTGGTTTTTCAAAAATTTATTTGCGGTATTTATAAAACCATTAACCTTTCTAGCATCTATATTACCAACAATATTTTCGTTAGCGTTGTTAATTAAATTTAATACGTGTGCAGATATTTTAGTCACTTCTCTAACAAAAACCATCTCTGCATTATTTCTTGAAGCTAATATAGTTTCTATGTTTTTATTATAATTTGTTTTTAAAATATCGTAATCGTATTTTAGATGACTAATTATAAAATCAAATAATCCAGAGTGTTTCATAATGTCTAATTCATCAAAAGCAGGCATGTTATCCTCAAATTCAATATTTGTATAGTATGCTATAATAGTAACATCAAGCCTATAAGAGCCTAACAAATTATCATATACATATACGCCGTTTTCTTCTTCAATAAAATCATATTTAACTTTCTTTAATAAAACTACTTTCTCATATATACCTATTCTATTCTTAATCTCTACACCTTTGAGAATAAACTCAAAATCCAATTTTTTATCTATTCTCTCTATTATTTCACTCGATTTAATTTTATTGTTATTATTTGGCATAAGAGAGTCTTTATTTTCAGAGTTATTAATCTCGTTATTTTCGTTGTTTTTTTCAATCTTATTTTTCGATTCCATCAAATTACCTCCCAATCTTCGTCATAATAAAAGCTTATAGCCGGAGTGACATTGTTATCTACAAAATACCCGATATAATCGTCAACAAAGTCAACAAAAACCTCGTCATCTTCCATCTCTTTATTGTTGTGATTGATTATAAACGTAGGTTCAATCTCACAAATTTGTTCAATATTATAGTCAAACTCAAATCCTAAATTTTTAATGTCTTGAACTAATTTTTCAGCATCTTGCAAGGTCGGATTTTTCCAAACTTTAGAATCCTTTTTCTTATTAATTTTGATAGTAGCCAACAACCAAACAACAAAAACAACTAATACTGTTAAAGGAAATCCTACTAAAGAATGTGAGAATACAATAAATCCACAAATAACCCAAATAAGCAAAGGAGCAATTAACACTGTTAATAACATTAATCTTTTTTCTTTTTCCATAAAAAATCCTCCTTAAAATTATTCAAAATTATAATCCAGATAAAACATAAGCAAAGCTGTAAATATCAAAAGCGTTATTACGAAACCCACGTTGGTACACAGCCAAGAAGCTATTAAACCCATAATTCCAACAATAATAAAACAAAACATGAAAAATGTAATATAATATTTCATATAATTCCCCCTCGTTCCAACAATATCAATTATTTGTTTCTTGCTATTGCTGCGTTAGCCCACATGACACTTTCTTCGAGTTTAGTTATAGCAAGACTTAGTTCTCTTGATTCTGGACAAAAATAATTCAATAATTCCGCAAAGTCTTTTGCTGTATCTCTAATTTCTCCATATTTTTCAACATCTCCATCTTTTGGAGCATGATACGTAAAGTTATTTTCAATCTGTTCTTTTAGCATTAAAAGTCATCCTTTCTTTGATATTTAAATATTCAAGCGTACACCCCAAACTCCGTATACATAACGGTTGTTACCTCCACCCAAATTGCTGAATGTATTACCTTGAATAACAACATCACAACATTCTATATTTTCGTCGCTTATCCCCGGCGAAGCCGTTTTATTGAAATCTTGCCATAAAACATATTTTTCTTTTGGATATTGAATGCCGTTTACCAGAATATCACCTGCCGCCGCATTATTATGCTGACCGATTTTAGCTATAAGAAACGTTCCCGCCGGTGCTGTACTCCCCGCAAACGCACTTGACGTATAAAACTTGGTTACAAAAGACTGTTTTACCAATCTTCTTATAAAGGATTCGTTCTGTATAAGAATTGTACGACAAGGAATAGGAGCGCGCATTATCTCTTTCACAATAGCACTTGAAGATGCCATTGCTTGCATTAGAGTATGTGATAAACTTATAGTGTTCATAGCGATAACCGATGAAGATATGGCGTTTATGGCACTTGTAGAGTTAAGTACCTCAAGCGAAGTATTTAACGGGTCAAGTATGCTATGATTAAGATTATTTAAAGTTGCCAATCCCTTTCCGACCCTATAATTACCGCCGACAAATTTTTCAAAAGAATCTCCGGATTTAGATATTGCACTCATGGCTGGATATGATGAAGTTAAAATATCCATAAGAACGCTTGAATTTAACATTTCATCAAACGTTTTAGTTTCCCTCAATTCCGTTGAAAATATATTAAAGACATTTGAGAAAATAACACCTAAATTTTTGCTCGTTCTTAAAACCCAATCAACTGATTCCGCGCTTGCCGCTTGACTGAGGGTTTGCTCGTAAATTATATTTTCGCTGTCTCCTCCGATTGTTTGATTATCATTTATTTGCTTCATAAAATTGAACATGGTTTCCATATTCGCTTCTGTTGGATTAGGCTTTCCGATTTGTTTCTCAAGGGCATCTAAACGGCTGATAATGGCTTTGACCGTATACCCCCCCCCCCC
>JGI994J12354_10001438_pt1 | contig 24025 bp, 25 predicted proteins | sample IntmicLarv3ML3BL_FD_12354 | JGI IMG/M metagenome (IMG submission 12354)
ATTGAAATAATATCTATTAATCTTCCCCCTTGATGTGTTCAACTCGGACACATTTTTGTATAATTCGGGTCAACTAAATTATATATATGTTTTTTATGATAATATTAGAAGTTACTGTTTATTGGATATAAATATTATGTTTAATAAAAAATGAATTATCGTTCTTCGTCTCTATCTAACTTAATTGTGCCTTTACTGTTGATTTCTCCGCTTGTACCGTACATTTCACGGATTTCATCAAGATTATAGTCTTTTCGACTTCGTATTATATAATCTTCGGGCTTTAAATACCATGCTAATTTTTTACTGTGCCATTGGAATTTTAATTCTCTAAATTTATCTTTATATATTTTTGTATTGCCTGTTGCCCATACAAAACAACCGAATTATTTCTATTGTTACTTCGTCCATATTCATAAGTTCATTGATAATTTCCTTGAATTGTTCTGGTGTTTCATTTGTTTTTTGACTGGCAGTATAGGTTTCTCCCTCTTTGGTTTTATGAATGTCTTTTAATTCTTTGAATAATTCGTCATACTCATAGTTGATAATTTTCATTATTTCATTGTTTCCGCCCCTGTCTGGGTGATGTTTAAATGCTAATTCTCGATATTGTTTTTTCAAATCTTCCAGTGTCTCTGGATTGTTAAAATATTTGATGTTATATTTTATTTTCATAATCTGCTCCTTTTCTTTTTTATATTTTTTTATTTTATATAAAACAAAAAAGTCAGCTTTTAAACTGACTTTCACATGCTATTTAAATTATCAGGGAAAGCTCCCATATATATAAATTTATTATCTCTTTGTCGCATAAACAAAGTAGCGATAATATCATCAAAAATATTACCCTTTTTATTCCCTGCATATTTTTGATTAATTTTTATATATGGGTTAAAATAAAAAAACGGTACAATTTTATAACTGTACCGTTTTTATAGTTAAAAACTATTATATATTTTATTATGCTTATTGTTTATATGAGTGGTTATTTATCCATTTTTATATTTTTTCATTAGTGGCATAGATAACCAGTTTGCTATGCTCTTAATGAAAATTAAATTTAACTGTTAAATTTTGGCTTTTATCCATTTCTATTTTATCTATTAGTTTATATAATAGCTCTTTTGACGGTTCTTTACATTTTAAAAATTGTGTAAATAATTTTTTTATTTCTTTTAAATCAAAACAAGGTTCTTTATATCCATTTTCCATTTCTTTTTCAAATTCGTTTATCCTTTTTTGTAAAGTTATCTTTTCGTTTTTTATGTTGTCATATATTCTTGAAAAATCGTCTACTGATATTATATTTTTCACCTTGTCTTTATATAAGCTGTCGATTTCTTCATTTAACTCAATTATTTTATTTTTCATGTTCTCAATTTTATTTTCTATTCTTTCATTATCAGTGTCTATTGTTTTTTGTATATTTTTTATTGACTTTTTTATATCTTCTTCTGATAATTTTATTTTTGTAAATTCATTTTTTAATATCTCTGTTATTTTTTCATAAACTTTGGGAGATGATATTGTTTTAAAATTATCGCACGCCATATACACATTTCCTCTGCTTATATTTGCTTTTGAACATAAAAAACTATGTTGATTTTTTTGACCTACTTTTAATGTCATCACAGAACCGCACTCCTGACAATACATAAAACCTTTTAGTATGTCATCATGTTTTCTTTTTCTTATAATCTGATTTTTGGCTGAAATTTTATTCGCTTCTTCAAAAATTTTTTTTGATATAATTGGCTGATGTGTATTTTTTACTATTACACAATCTTCTTCTTTGTTATGTATATACTTATTAAGTTTATAGTTTATTTTTTTTGTTTTTAATCCAACCATATTACCTATATATACTTGATTTCTGATAATGCGAACAATAGTTTTTGCTATCCATTGGTCTATATTATTTCTGTATAATGGTATATTCAAATATTTTGCAGGGCTTTTTATTTTTTCTTCTGTCAATATCTTTGCTATTTCAGTTGTACTTTTCCCCGATATAAATAACTCAAATATTCTTTCTACTACATGAGACACATTGTTATCAATTATCAATTTATTTTTGTCGCTTGGCGATTTTTTGTAGCCATATGGTGCAGTATTTCCTTGAAATTTTCCTTGTTTTGCTTTTAATGCTTTTGTAGTTGATACTTTTACAGATATATCTTTTGCATAAGTATCATTAATAACAAATTTAAATGCTACCGTATCATTTGCATTTGTTGTTATCCCTGTATCTGCTCCGTCTAATAGTGCTATATATCTTATATTATTTTTCGGAAAATATTTTTCAAAATAATATCCTGTTTCAATATAATCACGTCCGCAATCTTGATAAATCTTTTGTTATTATTGTGTCTATCTTTTTCTTTTCTATATCAGCTATCATTCTTTTGAATCCCGGTCTATTGAAGTTTGTCCCTGAATATCCGTCATCAACATATTCGTCTATTAATATTAAATCGTTATTTTCTATGTATTCTGTGATTATTTTTCTTTGATTGGTTATACTTTCACTTTCTCGATTATCCCCGTCCTCTCTCGACAATCTTATATATATTCCTACTTTGTTATTTATTTTTAACATTTATTCCTCCTAAAAATAAATAACCACTCATAGTTTTATTTTATCACTATTTTTTTATAGTGTAAATATTTCTCAGTGATTATTATTTAACATATATATAATTTCTTTTTCAAACATGATTAACATAATTTCTTTTAATAATATATCCTCGTTATATTCAATCATTATCTTAAATTTATTTATATCATCTTTTTTTATTTTCTCCATACTATCCCCTCAAAATAACTTATTCTGAATTATTTTAATTATTCTTATATAAAAATAAAAAAAGTATGCTTTGTATTATTTCAAAAACACAAAACATACTCTTAACTTTACATTATTTTTATTTAAATTCAACTTTTTGTATAACAGCTATACTTGATTTTGCGTGTTCCTTTTCCACTTTTACTATAATTTTTTTTACAAAATTTTGTAAAAACATCATTTTTTCAAAATTATTTAAATATTTCCATTGGTCTTTTAAATTTATGATTATATCTTCTTTGGATATTATTTCATTTTGCTCTTTTGAAACAGGTACTTTAAACTTAATTAATTCCAATTCCAAAATATCACATTTTTCATTCAAGACTTTTAACATGTTCTTATATTCTGCAAAAGTTATTTCTTCACTTACATATTGTTCCAATATATATTGCTTTTTCTTGTGGAAAGAATTAATTTGATTCTGACAGTTTTTAATATTTTCTAATATTTGGTTTTCTTTTTTTTCGTCGTTTTCTGTCTCAATATCTATTTCTCCAATTTCTGTAAATGTATTTATTTTTTCTATGTATTCAATAAATGCCTGTTCAACTTTATTGTGCATTATATCACCTGCAATACAAGAAGTTGTCGCTTTTAAAACATATTTTTTATTTACACATCTGTAAGACGCTTTTGAAGTTTTAACTCCGTTTTCATCTGTTTTACATGAATAATGATGTGTTGTAAATTTTCCTCCGCAAAAACCACATATTAATGTTCCGCAAAAATAATTATCTTCACGAGGTCTTTTGGTTCTGTATATTTCAGGCATATTTTTAATTTTTTCTTGTGCTGAATTAAATAGCTTATTTGAAATAATAGGTTCATGATGTCCGTCAACTTCAATATATTTATCTTTTTCTGCTCCTAAATAACGTACTTTTCCTATATATGTCGGATTAGTCAAAACTAATTTCATTAATGTTGCGTCCCACATTGCCACACCTCTTTTTGTTCTGACATTTCTTGCATTTAAACTTTTTGCTATTTTACTCATTGCCATATTTTTATTTACATACATGTCAAATATTTCATTTACTATTTTTGCTTCATTTTGATTTATCGTCTGTATTTTTTCACCTTTTTTCTTATTATAGCCATAGCTTAAACTAAAATTTGCTAATGTGTAACCCTCTTTTACTTTCCGTTCAAATCCTAATTTTAACCTCGTAACTAAATTTTCACGCTCAAATTCAGCAAATATACCGATTATTTTTAAAAACATTCGTCCGCTCGGCGTGTCTGTATCTATACTTTCAGTCAATGAATTAAATGCACAATTATACTTGTCAAACAACTCCACTAATTCTATTAAATTTTTTGTACTTCTCGTTAATCTGTCAACTTTGAATACTAAAACATTATTTACTTTTTTATTTTTGATGTCTTCTATCAACCGATTGATTGCAGGTCTATCTACAATATTTTTACCTGAAATTCCCTCATCGGATTGTGTCAAGTGAAAACCAAAAAAATATTTATGAATTTTTGTGATTTATCTCAAATGGATTTTAAATAAAAACGCAAAGCATTAACTTTCCATTTGCATTTTTATCGATTCAAATTCGTCGGCATAATTCAAAACAACTTCAATGCGTTCTGGTGTATAAATGTAAATCGCTTGTATAAATTCATCCACGATTTTTCTTGACAACTCCGTTATACACACCTGCTTGCTGAACCTCTCAACAAAAATGTTTTCTTGGCCAGATTCCATTTCAAGTCTGTGGATTTGTATTTCAATTTCAGCAATCTTTTTCGTATATGCCGTGATTTGTTCTGTAAGTTTTTCGCTCTCCACTTGAAATGTTTCCTTTGAAATAATTTCGGTGTGTTGTTTTTCCCAAAGTGCCAACTTTGTTGCGTTAGATTTTTCAATCAATTTTTGTAGATTTTGCGTTTCCCCGCGTAAATCTGTTATTGTCGATAAAGATGATTTTATATTCGCACCATTTAACGCCTTTATATCATCGGCATATTGAGCGTGTATTTTTAACACCGCCAACACAGTCTCCATAACTGTGTTTTCTTTTATATTACCGCGCATACAATCCAAACCGTCCATTACTTCTTTTGTAGAACAATAATATACATACCCATTTTTATTCTTTTGGCGTGTTAATGATTTTCCGCACACTCCGCAAAAGATTTTACGGCAGAACAGTAAATTTGTGCTAACTGGTGCATTTGGTTTATTTATCGCTTTTGTTTTTATGTTCTGCTTCGATATTTCTCGTACCCGTGCGAACTGTTCAGCGGTAATAATCGCAGGGAACGCGTCCGGTACCACAATCCATTCGGACTGCGGTACAGCTTTCACAGTTCGGTTTCCCAATTCGATACGCCGCATTTTTCCGTAAATATGCTTGCCAGTGTAACGCTCATCACGTAGCATATTCGTTATACTCGCCGTTTGCCAAATGTCCACTTTGCTGTTTCTGAGCCAGCTACGTTTCACTCCATTTAACCTTTTATATCCGTTTGCTGTCGGTATACCGTTCTCATTTAACTTTTTCGTTATTTTAGGCGTTGTCATACCTTGTTCACGGAGAGTAAAAATCAAACGAACAATCTCAGCGGCAGGTTCGTCTATGACTAATCTATGCCGGTCATTTGGGTCTGTTTTATAACCGAAAAAAGCGTAAGGCGCACTTGTTTTGCCGCTTTTATTGATTGTGTTCTTCGCTGACCGTACCTTTTCGGATAAATCCTGACTGTACATTTCCGCTATAAGATTGCGAAATGCTATATTTATGCCGCCTGTCGTACCGTTGTATTGCGTACTGTCGTACATATCGTTGACAGATATAAAGCGCACTCTCAATGCGGGAAATATTTGTTCCAGATAATCACCGACTTCAAGGTAATTCCTGCCGAAACGTGATAAATCTTTTACAATGATACAATGGATTTTACCTCGTTGAGCGAAGTCAAGCAGTTTTTGAATACCGGGACGATTGAAATTCGTCCCGGTTCGTCCGTCATCAATTGCTTCCAATACTTCACAATTACCAAATTCCGGCGTTTTTGATATAAAATCGTCAAGCAGAGCGCGTTGATTAGCTATACTGTTGCTTTCATATTTGTCCAAACCGTCAAGGTCAATGTCCTCTGATGATATACGAAGATATTTCATTACAACATATTTCATCTCATGATACCCCCGAATTTTTGTGGATATTGGCATATTCGCTGACAGTTTCGTATTCGTCGCGGAATTTGAAAATCACTTCAACCCTGTCCCGACTGCTGACTGTTACACGTTCAATCATCGACTGCGCCATTTCAACCGTCAATTCTTTTTCGTTCATAAATCTGTCAAATACAACAAGCCATTCGTTTTCAGGAGTGGAGTTTTGCGTATATTTGTTTTTCTCTTGTTTTGCCGTTTCAAGACGATTTCGCTCTTTTTCCGTATCGTTGTTATACTTTTCAACAGCGTATCTGTATTCCGATAAAGTCAGCAATTTCGCGGCATAATCTTCATATACCGCCTGACGCAGTGAAGATATTCGGCGTAGTTCACGTTCAGCCGTCTCGATTTCTTCATCGAAGTTTGCGAGTTTGGATTTATGACTGCTCTCTCGGTTCAATTTTTCAATAACACCTTTGACATCTGCGCATTTTTGCAGTTCAAGTCGTATTGCTGTGTAAACTGCATCATATAAATTCTTTTCGTGTATGTACTTTATCGGGCAGTTCAACAGATTATTATGGTTTCTGCATTGATATGTCCAATAGACATAGTTATATTTACTTTGAACTTTTTTGTACCGAAATAACGGTTTACCGCAATCGGCACAGAAAACAAGGTTTTTTAGAATCATTTCCGGTTTTTCAATGTGAGCATATTTGCCGTTCTGCATATTATACGCCTTTGTTCGCGTTTCCATAACCGAGTTTACACGGTCAAATAATTCCTGCGAAATAATGGGTTCGTGGGTGTTATATACAACCGTCCACTCGTTTTTATTAATCATGCCATGACCGCCGCCTTCATATAGCGCGCCGCGTTTGCGTCCCTGTACCATATGACCGAGATATATTTGACAAGTCAATATGCGCTTTATAACGGGAATAGCCCACACGCTCTCATTGTAACGTTCGTCTTTAACTATGCCTTTCATCAGCCGATATTTATTTGGTGTGGGTATACCCAATTCAATCAAACGGCGGCATATATGCGCGCTACCGATTCCGTCCGCTTTCCATTCGAAAATTTGCCGTACAATCGGTGAAGTTTCCGGGTCAATAATGATTTTATTTTTGTCATTCGGGTCTTTAAGATAACCGTAACTCGCGTATGTACCGATAAACGCACCTTGTTTTTGTTTCATACGCAGTGCCGCGCTTGATTTGCGTGATATATCTTTGGCATATAAATCGTTTACGAGATTTTTCAGGTTCGATACCAATCGTTCGCTGTTTGTAAGGGTTAGGCTGTCGTAGCTGTCATTTATAGCTATGAGCCTGACATTAAGCAGCGGCAATATTTTTTCAAGATATTCGCCTGTTTCTATATAATTCCTGCCAAGCCTTGACAGGTCTTTTACGATAATACAATTTATCTTACCTGACCTGCATTGTTTCATCAAGTCATTCCATGCGGGACGCATGAAATCAACGCCTGTTTCACCATTGTCAACGAATACGCCTTCCAATGTGAGTTCCGGACGTTCGGCGACATACTTTTTCAACATTTCCTGTTGGGTTAATATTGATTCACCATCTTTTTTTCCGCTGTCCATGACCGAAAGACGGATATATAAACCTGTATCATAAGTAATATCACGAATCGGGAGAGTGGTTTGTGGAATTGTGTCCGCTTTCCTGCTTTTTCGAGCCATTTATACCGCCTCCCTCAACCGCTCATATTCATTTTGATACCTAAAAATTATTTCAATCCGATTTCCCTCGAACACCTTTATTGTTTCAATTAATTCTGTCACAATACGCCGTTCAAGTTTTTCGGCATTTGAAAATGTTTTAAATTTTTCAATCCATTTATGATTGTCGTTTTCACCCGCCGCAAGGCGTTCAATTTCTTCTTTCAATAACTGCACAGCAGATTCCGCATCAGTTATTTTTTCGTCGTAAGTCGCCTTGAAGCTGATAAAATCTTCTTTGGATATAATATTTTCACGATAACTCTCATAGAGAGAGAGTCTGAACCCGTTATATTTTTTTATTTCGTCCTGTTTGGATTCAAGACGTGCGTTCATTTTTCGCATATTATCTTGACAATATGCCATATTTTTGGCACAGGCAAGGGCTTTTTCAACGTCCAATATCGAAGCTGTATGCAATCGAATAGCACTCAAAACGGCGTTTTCACATTCTGTAAATGATATAATATGCGTTGAGCATACACTCGTATCTGCGCGGTGTTTGGAACAAACGTAATACGGATATTGTTTTCCTTTTGATGTATTCGTTTTACGCACCATAGCACCGCCGCAGTCGCCGCATATTATTACGCCTGACAACGGATAGACAGAACCGCCTTTTGTTACGGCGCGGGTATCTTTTTTCAATAATTCCTGCACGACATCAAAAACATCACGCTCAATTATCGCGTAGTGTGTTCCATCAACACAAATCCAGTTTTCTTTGGATACTTCCATACAAGAGCGGACTTTATAATTTGGTTTTGTTCTCTTTCCTTGTTCTAACACGCCTGTGTAAACAGCATTGGAGAGTATACGCGTGACGGTTTTCGCCGCCCATTTCGCGGTGGAGTTTATCTTGAATGCAGTGTTGAACTTCAAGCCGATGAAACGTTTGTATTCCATCGGTGACAGTATACCGTTGTGATTGAGTATATCCGCTATGCTTTCTGCGGACATACCATTTAATTTACATTTGAATATATCGCGAACAACATCGGCGGCGAAATCGTCAATCACAAGTTTGTTCTTGTTTTTTTCGTCTTTCGTGTAGCCGTACATGGCAAATGCACCCACAAAATCGCCTTTTTTGCGTTTCACATCAAGATGTGAACGCACTTTGATGCTGATGTCGGCGCAATATGCGTCATTCACCATGTTTTTGAACGGCACTATGATATTATTTGCATAACCCTGTATTTTCGCGCTGTCGTAAGTATCGTTGACGGCGATAAATCTAACACCGGTACGCGGAAAAAACACCTGTATGTATTTCCCCGATTCGATATAGTTGCGTCCGAATCGAGAAAAATCTTTCACGACCACGCAGTTGACGATACCTTCTTTGATGTCGTTTATCATTTCAATAAACGCAGGTCGGTCGAAATCAACACCTGAATAACCATCATCAATCCTTATTTTATGTACGGTTATATCTGGCATTGACTTCAAAAAATCAAGTATGAGTGAACGTTGGTTGCCTATGCTGTCGCTCTCCTCTTTGTCGCCGTCTTCTTTTGACAGGCGAAGATAAATATCAGCGTTGTATTTTATTTCCGGCATATTGCAGCCCTCCTGTATATTTATTCTCAAAAAAACGTATCAGGAGGGTTTCAGAGTATTGTTGGTTCCGCTCCATTATATCGCTCCTGTCCTTGTATGTCAACGCTGTCGTTTCGTTTTAATCTGCCTTGTCTCAACTTGGGAATAGCTCTGTCAGTGCATCCGCATTAAACTTTCCAAACAGTCATTTATTGACCTCGTTGTCTTTGCGTGACTTACCTTGGTGACGATTCTTCCTGTTTTGAAACAATAAAGATAGGGGTTCATTTGTCTTGCGGTCTCTGTCATTCTTTCGAGTTTAGGTAATTCCATGTTTACATTAACTTCGTTCGCGTCAACGAGCGTGTTTATATCAACAGTCCGTACATCGACATTTTTCATTTGTTCAAGCGTCATAAATTATCTCCCTCCATTGCGTTATTTCCAACCTTGTCCCAACTTGGTACAAGGTCATTTATGTGTTTTTCGCATTTATATAATAATATTCGGACGGTTTCTTCGTTAGAATAAAGTTTTTTACTTCCTCAATATCTTTTGTAACCCGACATTTCGGCAGAGCGTTTATTACATAATCATAATATGCGCCGTTTTCGTTTGCGCGAATGTCGAGTATTGCCGCAACTCCGGTATCTGTTTCTGTGCGTATGAGTCGTCCGAACCCTTGTTTTAACTTGATGAGCATTTCGGGTATAATAACACATCCTATATATTCCTGCATATCTTTGTATAATGTCCGCTCGTATTCGCCAATCGGATCGGGTACGGCAAACGGCAGTTTTACTATGATGAGCATACTCAATGCGTCGCCGGGTATATCAATGCCTTCCCACATTGCACCGGAAGCGAATAATACGCCATTGCCGCTTTTTTTGAAACGGTCTATCTCTTTGATACCACCCTTGTTTAACCGAAACATGGGAAAAGGTAACCCACGTTTTTCGAGTATTTCCCAGACCATATCCATAGCTTTGTAACTCGTGAACAGAACAGCGGCGTGACCGTGGGACACTTGTATGAGTTTTTCAACTTCGTTAGCGACTGCGAGGATATATTTGGAGTCGCTTTGGTCGGGAAACGGCACATTGCGGCTTAAATAGAGCATAGTATTTTTTTGGTAATCAAACGGCGACGGCTTACTTGTTTCAACTATCTTGTTATTAACACGTTCTATTCCAAGCGTCCTCTTTATATGTGAAAAATCACCGGCAGCCGAAAGTGTACCCGATGTAAGCACAGTCGGTATACTTTTGCTCCACAGGTCAGCGTGTAACTTTTCATCGAGGTTTTTAGGTATTGCACATAAAAGAGTTTCCGATTCTACGCCGGGTTTTATGTGTCGGTTTGGTATTTCAATCCAGCATATTAAGCTGTCATGATGTGCGAAAACATCAGCTTGTTCACGTAATTGTTCGAGTTCCCACAATACCTGCGACCGCAGTCCCATGCCTTTTCCTACAAGCGTTTCAGAGTTCAATAATTCAATGAGTCTGATTGCTATATCACGGATATTACGAAAATGCCGTGTCGTGTCATCATCGAATACAGCGGCGAAACGGTCGGTTTCTTCGTCCGTTTCGTCATAATTTATGTTTTCATGCAAACGATTAAATAATCGACTGCTTTCGTATGACAATTTTTTTGCCGTCGTTTGTATCATATATTTATTATTTTCATTTTTAAAATTAAGTCCGTATATTCCGTCCTTTATTTCCTGCATAGTCAGGCTTGACAACTCAACTCCGTACATTGAACGTGCCGCCTGTAAAAATTTATGCGCCTCGTCTATAATGATACACTGATAATTTGGAATAAGCGGGGATTTTGCGTTATTACGGCGTAATGTATCGGCGAGAAGATAATTGTGATTGCACACCTGAATGTCAATCGCTGACGACTGTACCTGTTCACGGAAACACAGATACGAACAGTTTCCACGGTACGGACAGTGTTTGTCGCATCTTTTTGGTACGGCGATTTTACGTTTGACATGAGGAGTAAGTCCGTCTGTTTCCGCAAGGTCTATCGGTGCGGACGGTTCTGTCAGAGCCACGAGGATTTGTTTCATGTCGGGATTGTGTTCAAACATTATATGTGCTTGAAGATTACGTTCGCAGATGTAATGTTCTCTGCCTTTTCGTATAACAGCAGTGATAGGTTTTTTGATGATTCTGTGTTTGAGCAGAATTTCTGATAACAACGGAATACAATCTTTGACGATTGCCTTTTGGAGAGCAATACTTGATGTTGCGATGACAACAGGCATATTCGCCATTTCTACATACGGCGTACCTGTGTAAAAACTCATATTCCAATACTCATTCAATCTACCGCACTTGGCAATAATTGCAGGCAGAAGATACGCGATTGTTTTACCTGTGCCGACTTCGGCTTCCGCAAGTAATATTTTACGTCGGTTTATTGAGTTGAGGATATTTTCCGAGAGAGAGATTTGTTCTTTACGTATTGTAAAACCATGCTGTGGCATGATTTCCCTGAATATCGTCAGCAGTATTTCGCGGCATTTTTCGAGAGCTATTTTGTCACCAAATGCTCTTTCTGCTACAAGTCTGCCTGCGCCTGAAATCTTTGACATTCGTATCTTTTCAGCTATCGTGTCAACACCTGATGTGGTCAATGGATTTTCTGAGCGTCTTATCACTTCGCGTCTGCCGCTTTTTAGATTTACTGCTGTATAGATATATCTCTTACCTGTATCGCGTTCAAGCAGTACACAGCCGTAAGCTGTAAATAACGGTATTGTGTTTTCAGATAGATTCAATCGTATCAGTTTATCTTCCGGTATGTTTCGTGATATTTCAATTTGTATATCTTTCATTTCGTTGTGTCCTTTCGATTTTGGTTCAACGATTCTGTGGTGCCGGCAGAATAACAATAATATATATATTCTGTCGGCAATATCAGAACCGTCGAGAAACTGTAATTAAAAATAATGTGTGTGACTTTCTACGGTTAAGATTAACTGTATTTTTTGTGTACATCCTATTTATCTCAGCCCCGGACGTACAGGCATATATTTTTGCGTTATATGCTTGCGGGCAAACAACGGACTGTGATTTACATCACACACGAAAGCTCCCGCGGGTCTATCCCAATCCGCACGATGCTTCCCCGAATCGCGCCTCCGCGCTGTTCAGCCTCAGTTCTCTTGAGGGAGTACCATTATCACTGCCGTGCCTTTATTTATCCGGTTTGTCTGCGACTCGCAGATACGATGGGACGCTCGCGTTTCTATGAACGGTCGTGGCGCACAGCACGGCAGTTACCGTACCCGTTGTTTCGGTATGACCGACCGTAATCGGTATTTGTTATAGTACAGTTAGAGGAGTAAATTTTATTCCTCTATTAATAAGGACATTTTTAATACGAAATCGCCCCCTGTCAAAAAAAGTTTTTGAAATGTTTTTTTATACTTTTAATTCCGAGTTCTATTGATTTCCTTATCTTGCTCTCATTTACACCGTCTTTTCGGGCAATATCAGATTTACTCATACCTAAAACAAAGTGAGCGTAAATACGTTCACTTTGTTTTTTCGGTAGATTTTTGATGGCATCATATAACTGCTCCTTTGTTAAATCATTTATGTATTTTTCAAACATCGGGTCATCAGAACGAGTTATAACTTGATTTTCAATTTCATCACAATAAAAAGTATAATTTGCTTTGTATCTGCGTTGTTGACGTTGATATGCGATTTCTTTGCGTTGAGATTCGATATATACATCTGCTAATTCTTTTGTCAGATTTGCTGTAAATTCCTCCACTTCGTTTTCCGGTATGTCGATATATAATAAGTAATCTTCTGTATATTCATCAGAAAATATATATTTGAGATTTATGGTTGCCATTATTTTTTTCCTCCATTCGATTTTTAAAATTAAAAATTGTTTTAAAATCGAACGAAAAGGGTGGTGCGCGTGCATGGTAAACTATCCGCAAATATTCAGGCATGGTATTTATTCCTTTCGTAATTACGAAAATCCTCAAACACCATGCCGTTTTGAGCATAAAAAAAGACAGCAGGCGAGGATTACCCTTTCGGGTCTCCTCCGCACTGCCGTCCGGCGATTGCGCGAATGTTATTCATTTACAATGAAAATTACCAGTTAAAAACAGGCAATAATAAACAGTAAGTAAGTTTGCAAAAGACATGAAAATGTAACAACTATTGTAAGAAATAAGATAATCCCGAACATTTTACATTAATTTTTATATAATAAAAACATCTTTCTTAATTGTCTTTATATGAATAAAGACGACTAAAAAAAATAATTGTGACACTTTTCCAACATTATTTTACAAAAATTATAAATTTATTAATTATTTTAAATTTTTAATTACATGTTAGGATATACCAAATATCAAGTCATAAATATGCAAATAGACTTTTTTTCTATATCATACACTATCAATAAAATAAAAAATAAACCCACTGTTTTGTGAGTTTATTTTTGTTAAAGCTATGTAAAATTGTATCAAATCATTTTCCGGATATGTCATTATCTTTCTTAACACCGCTGTCAGTCATAGTTTTTTTATATAGTGCGTCAATAACAAGCGAACCGCCCCAGCCTGCTACACCCGCCGCAAGTCCAAGTAAATCACCGCTTAAATTAAGCGCGCCGCGAGCAAATAAAGTCATCAATAATCCCGCCGCCGCCGAAACAAACAGTTGCCCGACAACCCAGCCGACATCAACTTTTTTCTTCGTTTTTTTTGTAAACACTTTCGCAGCACCTACAACCAATGAAATTAATATCGAAAACAATATCTCCCAAACGCGTTCAATATTAAACATCACTATCACCTCGCTCATCTCTCCAAGGTTCTTTGCCTCGTCTAAGCCAGATATACCCCAAAACAGCGTCCAGATATATAAACAGTAAAAACAACGCCGAAAGTATAACCGTACTAATCCATTGTCCAATCGTGAACAGCGCAGGTATGCCGACGACAACACTGTATCGTGAAACACCCGTGACAACGAGATATTTCTCACCATCAGGCGAATACGACGGCAGCCAACGGTAATATAACCGAATGTCACGGTATTCGCCGCCTTTTGGGGTAAATCCAATCGTTAAGTCACCGCTTGCGTTTTCATTGACAGCCGCATGAAAATCATCGTATATAAGTGGATTGAAATCCGTGGCATAATCGCGTTCTGTAATTAATATCAATGTACCGTCCACCGGCTTGTAAGCCGCTGCGAATGTCAACGGCAGATTATCAACAAACGCTACCGAAGCTGTGATATTATTTTCATGTTCCTGCCAGTCTCGCCCCGGATTCGCATCAACTGCAACGCACAGCATATCGACGCAATTTTTTGTTTCGATATATTTTTCGTCAAGTAAAGCGTTGTCTATCAACCTTGTACTTTGCAAATTCCAATATGAGTTGACAATCAGAAACAACAATGCCGCGAAAAAAATAAATTTTTTCTTTGAATCATTCAATATTTTCGTTAATATAGTCATAAATTTTTGTATGATATAGTTGCTGCTAAATCATAATATTCCTTGTAACAAATTTAGGTTTATAAAGGCAACCTATAATCCTATAATTTTTTTCGGAAACTTTGGTAATTGTTTGAGTTATTTATGTAATAAATACAGGATTGTTTATATAATTACGCAAAGTATCTTCAATTTCATTTAATATTTTACTTTCAATCGCAATAATACTATTTAAGTATTCATGTGACTTTTTTATCTTACTTCCAGATTTTCCCGCCTTTATTTTTACCAATAAACCCATATATATTTTCAACATTTTCAGCAATTCAACTGAATTATTATATAAACAATCTGAAAACATAAATAGATGTTTTTCTCTGATATAGTCCAATAGGTCAACGAAAATTTTTTTGGATTCGATAACAAGTTTGATTTGATGTATAATCTTATTTGTTATCTCAATATTTTCGCAATAAATATTCTCGAAAAAAGTATACCATGTTTTTTTTGTGTTAAGAAAGTGTAATTCTTTTTTGTTTTCTGTTAAAGGGTGATTATTCATAGATAATATCGCCGTATATATTTTATATATATTAAGTTCTCTTTGAAAATTTTCATTTAATGCTGCTTTACAGAAAGGAAGATAGAATCTCAATAAATATCTGTATATATCTTTATTAGCGGTAATTTGTTTTAACGCCGAATCAAACGCTCTTTTTAATGAAGCATACGAACATTTTGCGGTTCCGTAAGTTTGACCGTTTACGTTATACGATAAATATTGAAACTCTTTTGATGTTTTATCATAGCCATATATTAATATCTCATGATAATCCTCATTTACTTTTTCTTCTTTTTTCTTTTTGTAAACATTGCTTTCTTTGAGATATGTCATATCTACATAAATAAATATATACTTATCTTCATCCAATGAATCTGTTATCTTTTTTGATATTGACATATAATCATAAAACGGGGTAAAAGTAAATACCTCATCGTATGTAGTCAAAAATAATTCTTCGTCATGTTCATAATATCTGAATGAAAAATCGACTTTATTTTGTCTTGTCAGCACCACATTGATATAATTTTCGTAAATCCATATTAAGTATTTATCGTCTGTCATTAATATAGATTGTCTGAAAGCCTCAACGCATGACGTTAAAACAAGCGGATTTGTGTATATCGGTAAACTTTTCATATACCCTCCTGAAAATTTCGCGTTATTTAAAATTAATCATATTAACAATTCATTTAATTGCTTTTTTTGCGGCGAATTAGATTTTATTTTTGAATACCCGACAGCTATAATACTCATAAGTGTATATTTAACGTCAATATCCAACAATTTCGATATATTATCAGCATAATCAGTACATTCGCCTATCCAGCATGTATCAACCGAACGGGATTTCGCCTCAATAAGCATATTTTCGATGCACGCGCCTATCGCCATACTGTCTTTCAAAATATTGTATGAATATGTGGTATCTAAAAATACAAGTATTAGTTGTGTTACGTTTTTAACCCATTTATTGTTTGGCAGAATCGCAGAGAGCTGATTTGAAAAGTCTGAATCTTCAATGATTTTGAATCTCCACGGCTGCGAATTTTTCCCGGACGGAGCCATAGAAGCCGCGGTCAATAAAGCGGTTATAATATCACCGGGAACTAATTCGTTATTTTTAAATATTCTGCAACTGTGCCGTTCTTGAATTTCTTTACATAAAATATCCATATTATTAAATTTCTCCCTTGATGGAATCGACAACTTCACATAATTCTTTGATTGTTCCCGCTTCGGACATTACTAATTTATCATCGGGAAATTCTATATCGAAAAGTTCTTCGATTTTAATTATTAAGCATACAAATGAAATCGAATCAATTCCAACATCCTGTAAATTTGTTTCAACAGTTATTTTATCCGTAAATTCCGTAGCGGTTATTGTGTCAAAAAGTATCTCCCTTATTTCATTTTCGTATTTCATATTCAAAACCTCGCTTTTCAAGTATCGTCATCTGTTGCGTTTGCGTGTTACATTTGAGATAATCAATATTATCAATATTGCCAAACCTGTAAGCGCAATCGTACCGCTGGGACGCAAATCAGCATAGAATGACAATGTCAGTCCGGCAGTCGTAAATAAAAGCGCAAATATAACCGAATTAATCAGGTTAGAGCGATAACTTCGTGAAACCTGCATAGCACAAGCGACAGGAAGGATAATAAGCGAAGATATGAGCAATACGCCTACTGTTTTTATTGAAACAGAAACAACGACAGCAGTAAGTATATTAAAACAAATGTTTAACAACCGCGTTTTAATACCGGAGAGTTTCGCACTTTCCTCATCAAATGTAATGTGCATGAAATATTTGTAAAATATGATATTAAATAATATAACTATTGCTGTCAAAACAGATAGAACAATGATTTCAGGTAATGTAACCAGTAATACGCTCCCGAACAAATAACTGTTAAATCCCGCAGAATCTTCCGCAAGTCCGGAAAATACAGCCGCAAAACCAAGCCCTGCCGACATTATAACGGCAATCGATATTTCTGAATAACGTTTGAATGCGGAGCGGAAAAATTCCATAGCAACAGCTGCGAAAACCGAAACGACGACAGCTGTCATAACAGGATTTACGCCCGCGAACACACCTATTGCGATACCCGCAAGTCCCATGTGCGATAATGCGTCGCCGATTGAGGACATTCGTTTGAGTACGATAACATTACCTATAAAAGGTGTCATTATTGCGATAAGTATAACAGCGGCAAATGCGTAACGCATAAATATATAATCGAAAATCATTTTATAAAAATCTCCTCCGGGTTTAATATTTTGATTGTTCCGGGTTCATCTTGAAATTGTAATATTTTGTTGGCGTGGTCAATTATTGAATAAAAATCGTGAGTTACCATTACCACAGTCAACCCGTAATTCTTGTTTAATTCACTCAGTAAACAACAGATTCCGGCTGATGAAGTCGGGTCAATACCTGATGTAGGTTCATCCAAAAATATAATATCAGGGTCGCATATAAGTGTTTTCGCTATAAATACACGCTGCTGCTGTCCGCCTGACAATTTCCCGATTCTGTTTTTTATATATTCACTCATTCCTACTTTTTCAAGCGTTTCGCGTATTTTAACTTTGTCGCGTTTTTTTTGCCCTAACCCGACTATTTCATCTACGGTTGCTGGATAATCTTGATTAAATGATACCGCTTTTTGCGACAGATACGAAATTGCGCATTTACTCGTTTCAATTTTTCCGTATGTTGGAGTTATAATCCCTGCCATTAATTTCAACAGTGTACTTTTACCCGCTCCGTTGCGTCCGGTAATACAAATAAAATCACCTTTTTCAATTTTCAAATTAAAATTCGATATGATTTCATTATTCTGACCGTACCGGAATGTTACATTATCAAGTTTTATCATTTCTGCCACCCAAACCCTTCCAATATATTATCCAAATTCCTGTACATCACGCTGAAATAATCATCGTCTTTTGACATACTTTCATTATTTTCAAACGGATTTAATTCCAACGCGACAATCCCTGTATCGTTTTTTATTATTTCTACAATACTATAAGATGCGCCTTCGCCCGATAATTTTTCGAAATATATATGCGTAATATCGTTTAATCGAATATAATCAATTATTTTAGCGAGCTTGCCGGGACTTGGTTCGTCCGCTTCCAAGCCGCTTACAGCCATTTCCGAGATTCCATATTCCGAGCATAAATAGCCATACGCGTCATGTGCTACAATTATTGATTTCCCCGCATAAAGTGACAACTTTTCTCTGTATACAGCGTCGAGTTCTTCAAGACGATTTAAGCAGTGATACAGATTTTCCAAAAAATAATCCGCATTATCAGGGTCAAGTTTGACGAGCACATCGCAAATAGAGATGAGTATCGGAACTACATTTTTGGGACTAAGCCAAACATGAGGGTCATGATGATGATTGTATGAATCTGCATGAGAGTCTTCATGTAAATGCTCATCATGAAAATCCGCGAGCGGAATATATGCTATATTGTCATTTTGTTCTGTTTTTTTATACTGTTCAACCCAATCGTCTATACTGCCGCCAAGATAAAATAAGCAGTCTGCTTCACTTAAACGTTTTGCTGATTTTACATCAACTTCAAAATCATGCGGTTCGCCGCCCGGCGGAACGATTATATTAACGTCTACCGCGTCTCCGCCAATCATACCGACAAATTCATACACAGGAAAAATGCTTGCACAAACATAAAGTTTTTTATCCGATATTTCGTTTGATGAACTATCTGAACAGCCTGTTAATAAAATAATGATTAACAATATCGAAAAAGCAATTATAACAGCGATAAGATTACGATGTATTATTTTTGATTTTATATAAATCCCTCCCAAAAATTTTTCTTTATCAACCGGTTATATATTAAAAAGAAAAATTTAGGGGTTTTGTAAACGCTGTGTATAATTTTTTTTGTCACGATATATTAATTTTCTTTTTCTATTTCCATTTTGATGATTTTTCCCTCGAATTCTTTGAGATAACTTATGTCGCCCGTTAATTTTATTTTGGCGGGCAATTTTTTTATATCGACGATAAATTCAAGCACACAGCCGTTTAATATAAAATATTTTCGTTCAGGGTCACAAGCGCTGTCGATATTCATATCGCCGATAATAATTTTAAATTCTGTACCTGTTTCAAGCGTTACTACATATTTATTTCCGCATTTATATTCCGCCCAATAACTCCCCGTCGCTACAAGATAATAATCGTTTATTTTCCGTAATCCGTTTTCGTCTGTATATGCCTGCTGTTGTAATTCCCATTGTTTGCTTTTTTTATTTGTTATAGTTTTATAAGACATATAACATTTAAAACGGCTTATATCTCCGTCAAATAACGGATTAACCGATGGTACCGGTTTATCAGATGTTGTTTCCGATTCACAGGACATAATACTTTCTTCTGTAATATTGTTAATTTCAATCTTTTCAAATGATAATTCCTGTATATTATCAAAGGGTTCAGGTAATGCCGGTTCTGTTTCGTTTGGTGTGGATGCTTCTGTGTTTAAATATGTAATGTATATATTTTCTTTGTTGTTTTGTTCCGATAATTGATTATATGGCTTTATCTCAGGCAAATTTAAAGAACCCAAACAAATAAAACAAATAACCATAACAAAAAATAATATTTTTTTCTTATTCATATATTGATTTTCACTTTATTTAATATTTTTATTTTAAATTATACAGATTTTTCAATCTTTGAAAAAAACGGGAAGATTTACCTTGTATATTTATAATGTTAGCCAACCCCAATTCGGCAATCAAAGTTTCAGCCTGATAATTTGAACTGTTATTGATTTCGATTTCAACTTCATAATCGCAGATTCCCAAGTAATAATTTATATCTAAGTCAATATGAACGGAACTATTTGTTGATACTCTGCACCTCTGAGTAACGAGCGAACCTTTTAAAAAATATTTATCGTCTATAACATGAGGTAAAGCCGTGATGACTTTTTCGGTTTCATCGCTTACCACCGGCATATTAGTTTCGATATTATGTTGTTTTTTTTGTAATTTTAATGTTTCGCCAATTTGACGGACACGTAATGTTATATTGTTTTTATTAAGTGAATACTGCTCATCATCGTAATAATAATTTGTTTGCAATAATGTAGATGAATTGTTATATAATCCGCATACATTGTCTTTTATTCTGTTAAATGTAGCTTTGTCCAATAAAAATTTATATTCGGTTTCAATCATTTAACTTCTCCTTATTATTTTACCTGAGGCGTTTTTGGGTATTTCATCTACGATTTCAATTAAATCGGGTAATTGATATAATGGTAAAAGTTTTTTACACAACGTAAAAATTTCTGATTTTGAAAGATTGTCAACAACCACCTTTATACATATTTTTTGTCCGGCGGCATCATTTTTTATTCCTGACGCAACAACATCTTTTATTCGTTCGTCCTGTTTCAAAGCATTTTCGATTTCCTGCGGATAAATATTTATACCGGCGCGTATTATCATATCGTCTTTGCGGGATTTTATTGTTATCATTCCGGATTCGTCTATTTCGGCAATATCGCCGGTATGAAGCCAACCGTCCTTTATAGCTTTTTTTGTTGCGTCGGGGGTGTTATAATACCCTTTCATAATACTTTTTCCTTTTATGAGCAATTCGTTATTTTCTGTTTTCACTTGTAAAGAACGTAAAGGAAATCCTACGGAAACAGGATATTTGTCAAACAATTCCGGCGGAAGATAACTCACCCGTGGACTGGCTTCGGTTAATCCATATACATTGTATATATTAGCCAACGGATTAACCGAACGTATAAACGTCGCGGCTGTCGTCGTCATACATTCACCGCTTACGACAATCGTTTTTAATGTCAAATCCGATGTTCTTTTCGCTATCGAAGAAATATGATAAAGCATTGTCGGCGTTCCGCATAAAACAGAAATGCCCCCTTGTTTTATCATTTTCAATATGTTTATAGGACTGAAATTATTGTCTGTAAAAACAATATCCAACCCTTTAATCAACGATATAAGAAATTCACCGGTCAATACGGCGCAATGATAAAGAGGTCTTGCTATAAGGATTTTATCGTCGTCGTAAATTTTAAAATATACCGCTATATCGTCTAAATTAGTCATGAGATTTTCATGGGTAATCATCGCACCTTTGGGATTGCCTGTCGTACCAGAAGTACACATTATCAATGCTACATCTGTTAAATCATCGGTTTCTGTAAATATTTCCGTTTTTGACAAAACATCAATACAGGTATCGTTAATTATATGCGTCAGTCCGATATTATCGATTATTTTTTGAGTGTGTTTATCTCCGTAACGATACGAAAGCAACACTGCAGTTTTTTTCGCGTAAAAGCACGCCATAAGAGCTTTTGCTGTATTTAAATTTGAACGGCAAAGTATCCCGAATTTATACTGTTTATGTTCTTTGAGAACTTTTCCGAATGTTTCCGCGTGTCTTAACAATTCCTCGTATGATATGGTTTCTGTTTCATCACAAATAATATGATGAAGATTTTTTTGCATTTTATTTTTTAAATATTCGTATATCATTACTAAGCCTCTAACTATATTTATTTACAAGATTATAAATATCTCTGACTGTTTTAATTTTTTCCGGGTCAAGGTCTGTTTCATCTATCAATATATCGAATTCGGTTTCCAATTCCACTATAAGTTCCACCATTCTTAAACTGTCAATGCCCAAATCGTTTTTCAAATCTTCATCCGGTATCGGCGGATTATCAAGAAATGCCGCTTCCATTAAAATATCGTTTATTTTTTTCTTTGACATCACTATTTTCTCCTATTTGTGTTTGTAATTGTTTTAATAATATTCCGTCAATATTTACGAATTCGGAAATTACAGAATAATATTTTTCAAGAGGTGTATTTTGTTTTAAATTATAATATTCAAGCAGTGCGTATAATTTATCTACATTCGGTAATATTCCACGAATAAAATCCGTATTTATATATATACCGTAATATTCCGCCATACGCCGGCTGAGCGTTTTATATATTCCAACCATATTCCTCAGTTTGATTCCTATTTCATCGATTTCATTGAAATGATTTTTATTAAAATCAAACGAATTTTGATTTTCGGGTTTATAATCGCGGTTTAACCATAAATAATTTGCGTCATCAACATTGAGTTCTCTCAAAACAGACATTTTAAAATAATCGCCGTCGAATATTTCCGGTAACTGCCGCTCTGTAACTGTCAATATACGTTCAGGAATGTCATTATATAATTTAAAATCATTTCCTTCCGATTTTATCAATACATAATGGTCCGTTCTCAATCCTCTTGAATACAATACGGTTTTTGAAAATTCAGGCTTTACCCGTGTTAATATATATTCATTTCTTTGGCATTTTTGGATTTCTTCACGTAAATCTTTCAAATTTTCAATGCTTTCAGGCTGCTTTTTTACAAGAGATATAATCCCAAGTTTTTTGAGTATATCCTGAACACGCTGTACTTCGGCAAAATTTTCCTGCTTTATTCCTTTGCGAACTAATAAAGAATATAATTTATATATTGGCACCGCGCAATTATGATACAAAAACTCAACCTTTTCTCCGCATTGTTTTAAAACAGCCAAAACATGATTTTCAATACATGAAAGTCCGTAAATATGTTCATACATTATCAATCACCATATTAACAACGGATTTTATTATTTTAAAGCATTGATGTTCATCTTTATCGGTTTCAATAATGACACCATTATTTGCTTCCGCAATTTTCAAAAAAATATCTTTTAATTTGTATTGTAAATCCATATCTATGTATCGATTTTTTTCTTCCGGACGACTTCTTATACGCTGTACCGCTGTTTCCACGTTAATATTCATAAAAAAAGTAATATCCGGCTGTGGAATGGAACGTGCTATTTCGTAAATCCATTGTTGGTTTTCATAGCCGCGAGCCAATAAATTCGCAAGGCATGAATAATAATATCTGTCGCTTATTACAATATCGCTTTTTTTCAATAGCGGAATAATTTCTCTGTTTGAATGTTGTACGCGGTCGCTTGCACATAACAAAGATAAAGCGAGATAATCATACGCTTCATGATTTTCCATGTCCATATATGTTCTGAATATATCACTCCTTCTAACGGAATCGGTAGGTTGTTTTGTCAAATGAACAGGTAAATTATTATTTTCCAAAAAAGATTTCAATAAATTTATTTGCGTTGTCTTGCCGCTTCCGTCAAGTCCGCAAAACGCAATTAATTTCCCAGGGTAATTATGTGGTTTCATTTGTAATTTCATATAAACTTCCCTTTCTGTCACTGTTGAAAAACCAATCAACAAATGAGCCGTTGTATCGATATTTTTTTCTTTTTTCCGGATTTGTAATTTCATTTAAATATGTTGTATTTTCAGGTTTTATATCCGAAAGAAATTTATCGAGAATTTTATTTTTTATACCGAATAATTTTTTTGTATTTATAAAGGCATAATAACATTCTTTTTCAACTCCGAATTCGCAAATTCTGCTTTTTATTTCATCACATAATCCTTCGTTTAACCATTCGTTTATAAGAAGATATATATCGCAGAATTTATACAGCGATAAGTCACGGTTCATATCCACCCATGCCATTACGGTCGCTTCTTTGTATAAATGTAGGCACAAATGAAT